>ERZ506957.232-NODE-232-length-24952-cov-7.164598_pt1 | contig 24952 bp, 20 predicted proteins | sample MGYA00512894_ERZ506957 | MGnify/ENA metagenome assembly ERZ506957
GAACCCGCATCCCCAGCTTGGAAGGCTGGTGCCCTGGCCATTGTGCTACACCCGCATGCGCCCTCCGCGAAATCGTCAGCTTTGTCATGATACCATATGTATCCGGGCTCTGTCAAGAGAAAAATAAATTTTTCCCCGCGAAATCCGAAAATGGGCGCGCGGCGCGGGGCCGCGCGCCCTGAGCGGCTTATCTTCCGGTTTCCGGCAGGGGAAACAGGGTCCAGGGCCAGGCGGCCGGGGGCTGGTGGGTGAACACCATGCTCCGTCCCGTTTCCGGGTGGGTAAAGCCCAGCCGCCAGGACCACAGGGCCAGCGTCTCGCCGTCCCCGGCGCCGCCGTATTTCCGGTCTCCCACCAGAGGGAAGCCCCGGCTGGCAAACTGCACCCGGATCTGGTGGGTGCGGCCGGTATGCAGGGTGATCCGCACCAATGACAAGCCGTCCCGGGAGGCCAGTCGCTGAAAATCCAGCTCCGCCGGGCGGACGTCCGGCCCCGGCTCCTGCGCCACCACCGTGCGCCGCCGCACCGGGTCGCGGCCCAGCAGGTCCCGCCATGTCCCGCTGTGTCCCGGGTCACCCCGGACCACGGCCAGGTATGTTTTCCGGAACTGATGGTCCCGGACCTGGCCGGACAGAATGGAGGCCGCCGCGGCGGACCGGGCGAACACCATGACCCCGCCGGTGGCGGCATCCAGCCGGTGAACGGTGCGGATGCAGGGGGTGCCCAGCTGGCGGCGCAGCAGCTCCGGCATACCGCCGGGCTCGTCGGTGCTGAGGATACCAGGGAGCTTCACCGCCACGGCGATGCGCTTGTCGGCGTACAGCAGCTCCATGTCACTCACCGGTCTGGACGGCCTCGCCCACGGTGCCGGGCAGGGCGTCCAGACTCTCGCTGTACTCCACCCGTCCGATGGAGCAGCCCTCGCCGATGCGGACCCGGCGGCCCCGGACCACGTCGGCCTGGGTGTATTCCAGGTCCACGTCATCGCCCTCGATATCGCCTGCCTGGGCGCAGGAGCAGCTGCTGCGGAACAGGCCCAGCAGGGACTTCTGCTGGGGCTGATAAATGCGGATGCTGCTGCCGCCGATGCTGCCGATGCGGATGCCGCGGTCGGCGGCGATCTCCACGGTTTCCGCGTTCAGCAGGCCCGGGATGCCGGCCATGCCGGAAATGCGGACGGCTTCCGCCTCCACGCCGCCGGAGACGTTCATGGCGCCGGAGCAGCGCAGCTCCTGGCAGCGGATGTCCGCCGCCTCCAGGCCGCCGGATACGTCTACCTCGCCGCCCTCCAGGCTGCCGCTTACCTTCATGGCGCCGGAGCTGTGGATCCGACCCCGGGACAGGATGCTGCCCTCGCATTTCACCGCGCCGGAGCAGCTGAGGCTCTCGCAGGTGATGCTGCCGGTGACCTTGCTGCTGCCGCTGCTGCGAACCTCGCCGGCGCAGTCCACGTCTCCCTGGACCCGGGCGCTGCCGGAGCAGCTGAGGCTCTGACACCGCAGATCTCCCTGGACCGTGCCGCTGCCGCTGATGGACACCCGGTCGTATTCGCCGCCGGGCATGGTGCTGCTGCCGGAAATTCTCATATCCATCTTCTCGTTCATAATGTGACCTCCTTCAATAATTCCAATACGTCCTCCTGGCGCTGGCCCTCCGCCACCACGGCGCGGCGGACCTCCTCCAGAGGAAATTCCCTGCGGCCATAGGCCGTTTCAATAATGAGCTTTCGCCGGGCCATAACGGTCTGACGCTTCTCCGCCAGACTGGCCGCCAGCTCGTCCAGGGTCTGGTGCTCCTTGTTGTCCAGAATCAGCCGGACCCGCTGGCAGATCTGGTCCCGGCGGAAGAAGGTTTCCTGTCCCGTGGACGTGGACCGCCGCAGGAACCACGCCTCCGGAATCAGCCCCATCCGCTTCCACCGGTACAGGGCCCCGTAGGAGATGCCGAACGTCTCCAGCAGCTCCTTTTTTGAGATCAACTCCTGATCCATATCGTTCCTCCCGTCGCTTTTGGATACGTAACAGTGTTCCGTAACATTGTTATGATAATAGCATAACAGTGTTACGTTGTCAAGGGGGGCGGAAAAAAATTATGGCTCCCATCATTGTGCACAATTCCCAGAGCTTTCTCCATAGGAAAATATGTGTTCGCAGGGGGTTGTTTTGCGGAAAAAGCGGTGTTATACTGTCCCATTGAGTACAGGATTTTTTGAGATCAGAGGTGTGTTCCATGGAAGAAAATCGCAAAAGGGGCGCGCTGTCCGTCAACATGACGGAGGGGTCCCTGTGGAAAAATATGCTGCTGTTCAGCCTGCCGCTGATGATGACCCAGGTGCTGGAGGTGCTGTTCAACCTCAGTGACGTGGCCATCGCCGGTAAATTTGCCGACTATCGCGCCCTGGGCGCGGTGGGGTCCACCACGCTGCTGGTGTCGCTGTTTACGGGGCTGCTGATCGGCATGGGCAGCGGCGTCAATGTGGCGGTGGCCCGGGGCCTGGGCATGGGCGACCGGGAGCGGGTGGAAAAGACGGTCCACACGTCCTTCGTGCTGTGCGCCGCCTTCGGCATCATTGTGTGCCTGATCTGCATACTGCTGGCAGGTCCTATGCTGACCATGCTGCATACCAAGGACGAGCTGATTGACGGAGCCACTCTGTATCTGAAAATATATGCCCTGAGCATGCCGGCCATGGCCATCTACAACTGCGGCAACGGCATTATGAGCGCCATGGGCGACACCCGGCGGCCGCTGCTGTATCTGTCCGTCGCCGGTGTGCTGAATGTGATTCTGAACCTGTTCTTCGTCATCCGGTGCCACATGGCCGCCGAGGGCGTGGCCGTGGCCAGCGTGATCGCCCAGTGCCTGTCGGCTCTGCTGATCGTGCTGCACCTGCTGGGGCGGAAGGATGCCTGCCGTCTGTGCCTGTCCAGGCTGCGGGTGCATCCGCAGGAGGCCAAGCGGGTGCTGACCATCGGCATCCCCACGGGTCTGCAAAACGCGATCTTCGCCATTGCCAACCTGTTTGTCCAGGTGGGCGTCAACTCCTTCGATGCGGTAACGGTGTCCGGCGCTGCGGCCGCCGCCAACGCCGATACCCTGCTGTTCAACATGATGGCGGCGTTCTACACCGGCTGCGCCAGCTTCGTCAGCCGGAACTGGGGCGCGGGCAAGACCCAGCGCATTACCAAGAGCTATCTGGTGAGCATGTGCTATGCCGCCGGTGTGGGGGCCATATGCGGCGTTTTGCTGCTGCTGTTCGGCCGCAGCTTCCTGTCTCTGTTTGCCAACGAGACCGGGGTCATCGACGCGGGCATGGAGCGGCTGCGGATCATGAGCTTTTCCTATGTGGTGTCGCCCCTGATGGACGCCAGCATCGCCGCCTCCCGGGGCATCGGCAAGAGCGTGGTGCCCACGGTTATCGTGGTCATGGGCTCCTGTGTGTTCCGGGTCATCTGGGTGTACACCATCTTCGCCTGGTTCGGCACCATCACGTCCCTGTATCTGCTGTATATCTTCTCCTGGGCCATTACCGGCGCAGCGGAGCTGCTGTATTTCCGCCGCAGCTACAAAAAGGTCATTCTGGCGCAGCAGAACTGGTAGGCATAATTTCTTCCCTCCGCGCATGTAATGCATGGAGGGGGGAAATGCGATGAAGCCTGCTGTTTTCCTGTACGGCGTGCCGGGCCAATACGGCAATTATGCGGCGGCGCTGGAGGCTGCCGGAGCCAGGGTGGTGCTGTGCCGGGACCTGTACCGCAGCCTGGACTGCGACGGACTGCTGCTGCCCGGCGGCGGGGACATCCGGGGTCCGCTGCCGGGAACGGAGACGTTCCTGGTGGATTCCTTTGTCCGGTCCCGGCGGCCCATCCTGGGCATTTGCCGGGGAATGCAGGCGCTGAACGTCTATTGGGGCGGCACCCTGCGGGATATTTCCGGCCACCAGCTGCCCCGGGGCGATATGGTGCACCCCACCCGGGCGGAGGGGATCATGGCGCAGCTGCTGGGGGAGCACCCTGCCGTTACCAGCTGCCACCATCAGGCGGCGGACCGCCTGGCAGAGCCCCTGCGGCCGGTGCAATGGGCGGAGGACGGCGTGACAGAGGCAGTGGTGCATCAGGAGCTGCCGGTGCTGGGGGTCCAGTGGCACCCGGAGCGGCAGAGCTATGCCCTGCGCCGGGAGGACGCCCCGGACGCCCGGGAGATCTTCCGCTATTTTGTGACACAGATGAAGGAGACACCATGAGCAAGCCCATACGGGAACTGAATCTGGAGCTGGGACGGCCCGACGCGGCGGAGGCTCTGCGCCGCCTGGCGGCGGAGGTGGAGGCGGCCCGTCATCTGGGAACCCCGGCCATGAAGCTGATCCACGGATACGGCTCCTCCGGCAGGGGTGGGCGGCTGCGCACCGCCTGCCGCACCTGGCTGCGGCAGCAGGAGCTGTGCTTTTTGCCCGGGGAGGAATTCACTATATTTAATGAGGAGGCACGGCGGTGGCTGGCCGTGTGTCCCCGCCTGCGGCAGGACCGGGATCTGGACGCGGAAAACCGGGGCGTTACCTTTGTGCTGCTGAAAAAATAGAATATCCTCCGGCATATCCTGCGGCGGACGCCTTTGCGTCCGCCGGTTTTTCTTGCCCGGAGCCGCCGGATGTGCTACACTGAGGAGGAACTGTACGCACGGAGGACCTTTTATGAAACGCATTGCCAGTATCCAGGACATCTCCTGCCTGGGGCGCTGCTCCCTGACGGTGGCGCTGCCGGTGATTTCCGCCATGGCGGTGGAATGTGCCATTGTGCCCACGGCGGTGCTCAGCACCCACACCATGTTCCCCGGCTTCATCAGCCGGGACCTGTCGGACCAGCTGCTGCCCATCGCCCGCCACTGGAAAAGCCAGAACGTGACCCTGGACGCCATCTGCACCGGCTATCTGGCCTCCCCTCTGCAAACGGAGGAGGTCTGCCGGTTTTTCGACCTGCTGGCGGGGCCGGATACCCTGCTGTTCGTGGACCCGGCCATGGCCGACGGCGGCCGGCTGTATGCCGGCTTCGGGCCGGATTTTCCCGGGTATATGCGCCGGGTGGTGGCCCGGGCCCATGTGGCGGTGCCCAACGTGACGGAGGCCTGCCTGCTGACGGGCACCCCCTACCGGGAGACGGAGGACCTGTCCTGGTGGCGGGACCTGCTGCGCCGGGTGGCGGACCTGGGACCCCGGTATCCGGTGCTCACCGGCGTGCCCTTCGGGCCGGACCGGCTGGGCGTTCTGGCGCTGGACCCGGATACCGGCGGCTTCTTCGACTATCATACCCCCCGGGTCCACGACCATTTCCACGGCACCGGCGACATCTTCTCCGCTGCCTGCGCCGGGGCCATGGTCCGGGGCAAAAGCCTGCCGGAGGCTCTGCGCCTGGCGGCGGATTTCACCCTGGCCTGTATTCAGGCCACCTGCCGGGACCCCAACGCCCCCTGGTACGGTGTGGAGTTTGAGAAGGCGCTGCACCTGCTGCCTGGGCTGCTGGAGGGTTGATTTTGCCCCGGCCGGGGAACTTTTCCGGAAATTTTGCTGAAAATCCCTAAAAATATAGTTGTCAGAACCGGCAAAATATTATATAATCCATATGTTGAGCGAATGCGCGGCGGAAAAACCGCGCTTGTACAGAAAACGAAGGGAGAACAACCACTATGACTGCCAACGACATCCGCAACATCGCCCTGCTGGGCCACGGCGGCTCCGGCAAGACTTCTCTGGCCGAGCAGATGCTCTTTATGACCAAGGGTACCGACCGCCTGGGCCGCACCGCCGACGGCAACACCACCTGCGACTACGACGCCGAGGAGATCAAGCGCCAGATTTCCATTTCCCTGGCCTTTGCTCCCGTGAATTATAAGGGCGTGAAGATCAACGTCATGGACGCCCCCGGCAACTTCGACTTCTCCGGCGAGGCTCTGTCCGCCATCCGTGCCGCCGAGTGCGCCGTGCTGGTGGGCGCTGCCAAGGACGGTCTGTCCGTGGGTATGGAGCGCTCCTGGAAGATGCTGGGCAAGAAGCCCCGCATGATCTTCATCAACCGCACCGATGAGGACAACAGCGACTACCAGTCCTGCCTGGACGCCCTGAAGGGCAAGTTCGGCCAGGCCATCGCGCCCATCGTGGCTCCCGTGATCGACGGCAACAAGAAGGTCACCGCCATTGTGGACCTGCTGCACAACACCGCCTATGAGGTCAAGGGCGGCAAGGCCGCTGCCTGCGCCATCCCCGCCGACATGGCCGACGAGGTGGAGGCCCTGCGTGCCGAGCTGATGGAGGCCGCCGCCGGCGCCGACGAGGAGCTGATGGAGAAGTTCTTCGACACCATGGAGCTGTCCGCCGAGGATATGGCCAAGGGCCTGAAGCTGGGCGTCCGCGACGGCAGCGTCTGCCCTGTGCTGTGCGGCTCCGCCATCACCGGCCTGGGCGTGGAGATGCTGATGCAGACCATCCTGGACCTGGTGCCCGTGGCCACCGATATGCCCGCTGAGGCCGCTCAGGATGACAACGGCAACGACATCCAGGTGGCCTTCGATCCCAACGGCGCCGCCGCCGCCATCGTATTCAAGACCATTTCCGATCAGTACGGCAAGTATTCCATGATCAAGGTCGTCCGCGGCAAGGTCACCGGCGACGTGGCCCTGTATAACCCCACCACCGGCAACACCGAGAAGCTGGGCCGCCTGTATGTCATGAAGGGCAAGAAGGGCGAGGAGACCAAGGAGATCTGCTGCGGCGACATCGGCGCCATCGGCAAGATGGACCGGGTCAAGACCGGCGATACCCTGTGCGATCCCAAGAACATCGTGAAGCTCCACGGCATGGACTATGCCCAGCCCTGCTACAGCCGCGCCATCTCTCCCAAGACCAAGCAGGAGATCGAGAAGCTGGGCACCGGCCTGAACAAGCTCAACGAGGAGGATCCCACCTTCCATGTGGTCAACAACGCCGAGACCCACCAGACCGTCATCTCCGGTGCCGGCGATATCCAGATCGACGTGCTGTGCGCCAAGCTGAAGAGCCGCTTCGGCGTGGACGCGGAGCTGTCCGCTCCCCGGGTAGCCTATCGCGAGAAGATCCGCTCCACCGTCCGCAAGCAGGGCCGGTATAAGAAGCAGACCGGCGGCAGCGGCCAGTTCGGCGACGTCCATATCATCTTCGAGCCCCAGAACGAGCAGGAGGATATGATCTTCGAGGAGAACGTGTTCGGCGGCTCCGTGCCCAAGAACTACTTCCCCGCCGTGGAAAAGGGCCTGCGCGAGAGCTGCCAGCACGGTGTGCTGGCCGGCTATCCCGTGGTGTTCCTGAAGGCCACCCTGGTGGACGGCTCCTATCACCCGGTGGACTCCTCCGAAATCGCCTTCAAGCTGGCTGCCAACCTGGCCTTCAAGGCCGCTCTGCCCGAGGCCAAGCCCGTGCTGATGGAGCCCATCGGCGAGCTGAAGGTCACCATTCCCGACAGCTATCTGGGCGACGTGATGGGCGACCTGAACAAGCGCCGGGGCCGCGTCATGGGTATGAATCCCACCGGCGACGGCGAGCAGGTGCTGGAGGCCGAGGTCCCCATGGCCGAGATGATGAGCTATGCCATCGACCTGCGCTCCATGACCCAGTCCCGCGGCACCTTCACCTTCAACTTCGTCCGCTACGAGGATTGCCCCGCTGCGGCCCAGGAGAAGGCCATTGCCGAGGCCAAGGCTCTGGCCGAAGCCGAATAAACTGACATCCAAAGCCAAGACCTCCGGCTTCGCCGGAGGTCTTGTGGGCTTGCCCGCGTATGCCTTCTGGCAGGCATTGAGGATATAAACTATGAACTATCGCATCATTTTCCATACGACGGGCAAGGTCCTGCTGGTGGAGGCGGGACTGCTGGCCCTGCCGCTGCTGGTATCGGTGCTGTATCACGAGCGCTGCGCCTGGGCGGTGCTGGCCTCCATGGCCGCGGCGGCGGTGATCGGCGGACTGCTTACGCTGCTGGCCCGGCCCCGCCGCCATACGTTCTTCAATCGGGAGGGCTACATCATTGTGGCCCTGGCGTGGGTGCTGCTGTCGGCGGTGGGGGCGCTGCCCTTCTGGTTCAGCCGGGAGATTCCCTCCTATGCCGACGCGTTTTTCGAGACGGTCAGCGGCTTCACCACTACGGGTGCGTCCATTCTGACGGACGTGGAAGCCATGAGCCACGGGCTGCTGTTCTGGCGCAGCTTTACCCATTGGGTGGGCGGCATGGGCGTGCTGGTGTTTATCACCATGATCTCCGGCAGCTCCGACCGGTCCATGAACATCCTCAAGGCGGAAATGCCCGGTCCCGTGGTGGGTAAGCTGACCCCCCGCACCCGGGACACCGCCCGGGTGCTGTACCTGCTGTATTTTCTTATCACGGCGGTGCTGGTGGGGATGCTGCTGCTGGGCGGCATGCCCCTGTTCGACAGTCTGGTCCACGCCTTCGGCACCGTGGGCACCGGCGGCTTCGGCATCAAGGCCGACTCCATCGCCTCCTACTCCCCGTATATCCAGGGGGTCATCACCGTTTTCATGATCCTCTGCGGCATCAACTTCAACCTGTATTATCTGCTGCTGCTGCGCCAGTGGCGGTCGGTTCTGCGCAGCGACGAGCTGTGGACCTATCTGGGGCTGGTGGTCGTGGCCACCGGCGTGATCACCCTGGACCTGCGGGGAGTGTACGGCGGCCTGGGCACCTGCCTGCGGCAGGCGGCGTTTCAGGTGGGCTCCGTCATCACCACCACCGGCTATGCCACGGCGGACTTCAACGTCTGGCCGGGGCTGTCCCGGGCAATTTTATTTGCGCTGATGTTTATCGGCGGCTGCGCCGGGTCCACTGCCGGCGGCCTGAAGGTGTCCCGGGCCATGATCCTGCTGCGGACCATCCGCCGGGAGATCAATCGCCTGGTCCACCCCCGGCGGGTCACTGCCGTCCGCTGCGACGGCAAGGCCCTGGGCGGCGAGGTCCAGCGGGGCGTCAGCATCTACTTTGCCCTGTACTGCCTGTGTATTCTGGTGGCATTCCTGTGCCTCAGCGGCGAGCCCTTCACCCTGGAAACGAATCTGTCGGCGGTGGTGTCCTGCTTCAACAATGTGGGCCCCGGCCTGGGGGCGGTGGGTCCTGCCGGAAGCTATGCGGACTATTCCGTCCTGTCAAAGCTGCTGCTGTCCATGGCCATGCTCATGGGCCGGTTGGAGATCTACCCCATGCTGGTGGCGCTGTCCCCCTCCGTCTGGCGCAAGGATTAAGAAGAAAAAACTCTGTGTGATTTCGTCACACAGAGTTTTTTGCGCTTGCGTCCATGGCTCCGCGCCTTTCCTGCCTGGCCTTGACGGCAGGCGGACGGCCTGATATACTGAGCATATCAGCATGGAAGGAAGGTTGGCTATGTGGCATGAGATAAGGGACAATCAGGATGCTAAAGCGCTTATGGCTGCCGCGGGTGGATTCCACGACAGCTGCGTCAAGGAGATACACTATATCAGCGGCGCGTGTGTGCTCGGCGACCTGGGTATGTGGCCGCTGAACAGCCGACGCAGTCTGCGGGTACTGATCTAGCGGCAGTTTGAGGAGAACTCCGTGGTGGAGCTGGAATTTCTGGGGCTGAAATATCTGCATCTGCGGCCCGTAACGGAGGATTATACCTGCGAGCTTCTGGACGCCACCCTGGTGTGGAAGAACGGCGATATCTACTGGTGCGACTGCGGTGTGCCGGAGGAGAAGCTGACGGATTATGACGGAACCCTGATCTGCGCCGCCGGTCTGCGCTGGCGCCCGATTGATCACGGCCTGGGGCAGGAGGATTTCTATACGGCCAGAGAACCGGAGAACGCGTAAAGCAGGCGGATAAATCATATGCTCCCCCTGTGAGAGACGGCGGAACCCTGCGGCCTCTCATAGGGGGAGCATTGTCATTTTTTATTTCAGATATTTCTTCAGATACTGCCCTGTGTAGGACTGGGGGCACGCTGCCACGGTCTCCGGGGTGCCGGCGCACACCAGCGTACCGCCGCCGGAGCCGCCCTCGGGCCCCAGGTCGATGATCCAGTCGGCGGATTTGATCACGTCCAGGTTGTGCTCGATGACCAGCACCGTGTTCCCGGCGTCTACCAGCCGCTGCAAAACCTCCAGCAGCTTCTTCACGTCGTCGGAGTGCAGGCCGGTGGTGGGCTCATCCAGGATATAGAAGGTGCGGCCCGTGGCCCGGCGGGACAGCTCCGTGGCCAGCTTCACCCGCTGGGCCTCGCCGCCGGACAGCGTGGTGGAGGACTGGCCCAGCTTCACATAGCCCAGGCCCACATCGCACAGGGTCCGCAGCTTTTCGGCGATCCTGGGCACCGGGGCGAAAAATTCCAGCGCCTCCTCCGCCGTCATGTCCAGCACGTCGGAGATGCTCCTGCCCTTGTATTTCACCTCCAGGGTTTCCCGGTTGTAGCGCTTGCCGTGGCACACCTCGCAGGGGACATATACGTCGGACAGGAAGTGCATCTCGATCTTCAGCATGCCGTCGCCGCAGCAGGCCTCGCAGCGGCCGCCCTTGGTGTTGAAGGAGAATCGTCCCGGGCCGTAGCCCCGGGCCTTGGCCTCCTGGGTGGCGGCGAACAGATTGCGGATCTCGTTGAACAGCCCCGTATAGGTGGCGGGATTGGAGCGGGGGGTGCGGCCGATGGGACTCTGGTCGATGCCCACCACCTTGTCCAGGAACTCCTCGCCCTCTATGGCGTCGTGCCGACCGGGCCGGGCCTTCATCCGGTTCAGGTCTGCCCCCAGGCGCTTGAAGATGATCTCGTTGACCAGAGAGGATTTCCCGGAGCCGGACACGCCGGTAACGCAGGTAAAGGTCCCCAGGGGGACGGATACGTCGATATGCCGCAGATTGTTTTCCGCCGCGCCCCGGACGGTGAGAAATTCCCCGCTGCCGGGGCGGCGCTTTTCCGGCACGGGAATGGACCTTTTGCCGCTTAAATACTGGCCCGTCAGGCTGTTGGGATTGGCCATGACCTCCTCCGGCGTGCCGGCGGCCATGACCTGTCCGCCGTGGGCCCCGGCCCCGGGGCCGATGTCGATGAGATAGTCGGCGGCGCGCATGGTGTCCTCGTCGTGCTCCACCACGATCAGGGTGTTGCCCAGGTCCCGCAGCCGCTTCAGGGTGGCCAGCAGCTTGTCATTGTCCCGCTGGTGCAGACCGATGGACGGCTCGTCCAGAATATACAGCACGCCCATCAGGGACGAACCGATCTGGGTGGCCAGCCGGATACGCTGGCTCTCGCCGCCGGAAAGGGTTCCCGCCGAGCGGGAGAGCGTCAGATAGCTCAGTCCCACATCCGTCAGGAATTGCAGGCGGGACTTGATCTCCTTGACGATCTGCTCGGCCACCATGGCCATACTGCCCTCCAGACGAAGATTTTTCATAAATTCCAGCTCGTCCCGGACGCTCATGCGGCAAAAGTCCATAATGCCGATGCCGCCCACCGTCACCGCCCGGGCAATCTCCGATAAGCGGTCGCCGTGGCACTGGGGGCAGGGCGCGGTGGCCATGCATTCCTCCAGCTCCTTCCGGGCGGCGTCCGATTGCGTTTCCCGGAAGCGGCGGGAAATGTTGTTGAGAATGCCCTCAAAGGGCTGCTCCAGCACGCCCATACCGTTGCCCCGGTTGTAGCTCATGCGCAGCTTTTCCCCCTTGGTGCCATAGAGGATCACGTCCATCACGTCCTCGGGCAGGTTCTTCACCGGTTCCGTCAGGGAAAAATGATATTTTTGCGCCAACGCCTCAAAATACATACGGAAGATGGAATCCGTCCGGGCGCTCTGCCAGCCGGACGCCTGAATCGCGCCGTCGAAAATGGACTTGTTCCTGTCCGGAATCACCAGATCGGCGTCGGCGATGAGCTGGAAGCCCAGACCGGTGCAGCTGGGGCAGGCACCCGCCGGGTTGTTGAAGGAGAACATTCGCGGCTCCAGTTCCGTCAGGCTGATGCCGCAGTCCTCGCAGGCGTAGTTCTGGGAAAAGCTCAGCTCCTCCCCGGTGGCGGGCAGCTCGATGGTCACAAGGCCGCCGGAGTGGCTGCACGCTGTCTCAATGGAGTCCGTCAGGCGGCGGCGCAGGCCGTCCTTCAGCACCAGCCGGTCAACCACCAGTTCGATGGTGTGCTTCTTGTTCTTCTCGCAGGGGATGTCCTCGGTTAAATCATAGAGAATGCCGTCCACCCGCACCCGGGCGAAGCCGGACTTCCGGGCGTCCTCGAACACCTTCTTGTGCTCGCCCTTTTTCCCCCGGATGACCGGGGACAGGACGATAAAGCGCGTCCCCTCTCCCAGCGCTTCCACCCGGTCCACGATCTGGTCAATGGTCTGGCGGCGGATCTCCCTGCCGCACTTCGGGCAGTGGGGAACACCCACCCGCGCCCACAGGAGGCGGAGATAATCGTAGATTTCCGTCACCGTTCCCACGGTGGAGCGGGGGTTTTTCGAGGTGGTCTTCTGGTCAATGGAAATGGCCGGGGACAGGCCGTCGATGGAGTCCACGTCCGGCTTGTCCATCTGCCCAAGGAACTGGCGGGCGTAAGAGCTTAAGCTCTCCACATACCGTCTCTGTCCCTCGGCGTAAATGGTATCGAAGGCCAGACTGGACTTGCCGGAACCGGAAAGTCCGGTGAAAACCACCAGCTTGTCTCTGGGGATGGTCAGGTTCACGTTTTTCAGATTGTTCTCCCGCGCGCCCTGAATGATGATCTTGTCGTTCATATCTGATGATGCTCCCAAATGCGTAAAAATCTGTACTCGTTAGTATATCACAAAACCCCAAATCTCTCAAGATATTTTTCAAACAAAATTTCGTTTTCCACACTATCTCAATATTCTGTTTTCTTCGCCAGAAACGCCCGGATTTTTGTTTGTTTTTTCGGCGTTATTTCACATTTATTCATATTGCTTTTTCCGATGCCGGGATGATATAATGGATGTGTAAATTTGCGTCCGGGCTGTTGCCGGGGGGCAGAAAAAAAGAAAAAGTGAGGTATTCATCCGATGATTGCTTACGGTGAAAACATTCAGGTTTTCTGCGGCAATTCCAATCCCCAGTTTGCGCAGACCATCTGCAAAGAGCTGGGCGTACCCATGGGTAAGGCCATTGTGACCCACTTTGCCGACGGAGAGGCTTCCGTCACCCTGGAGGAAACCGTCCGCGGTGCCGACGTGTTCCTCATCCAGTCCACCTGCAAACCCGTCAATGACAATCTCATGGAGCTGCTGGTCATGATCGACGCCTGCCGCCGCGCGTCCGCCGGCCGCATCACCGCCGTCATCCCCTACTTCGGCTATGCCCGTCAGGATCGCAAGGCCAAGTCCCGTGACCCCATTTCCGCCAAGCTGGTGGCCAACATGCTCACCGCCGCCGGTGCTGACCGCATTCTGACCATGGACCTCCATGCCGCCCAGATCCAGGGCTTCTTCGACATTCCGCTGGATCACCTGCTGGGCAACGTTACCTTCGTTGAATACTTCATGAACAAGTTCCCCGAAAGTGAATACAACCACGAGGACTTTGTGGTCGTCTCCCCCGACGTCGGCTCCGTTGGCCGCGCCCGGAATTTCGCCGCCAAGGTGCATATGGGTCTTGCCATTGTGGACAAGCGCCGCCCCAAGGCCAACGTTTCCGAGGTCATGAACATCATCGGCGACGTCCGGGGCAAAACCTGCATCCTGTACGACGATCTGGTGGACACCGCCGGTTCCCTGTGCAACGCCGCCAAGGCTCTGGTAGAGATCGGCGGTGCGAAGGAGATTTACGCCTGCGCCACCCACGGCGTCCTCTCCGGCCCCGCCTATGACCGTATTGAGGCCAGCCCCATCAAGGAAATGGTGCTGCTGAACACCATTCCCGAGGTCGCCAACACCCCCAGCCACAAGATCAAATTCCTGGACGTCGCCCCCGTGTTTGCCCGTGCCATCGGCCATATCCACGGCGCCACCTCCATCGCCGACCTGTTCTGAGCCGTGTTTTCCAAACAAAGCAGCGACAGCTGGCTGATCGTCGGGCTGGGCAATCCAGGACGGGAATACGAGAAGACCCGGCATAATACCGGCTTCCGGGCAATGGACATTCTGGCCGAAAAGCTGAACGCCAAAGTGGACAGGCTGAAATTTCAGGGTCTGTACACCCAGGTGAATTACGGCGGGAAAAAGCTGTTTCTGCTCAAGCCCCAGACCTATATGAACCTGTCCGGGCGTTCCGTATTGCAGCTTTCCGCCTACTTCGGCATTCCGCCCCAGCGGATCATCGTGATGTTTGACGACATCTCTCTGGAGCCGGGACGGCTGCGGGTTCGCGCCGAGGGTTCCGCCGGCGGGCACAACGGCATCAAGTCCATCATTCAGGAGCTGGGCAGTCAGGATTTCCCCCGGGTCAAGATCGGGGTTGGCGCAAAGCCGAACCCGGAATACGACCTTGCCGCATGGGTGCTGTCCACCTTCTCGGCAAGTGAGGAAAAGGCGCTGGCTGTATCCCTGAAAAACGCCGCCGACGCCGCCCTGAGCATCATCGATAACGGCGTACCGGAGACCGCCAACCGGTTCAACGGCAGCCACCCATAAAAATATTGTCACAAAATCACGGAAAGGGGGATATATCCCCCTTTCCGCGTTGCCACGTTGTGTATCTTCTTTTTGAGGTAATATATGGAACAGCTTCTGTCTCTACTGAAAACCATTCCCGAATACGCCGCCATGGTGTCCTCCCTGCAAGGCGGTGAAAGCGTTGCCGTCACCGGCATCGGGCAGATCAACCGCAGTCACATGATCGCGGGGCTTTGCCGCAGCATAAACCGTCCCATGGTGGTGCTGTGTCAGGACGATCTGGCGGCGCGGCGGCTTCAGGAGGAATTGAAGGGCTTCCTTTTGGATACCGCCCCCATTCTCCCCGGCCGGGATCTGACCCTTTATGACGCCGCCGTGGTGTCCAGAAGCTGGGAGCAGAAGCGCCTGCGGCAGCTGTATGATCTGGCTGTTGGGAAGACCGGCCTGCAAATCATGACGTGGGAATCTCTCAGTCTGCGCACCATGCCGAAGGCCGCGCTTCTCGCCGCCGCCTTTTCTTTGGAAGTTGGCCGGGAATACGCCGTGGAAGACCTGATCTCCCGTCTCACCGCCGCCGGATACAACCGCTGCGGCATGGTGGAGGGGCCGGGTCAGTTCGCCGTCCGTGGCGGCATTCTGGACATCTTCTCCCCCGCAGAGGATCAGCCGGTTCGGGCAGAATTCTTCGGCGACGAGCTGGACACCATGGGCTTCTTTGACCCGGCGACCCAGCGCCGCAGTGAGAACATCACCTCCGTCACCGTTCTTCCCGTGGCGGAGACTCAGCCGGGGCTTCATCCCGGCGGCGTGGAGGGGCTGTGCAAAGATATTACCTCCCTGATCTCCCGCCAGAAGCGGCGGAAAAACATCAACGAGCCGCTGATCGCCACGCTGGAAAAAGACCTGAACAAGTATGAAAGCGGCCTGCACAATCCCGCTTCCGACCGGTATATGGCGCTGATCTATCCGGAAATGGCCACCGCCGCCGATTACATTCCGGACGGTGCCGTGGTCGCTGTTTGCGACCATGGGAATCTCCAGCGTGCTGCCCGCAGCCGCTGTGACGAGATGGGGATGCAGCTGGACAGTATGCTGGGGGCCGGTCTTGTGGCTGGCGAGCTGTGCGACTATGTGTGCCAGTGGGAGGACTTCTGCAAAAGTCTCCGGAAGAAAAACGTCGTTTATTTCGACGCCTTCGGCGGCACCTCCTACCCGGAGGACTGCCCTCCAAAGCAGCTGTACCCCCTCACCGCCAAGCAGCTTCCCGGCTACGGCGGCAATCTGGACACCGCCGTCTCTGACCTGAGTCACTATCAGAAAATGGAATTTGGCAGTCTGGTGCTTTGCGGCACCCGCCGCCGGGCGGAGCTGTTACAGCAGCTGCTTCACGAGAAGGGGCTGTCCGCATTCCAGTGCATTCCCCTGACCACCCTGCCCAAGCCCGGCCAGATCCTGCTGACAGAGGGGACACTGCCCTTCGGCATGGAGTATCCCCTGTCCAAAATCGCCGTTCTGACGGAGGGGCAGCTGATTGCCCGGAGCGAGCCGAAGCGGAAACCCGCGAAAAAAACCGGCTCCACTAACCGCCAGAAGCTGAATTCCTTCACCGACCTGACCCCCGGCGATCTGGTGGTTCACGAGAATTACGGCATCGGCCGGTTCGTGGCCATGGAGCAGATCAAGGTGGACGGCGCGGTCAAGGACTATATCAAAATCGCCTATCAGGGCAGCGACACCCTGTTCGTCCCCGCCACCCAGCTGGACCTGGTGAGCAAATACATCGGCGGCGGTGGGGAAGACAGCAATGTCAAGCTGAACAAGATCGGCTCCGACGCATGGCAGAAGACAAAAGCCAAAGCCCGCAAGGCCGCGAAGGACATGGCGGGAGAGCTGATTCAGCTCTACGCCGCCCGGAAGCGCCAGTCCGGCTACGCTTTCTCCGCCGACGCCCCATGGCAGAAGGAATTTGAGGACAATTTCCCCTACCCGGAGACCGACGACCAGCTTCGCTGCATCGCGGACATCAAGCACGACATGGAGTCCCCCATCCCCATGGACCGTCTTCTCTGTGGCGACGTGGGCTTCGGTAAGACCGAGGTTGCCCTCCGCGCCGTGATGAAGGCCGTCATGGACGGCAAGCAGGTGGCCATTCTGGTTCCCACCACGGTGCTTGCCCAGCAGCATTACCAGACCGCCGTGGCGCGTTTCCGGGGCTTCCCCGTCACCATCGACGTGCTCAGCCGCTTTCGCACCCCGAAAATGCAGCAGCAGACCTTACAGAAGCTCCGCGCCGGTTCCGTTGACTTAATCATCGGGACCCATAAGCTGCTGCAAAAAACCGTCCAGTTCAAGGATTTGGGTCTGCTCATTGTGGACGAGGAGCAGCGCTTCGGCGTCAGCCATAAGGAGCGGCTGAAGGAGCTTTCCAAGGGCGTGGACGTGCTGACCCTCTCCGCTACGCCCATTCCCCGGACGCTGAACATGGCGCTGTCCGGCATCCGGGACATGTCCACCATCGAGCAGCCCCCCGCCGACCGCTATCCCGTGCAGACCTTCGTGATGGAATACAGCGAACCCATTGTGGACGACGCCATCCGCCGTGAAATCGAACGGGGCGGGCAGGTCTACTATCTGCACAACCGCACCGAAACCATCGACCAGTGCGCCGCCGCGATCAAACGCCGGATTCCGGGCATCAGCGTGGGCGTAGCCCACGGCCAGATGGGCGAGGACGCGCTGGGAGACGTGATGCAGTCCATGGCCGAGGGCGAGATTCAGGTGCTGGTATGCACCACCATCATCGAAACCGGTCTGGATATTCCCAACGCCAACACCCTCATCATCGAAAACGCCGACCGGTTCGGCCTGAGCCAACTGCACCAGCTTCGCGGTCGGGTGGGACGCTCCACCCGCCACGCCTATGCCTATTTCACCTACCGTCCGGAGAAGAATCTCACCGAGGTCGCCGAGAAGCGGCTATCTGCCATCCGGGACTTTGCCGAATTCGGCTCCGGCTTCAAAATCGCCATGCGGGACTTGGAGATTCGGGGTGCGGGCAATCTCTTAGGCGCCGAGCAGTCCGGCCACATGTCCAGCGTGGGCTACGACATGTACCTCAAGCTGCTGGACGAGGCGGTTCTGGAGGAAAAGGGCGAAGCCCCCAAGGCACCGGAATGCACCGCCGACCTGAACGTCACCGCCAATGTGGACAAAGACTACGTCTCCCGGGGCGAGGAACGGATGGACCTGTATCGCCGCATGGCCGCCATCCGCTCTCAGGAGGACGCCGACGATCTGCTGGACGAGATCGTCGATCGCTACGGCGAGCCGCCCAAGGGCGTGCTGAACCTCATCGATATCGCCCTTCTCCGGGCAAAGGCTCGGCAAGTCGGCATCAAGGACATCCGCCAGAAGTCCGGAGACGTGCTGTTCACCCTGAGCAATCTGAATTTCGAGGCCGTGGGCGCGCTGTGTTCCGACCCGGATTACAAGCAGCGGGTCACCTTCCTCGCCAGCGCCAAGGAACCGACCCTCCGCTTCAAGCTCGCCAACGGCGTGGACAGCCTGAAACAGAGCAAGCTGTTTGTGGAGCACTATACCAGCTTTTTCCAGAGCTGACGTTTTGGGAACCTCTGAATAAATCGTCTGCGGCTGTGAGCGGATCTTTTCCGCCCACTCTTCGGTGCTGAAAACGGGAAATACATACAGTATTCCGCCGTTTCCAGCACCTCGATTGGCGGAAAAATCTCTCGCTCACAGCTCTTGCCGATTTAATCAGAGGTTCCTTAAATTTTTGGTTGGAAAATGAGAAATTTGAATTCCGGAGTGCTACTCTCTAAAAAATAGATTGGTTGGAATTCATAAAATGTTTACAATTTTTGTTACGCAATTTGCGTTCTGTTTTGGTATAATAAAAGAATCAAGATAGAGGCTCGTATTTTTTGTGATACAGCATAAGGAGAAATGATGAAGTTGCTAAAAAAACAAATGCTGCTATGTTCTATTTTGTTTCTTGTATTTACGCTATCTGCCTGCTCTGCAATTGGGCAGACAGACGAAAACAATCTTACAGATAGAGCAACATCCGCAGAAAAAACGGTATCAGTTGTACGAGGGACAATTACTCCAACCGTTTCAACGCAAACGACTATTGTTCCGGCAGTACCGTTTATTATTTCCTCACCCGAAAATGGCATATTTAATACAGCGGTAGAATTAGAAGAAAAAATCACTGCCGGGCAAATTATTGGAACTGTGAACGGCAAAGAATTGAAATCTCCGGTGGATGGTACAATTACCTCTATTGCCCCATCCAATGAAAGCGTACCGAGTAATTATCCCGTAGCGATAGTGCATTATACAGGATTTGCCCTCAATGTAGAGGCAGATAATTTTTTGAGTACCTTACCGGAGTATGCAGAGTTGAAAGCAAAATTTCAAGTATATGATGGTGTAGGACCAACCGATATGATTGCCGTGGTGTCGCCTGCCGCAGATGAAAATGCGTTTACGGGAATCGTGCCGCAAGAGGGCATTCTGCAATGCTTGATCAGTCAAACAGTCGATGTGAAATCGGGGCAAAGTGCAACGGTAGTCATAACGGCGACAACGAGAAATGATGTCCTTATATTGCCGCTGTCGGTAATAGCGGGTAGACAAGGTACGGGATTGGTTACTGTAATTACTCCGAATGGAGAAAGAGTGGAAACAAAAGTGACATTGGGTGTGACAGACGGAGCCAATATAGAAATACTGTCCGGCTTAGAGGAGGGCGATGTGGTTTCTGCTACTCCGCCAAACCTTGACCCGAGGGGAATTTGATAAAATGAAAGGAATTTCCGAAAAGACTTTAATCAAAATAAAGGATTTGAAAGCAAGCGTCAAATTGAATAATGGCGATATGCTGACAACAGTAACCAACGCTAATATGGAATTGCAACGAGGGCGCAGTTATGCCATTGTCGGAAAGTCCGGCTCAGGCAAAACAAGCCTTATATCCATTATTGGCTTGTTAAATCGGGAATATGAGGGCGAGTACCTTTATGATGGTATATCTATTTCTGCTTTGAAAGACCGTGATCTGTCTATACTGCGAGCCAATAATATCGGATTTGTATTTCAGAACTACTCTCTGATTAAGCACTTGCGGGTATGGGAAAATATCGAATTACCCCTACTCTATGCCAAAAAGTCGTTTACCGCCAAACAGCGTCACGAGATAATTACAGGCTTGCTAAAAAGTGTCGGCTTAGAAAGCAAGGAAAATGATTACCCAATCAATTTGTCCGGCGGTGAACAACAAAGAGTTGCAATCGCAAGGGCGCTTGCAGTATCTCCGGAAGCCATTTTATGTGATGAGCCTACGGGAGCGTTGGATAAAAAGACGGGAACGCAGATTATGGAACTGTTGCACAGCGTCGTAAAAGAAAATGGAATTATGCTGCTGTTGGTTACGCACGATCCTGATATTGCAGATACCTGTGATACGATTTTTGAAATGGATGGAGGGAGGATAACTTGTGCTAAAAATGATACTTAAAGACCTTCGTCTGTCTCCACTTAGAAGTATTCTGACAAGTGTTTCAATGCTTGTAGGCATTATCGCAATGATTGGATCGGTATTAGTTGGTACGCTTGGACGGGAGTATTTGATTTCCGTAAACGCACAGGTATATGGCTGGTCACCTACTTACTCATTCGTGATAGCGGAATCCGATCTTCACGATAGAAATAAAATGGAACAATTATTCCAGAGATTTGAAGCCATTGATGATGTAGCCGCTGTTACTTTTTCTATGGGAGAGGATATTCGATTTGCACCAATGAAAGATTTAACGCCAATACCGCCGAATGATGTTTACCAAAACCTGATGGCTTTTGATGTAGTTTGCACCACGGAGGCATATAGTCAAGTCTATAATCTTCCAATGACATCCGGTAGATGGTTAGAGCCTTCGAGTGAGGGCGGATCGCTTGAAGTGGTCATAAACAAAGAAGCTAAAAACTATTTTAATGATTCGCCCTATGCTGCAGGAAATGTAAAAAGCACACTTTCGTTAACCCCATTCAATATTGTCGGAGTAGTAAACGATGGCAGGAATTTTCCGACTATCTATGCGGATTCTGCGGCGATCCTCAATTTCGCACCAGCAATGTGGCAAGTACAAAATGCAAATGTGTATTGGCATCCCACAACAGGACTGACAATCGAACAGATACATTCTGCCCTTGGTGACATTTTGACTGATACCATTGGCGGTTACTGGGAAAGTGCTGGGCGGAGTGATATTGGGGATACCTATGATTCGGTATTGTCCATACTGCAATTAGGGCTTTTGGTTACTTCGCTTTTGTTGCTGTTTGTTTCCGTATTAGGGCAGATCAATATCGGACTATCTTCATTGGAACAGCGCACACATGAGTTGCTGATCCGCAGAGCGATAGGTGCTTCACGAACAAATATTGTGGTACTGGTTTTAGGCTCACAGTTGATTTTATCAATATTCGTTTGCTTTGCAGCTATTTTGATTTCGCTGATTTTGGTGCATTGTATTGGAGCGTTGCTCCCTGTGGATTCCCCGGTGGGAACACCGAGTTATCCAATCAGCGTTGCTGTTGTTGCAGTTGCTGTGTCTGTGCTTACAGCATTATTGGGCGGATTATTACCAGCATTGAAAGCAGCAAAATTAGAGCCTGCATTGGCTCTTAGATAATAAAACTCAATTCAAGGAGGAAACAAAATGAAACGAACGATCTCAAAATCCGAAAGACCGTACAGACTGTTACTGTGTGTTATGATTTCTTTGCTGGTGATTATGCTGGCAGGCTGCTCCACTTCTTCGGACTCCGACACAAACACAAGAGGTTTCACGGACTTTGCTACCATTGAAGAAGAATACCTAACGACCATTGAGAGTTTGAATTGGCCGGAGGGCGTTACGCTGCCTGATGCTTTGGAAGGCGAAGATACGGGAGCGTCTTTTCAGATAGGATATGGCGATACAAGAGCATCTAACCTTTGGGAATATTCTTGGATGCAGGAATGGCTTGATACTTACAATACGGATTCGGAAAGGGCGGCAAAAGCCTTAGCTGAACTCGAAAAAGCCTTTGATATGCCTTATATGGGAACAGATCGCTGTGATGACGCCACACGAAAATATCTTCGTGATAATATTGATAAAGCTAAGTTGGGAGATCCGTCTGGATTTGCAGAGTGTATTCAGGCAAATTATGCCGATTAAAAAATGGCACATAGGAGTTTTGGGGTTGGGAGATGAGCACATATATGCAGAGAAAACGCCGTGAGAAAAAACGATTTAGAGTATTTTTGTTTAATGCTTATCGACTTAACACAGCAAGCCACAATATCATGAAAAAGTCCGATTTATTGGACAGATAGGATGCTACAATGTTCCCAAAAGCAAAAAGGGGAACATCATCATGGCACGTACAGCTGAGATTACTTTCAAAGAGTTTCGCCGTCGCTACAATACTCCTGATCCAGCAGCCGTCCTTCCTCTTTTCCGGATACAGGTCAATTATATGCTATTTCCAGTCTTGGGTCAATAGCTCCGGAGCGATTCTCCGGTAACTCCTGAATTGACATTTCTGCTTGCTCTCATGTATAATTACTTTGAAAATCCCCGGAGGTGAAGTCAATGAGTATGGCTCAGGTTATCCGGGCTGCTATGAAGAAGCAAGGCGTAAGGTTCTTGAAGGCAATATCCATACCGATTGCCTACATTCTCGACCCGCAGAAGACCGACGATGCTTTCTATGTTTCGTCCTATGGATGCGCTGCAAGCGACGCAGCAAAAGAATTTGAATGGACGAGAAACCTTGCAGTGCAGCAAGGAATGCAGATGCCGAAGGTACTTGCCCGTCATTTGATCCAGTCATTTGACATCGGTGAAGTGACGCCGGAAGAGGCGCATGAAGTCGGAAAACAGCTTGCGGACGAATGGCTCAAGGGCAAGTACGAATATGTGATTGCTACCCACATCGACAAGGGACATTGCCATAATCACATTATCTTCAATGCCGTGAATTATATAGCTAAGACGGAAGGGTGGTTTGAATTATGCCAAATATCCTTGTGGTTGAGGACGATGAAAACTTGAATCGTGGAATCACTTTTTCACTGAAAAAATCCGGATATGAGGTTTTTTCAGCAGAATCAGTGAAAAAAGCGAAAAGAATTGCAAGTGATAATAATGTGGATGTTGCCATTTGTGATGTGAATCTTCCGGATGGAAACGGATTAGAGCTTGTCAGATGGATGCGGAATTGTCAAAATGTATATATTATCTGTCTTACCGCGTTGGATCAGGAGACAGATCAGGTCATGGGATATGAAGCCGGTGCGGACGATTATATGACGAAACCGTTCAGCCTTTCCGTACTTCTTCTGAAAATCGAGGCTCATTTCCGCCGCAGAAAGAATGAACCCGGAACTCCAAAAATTCATTCAAAGGATATCGTATTTATCCCCGGAGAGATGAGGGCGTTCGTAAAGGAAAGAGAAATAAGCCTTACGAAGAATGAACTGAAAATGCTGTCCTTTTTTCTTCAGAATCCGAAACAGATTCTTTCAAAAACACAGCTGTTAGAAAACGTGTTTGATCTGGATGGTGATTTTGTGGATGAAAATACAATCGCTGTCAATATCAGAAGACTCCGTGAGAAAATCGAAGACAATCCGGCTGCACCGGTCTATATAAAGAATATCAGAGGTCTTGGGTATATATGGAATCAGGAGGTAAGTCAGTGACGGAACGACATCGTAAAAAGTGGGTTGATGCCTTGTCACTGGTGCTGCCGGTTCTACTCTTTTTTGCGGTATTGAACTGCTTTACCACCTATTTATATTATCAAGATTATCAATGTAAAATGGATATCCTGACAGAAGTTGCGGCGGGCGCAGAGACCACCGGCATGGATGTTGCCGCAGGATGGCTGAAAGGAAACGACCATCAAGCCAATGAACAAGGTAAGCAATTATTAGAGCAATACGGGTACTGGGAAAACAAAGGGACTTCGTTTTATGTGCGCTTCCGGCAGAATATCATGATAACCGGCTGTACAAGTGCAGTGCTATGTCTGTCTTTGCTAACGTTCCTGTTTTACCGGAAGAAAGCTGAGGCGAAAGAAAGTCGGAAACGATTGGAGCAGCTAGAGCAAATCCTGATTGCATTTCGGGAAAATCACTTTGAGGTAGTGCCAGACACAGAAGATCATGTCGGGCAGGAAAGACTGAAATTTCAGCTTGAAGCAATCGGACATCATATCCAGCTGCTGCAAGAGGAAGCCAGAGCGGAGAAGGAAAGCACAAAGGAAATGGTATCCGACATTTCCCATCAGCTGAAAACCCCGGTTGCAGCCTTGGATACCTGCTTTAGCATATTGCTGCGGAACAATCTGAGTGAGACGGAGCAACAGGAATTTCGCATCCGCTGCCGGAGTGCATTGGACGGATTGGAAACATTGTTGCAGTCTCTGCTGGAAATATCCAAACTGGAGACAGGTTTGATTCAGCTTGATCAGAAAACACTTCCCATTATGGATACGATCATCTCCGCAGTAAACCGAACGTATCCAAAGGCAGCGGAGAAAGGGATAGAACTTATTTTCGACTACAACGAATCACTGGAGCATTGTGCACTCATGCAGGATAAACGTTGGCTTGGAGAAGCAATCATTAACGTTTTGGACAATGCCATCAAATACAGCCCAGAACATTCAAAAATCACGATCCGTCTACAAAAAAGAACCGGCTTTGTGAGAATTGAGATCGAGGATCAGGGAATCGGAATCCCGCAGAGTGAATACCATAAAATATTCCAGCGGTTTTACAGAGGGACTGCGCCGGAAGTCCGCGAAAAGAGCGGAACTGGCATCGGTCTGTATCTGTCCAGACAGATTATTGAGCAGCATGGTGGGACAATCACGGTAGCCTCCGGCAAAGTCAGAAAAGGAAGTACCTTTTTGATTCAGCTGCCGGAGAATGGACTTTCGTAGAGATGATGAGCAGAAGTCTTTCAAATCTGTAAGACTTCTGCTCTCTTTTTGAAAGTGAAATGAAAGGTTCCTTTGATACAATGCTGGTAAATAAGAAAAGGAGGCCATTGGAGTGGGCGTGATATTAGAAACGAATCAGCTTTGCAAATTTTATGGGACAGGGGAAAATCAGGTCAAAGCCGTCAATCATGTGAATATCCAGATTGGGCAGGGAGAATTTGTCGCCATTGTCGGAAAATCCGGCTCCGGAAAAAGTACCCTGCTGCATATGCTGGGCGGGCTAGACACCCCGACAAAAGGCAGTGTTACTTTAGCAGGGAAAGATTTATACA
>ERZ506957.236-NODE-236-length-24760-cov-6.468043_pt1 | contig 24760 bp, 10 predicted proteins | sample MGYA00512894_ERZ506957 | MGnify/ENA metagenome assembly ERZ506957
GACTACATGGTGGAACTTGGAATACAATCCGGCGGAGCCGGTTGTAGATAAATTATGAGGAAAGATCAGTCAAATGAAATTTGGCTGTAGAGAAACTGGAGATCACGAAAAGGAGGACTTGGGCATGGCAATATTGATAAATGAAGAGAAAAAGCTTTTCACATTGAACACCAAAAATACTACATATCAGATGAAGGTGATCGACTATGGGTATCTGGCTCATCTGTATTATGGCAAGAAAATGGACGGGGATATGTCATATGTCATAACTCATTACGATAGAGGATTCTCAGGCAATCCTTATGAAGCACAGGAGCACAGAGAATTCTCTCTAGACAACATTCCACTGGAATATAGCTGCTACGGCAACGGAGATTTCAGGACTCCGGCATTCAACATAAAGGACATAGAGGGAATACATGGATGTGATCTCAGATATGTTTCATATGAGGTGATGGACAGTAAGTATAGTCTCAAGGGACTTCCTGCTGCTTACACAAATGACGGCGAGAAGGGTGAGACCCTTAAGATCGTTCTTCAGGATCCTCAGGTGGGAGTGGAGGTTGATCTTCTGTATGGAATTATAGAGGATAAGGATCTGATCACAAGATCAGCTATAGTCAGAAATATAAGCGATGCGGATATATTTGTGGCAAAGGCATCAAGTATGAGCCTGGATTTTGTGACAGGTGATTATGATCTCATCCACTTCCACGGAAGACATGCTATGGAGCGCATGTATGAGAGAGAAGCTATAAATCATGGTGTGAAGAAGATCGGAAGCACAAGGGGTACATCAAGCCATCAGCACAGCCCATTTGTGGTTATAGCAGGCAAGGATGCGAATGAGGATGCAGGTGACTGCTATGGAATCTCATTTCTCTACAGCGGAAGCTTCAACTGTGAGGTTGAGAAGGATCAGACAGATCAGGTGAGACTCAATATGGGTGTTCAGGATGAGATGTTTGAGTATGTGATCTATCCTGAGAGCGAGTTTGTGGCACCTGAGGTAGTTATGGTTTATTCACCTGATGGATTTGCTGACATGTCACATAAGATGCATGACGTTGTGAGATACAATATCTGCCGCGGCGAGTACAAGACAAAGAGGAGACCTATTCTCATCAACAGTTGGGAGGCAGTATACTTTGATTTCAATGGCGATGATATTGTAAACATAGCAAAGCAGGCTTCAGAGCTCGGCGTTGAGATGCTGGTTCTGGATGACGGCTGGTTCGGTGTGAGAAATGATGACAAGTCAGGTCTCGGCGACTGGTTTGTAAATGAGGATAAGATGGGCGGCCCTATGGCTGATGTTGTCAAGAGGGTTAAGGATCTCGGCATGAAGTTCGGTATCTGGATCGAGCCTGAGATGGTATCCGAGAAGAGCGAGCTGTTCAAGGAGCATCCGGATTATGCATTTGTGATCCCTGGAAGAAAGCCTGTCATGGGAAGAAGCCAGCTCAATCTGGACTTCTCAAGAAAAGAGGTCGTAAACTGCATATTTGACCAGATGACAGCAGTGCTGGACAAGATAGATGTTGATTACATAAAGATGGATATGAACAGAAGTATACTGAACGTATACTCCATGACCGAAGGAATCCAGAACAATGGAACTATCCTCTACAAGTATGTACTCGGTGTATATGACTTCATGGAGAGACTTCAGGCAAGATATCCAAAGATGTTCATCGAGGGCTGCAGCGGTGGCGGTGGAAGATTTGACGCCGGAATGATGTATTACACACCACAGATCTGGTGCAGTGATGACACAGATGCCATCTGCAGACTTGACATACAGTATGGAACTTCATTTGGCTATCCTATATCGGTGGTTGGTTCACACGTATCAGCGGTTCCAAATCATCAGACAGGCAGGACAACTCCATTCAATACAAGAGCCGTTGTTGCCATGGCAGGAAGCTTTGGCTACGAGCTTGATCTGAACAAGGTCAGCGATGAGGAGAAGGAAGAGGTAAAGGCTCAGGTAGAAAACTACAAGAAGTACTGGGATCTTCTTCATAATGGACTTTACTACAGACTGACGGATGCGGATAAGAGCAAAGGTGTAGCTGCATGGTCATTTGTCGCAAGGGACAAGTCAGAGACCCTTGTCAATATCGTGACGGTGGAGAGCTTCTGCAATGCCCCTGTACCTTTTGTCAGAGTAAAGGGACTTGATGTGGATGCCACATATGTTGACGAGGAGACCGGCGCAGAGTACAGCGGACAGGGACTTGACCAGATAGGACTTCCTGTACCACTCAAGTTCGGCGAGTACAATGCTTACCAGATCCATCTGGTTAGAAAGTAAAATTGCATAAGTGATATTGTGTTATTTATACATAATTATTAATTATATTGTATTAAATTACAGCTTCATGATAATATGAGGCTGTAATTTTTTGTGCTTATATATTCGGCATAAATGTGCTGAATATGTATGGGAGAAAAAGGGAGGTTACATATGAAATTGAAGGGGATAATGGCTGCGGCTGTAACTGTAGCCATGGTGTCGTCGTGCATTCATATACCGATGACGACTGCACAGGCACAGACTTTACTGTCAAATATGACAGCGTATGCCGTACAGATGAATGAAGCTGAGATATCAGCAGCTACAGAGGATATTTCAGAGCTTGAGGGTGACTATGGGGTTGTGAACATAGTTAATGGCAAGGAGAGTAAAATATCATTTGTCACGGATGAGACAGGATATTATGAGATAATATTGCAGGGAAGCCAGTCACGGCTGATGCTTCAGGAGACCTTGTATAACAGTAAGAGTAAGCGCCTTGCTACAGGTAAAAAGGATGGCAGTGGATGCTGCAGGCTGGTATACAAGTGCACTGCGGGGGAGAAATACATTCTTGGGTCTAAGTATGCCCGTTCTTATACAGTTTCCGAAAGTGCAAATATAAGCGTGAGAAAGCTTCCGGATGTGGCGGCAATAAAAATTGTGCCGGATAATACAACGATACTGGAGGGAACACCAGACTCCATAACATCGGCGTACGCAACGGTAACCTATTCCGGTGGAAAGGTGCGCAGTTCAGGTATCAGCGGCTCAGACTGTAAGATAGATGGAGTTACATACAGTCTGTGGGTGAAGGATTCCAAGGGAAGTTATTATTATGAGGGCGATGAAGGGGATATGGTATCGTATGCGGATGCGGAAAAACTTCCGGCCGGTACGTATACTGTTCAGCTTACAGATAAAATGGATAGTGAGCCAAACCAGTCGACCAAGATATACGATTCGTACACTGCAAAGGTGCAGACTCCTGCTGAATATTTTGTAGGAAAAAGGAATATCAGTGAGACGGATACCTACGCATATGATACCAGGGTGGACGGTTACGAGTATTACAGATTTATACCATCTGCAACTGCTGACTTTGTGTTTGAAGTAGATAAATCATCAACTGCATTTATAGATGTATATGATTCGGACATGGCGGTGGTTGAGACCGATAATGACAGGTATTCATTTGTCAAGGGAAAGACCTATTATGTCAGACTTTCAGGAACAACGGATGATGACAATGAAACATTGAATGAGGTCAGGCTCAAGGCGAAGAAGTATGCGGCACCTTCAGGGGTGACATTGAAGCTGGCAAAGAGCGAATGGGCAGCCGGAACGCCGATAAGCTTCATGAATGGTGCGAGCAGTACAATAAAGTATAATGATAAGTCCACGGAAAGCATAGATCTGACCGGTGGAAGTGGATACAGTAATGGAAACAGATATACAGTATATTATTCGTCATCTGATGATAACTGGAAAGAGTACGAATATGAAAAAGGTGTAACTCTTTCAGAGGGCGAGTACAAAGTAGCTGTGGGATATGATGCGGCTGAGGAAGATCAGGAGCTGCTCGGCACGGCAGTGCTTAAGGTAGTGTCCATAGACAAGCTGAGCGCAGGACAGCTCTCCGAAGGTGACAACAATGTGAGTGTCGGAACGGATGAGTATGACAAGGCCTATTACAGTTTTGTCATGCCATTTGACGGAAGTGTGGTAATAGAAAGCGACAGTCCTTATTGTGTATATGAGTCCGGTGATGAGGGCCCGGTAGAGGTTACAGGAAAACTTACCGGAGGCAGCACTTATTACGTAGGCCTGTATAATGAGTTATCTACTTCCAAGACAAATGTGAGACTGAGCTTTATTCCGAAAGTGACAGATATGATTGCTGTTCCCGAGAACACGGATTTCATCAGAATGGGCAGCTACGATAAGGATATCAGCAGTTATGTAGATGGAACCAGAGTAAAGATCTCGTATGCTGACGGAAAAACAGAGGAGCTGGTGTTTGACGATTCGGACAGTGTGGAAACCTCCAGAGGAGACGAGGTACGTGCTGAGATAGTTACAGATATGGAAAATGAGTGCCCTGTCGGAGCGGCACAGATTAGGATATACACACTGTATAGTGAGGACTCTTATGCATATGACATAGAGATAAAGGATATAGAGGATGTTGCTGCCGGAAGTCTTGCGGAGGGCTCTAATCAGGTAAGCATGTCGGAGAATGGCAGTGCATACTATACGTTTAAGCCTTCGATATCTGCCAGGTATACATTTGCCCCAGTGGGCGGTATGGAGATCTACAGCAAGATCGACGCTGACGATGAGACAATGTATGATCTGAAGAAACTTAGTGTATCGGATGGCGAGGCTGCACTTGAGAGCGGCAATACATACTATATCTGTTTCGATGGCGGAGTAGAGGACAAGTGGGGAGATACGCAGACCAGTTGGAGCATGAATGTGACAAGGGGAGAAACTTTGTCAAATTCAAAGATCAGTTCATGGAAGCTGAGAGATAACAGAAACTATGAATTCCTTCCAGATATGAAATTATCAGGTATCAAAAACCTTCTGGATAGAGAGACTCTCCAGTTTGTATATGATGATGGCAGTGTAAAAGAGGCCAGTGTCGGTGACAGCGAGGATAATGAGCTGATCACGAGTACATGGTACAGATATAACGAGAAAACTGGAAAGTATGTCGAGATCGCAGGCTTTGGCAGCAGGGTTGATACTGGCAGATACATGGTTGAACTTGCAATCGCTGGTGCGGATGGCATGGATACGGTTGAGATACCATTTGCAGTGAAGACTGCACAGAGCATGAGCCTTGGAACATGGGACGGCTCAAAGACGCTGGATATTTCCGGCGACAGATATGTGTATGTATATAAGGTAAGTGCCCAGGCGGGTTCGTATGTGGTATCCGCTGATGAGAAGATCGATGGCATCAGGATTTTGGATGCAAATGGAACAGAGATAACGACTAACAACGTGGCTTATTCATCTGATGGATTTGGCAGTGCGGGATTTGACACAGCAGGCGGGGATCTGTATGTATGTGTGTATCCGGGAAAAAATGTAAATAAATGCGGCGTGACAATGAAGGAGATCGTCAAGGCTGTAAGTGTAAGCACAACCGTTTCTAAGACTGAATATCTGAGGGAATTTGATGAGATCAAGGGCAGCATAAAAACCGTTGTCACATATTCTGATGGAAGTACCAGAACATTTGGCGCGGATGACGATGATATAAGCTTTACGATCAAGAAAAACGGCAGGGTGAGCAGCTATTTAAGCATCGACACGATAACAGAACAGACCGGATTATATGAGATAATACCTTCCATATGGGGAATGGCTGACGATTGTGAAGTTCAGGGAGCATCATTTGACGTCGTAGATCTGAATGTGGATGAGCTGGAGTACCTGATATCAGGTGAGCCTGCGGTGCTTTCAGGTGTTGAGAACACTGGGGATGTAAAGCTGTACAGATTTGATATTGCGTCAGATGGAGTGGTATCCCTTCAGAGACAGGGCTTTGAGCTTAAGGGTATATATACCATTGAGGATGATGGCAGCTTTTCAGATACATATAGCAGTGGAGATGCTTTCTCTCTGAAAAAGGGAAGCTATATTATAGCACTCTATGCGAGAGAGAAAGATGATCAGATAACATTTACATATCACGATTCGTATGTGACAGGTAATGGAAAAATAACACCGGGTCAGAAGACAACAGCGGATATAAGCTATGACGGAGAGGGCATCGAGTATGAATTTATCCCAACGGAGACCGGAGAGTACAGATTTACGGTGGACTGCGGAGATAATACAGTATACACCAGAATCTATGCTGATGGGGTTCTGGAAAAGACATACTCACGGAACGGCGGACAACTCATTATAGACAGGACATTTGAGGCGAACCGCAGTTATACATTCAGGATCAGCCTTGCGTCGCAGCAGACAGGAAGCGTGACGATCACTCCTGAGAAGGTGGAGGCAGAGGTAGAGAACGAGTACGATATCTCCGCTGTGAGCATATCAGGATGCAAGGTGAAGAAGACGGAGGACGGATACAGTGTAACCGGAGATATAAAGATAACATATGCAAATAATGAGAGCCAGAAGACACCATTTGTCAGCGGAAGATGGACTGATGCATATGGAAATACCATTCAGGGAATCATGTCTGTTGTGGAAAATGACACATACACAGATGTGACCCTGGATCTCAGATATAAGAATACGGGTTCATCAGAGTGGATATATGCTGAGTCAAAGACCCAGAAGTTTGGGGCTGGAGATGACGAGGGATGGATCATAACCAAGACTCCGACATGTACTGAGAACGGAGAGAAGACAAGGTACATTGAGGATGAGGATATATATGAGACCGAGGTGATCCCTGCTACAGGACACAGCTTCACAAAGTATGAGTCAGATGGAAATGCCACATGTTCGCAGAAGGGAACCAAGACGGCAAAGTGTGACAATAACTGCGGAGAAAAGGATACTATCATAGACGATGAGACCACAGTTCCTCACGATTATCAGACGGTGTGGACGGTTAAGAAAAAGGCATCACAGACCCGTGACGGATATAAGGTGCATGTGTGCAAAAACTGCAAGTCAGCCAGCAAGGAAACTCAGAGTATATACAGGATAAAGAGTATCAGGCTTGCATACAGCGCTGTTGAGTATGATGGTACAGCTAAGAAGCCTGCGGTAGAGGTCAAAGACTCAAAGGGCAGAAAGGTTGCCGCAGGAAATTACAGCGTTTCATATTCAAATAACAAGAATATCGGCAAGGCCAAAGTTGTCATCAAATTCAAGGGTGACTATGAAGGGGAGAAGACACTCACATTTGACATCAAGATGGGTGTGAGAAAAGTTGAGTCCATTGACAACACAGCAAATGGAATAAAGTTGAGCTGGAAGAAGTATAAAGCGGCATCGGGATATGTTGTTTACAGAGGAGTAAATGGAAAAGCATATACGATAGCAGGTGTTGTTCAGAATCCGGATACAACATCGTTCGTGGACGTCACAGCTAAAAATGTGGGTGTAAAGTATACATATAAGATAAGAACTTATAAGACATTTGGCGATGTGACATACAATTCGGCATTTGGCGGCGAGAAGACAGGAAGTTATGTACCTGCCGTGAAGCTGAAGAAATTCACAAGTGCATCGGCCGGAACAGCCAAGGTTACATATAATAAGGCAGCCAAGGCCACCGGATATCAGATACAGTATGCAGACAATGCATCGTTTAAATCTGCAAAGACGGCCAATGTAAACGGAGGTTCAGTTACAAGTAAGACCATCAAACGACTTACTAAGGGCAAGAGATATTATGTCAGAGTCCGAAGCTTTAAGAAGATTGATGGTAAGGTTTACTATTCCGCATGGAGTGGAAAGAAATCGGTTGTAATAAAGAAGAGATAATATCAAAAGAAATAGAAGAATCCGCCATGGATACAACATGTATCCGTGGCGGATTGTTTTTTGTCAGTGTCGGTATGTTATTCGGTGACCGGATCGCGGAAATCTGCTCTGAACTTCAGGGCTGAGATCATGATAAATATGAAGCACACCACCCATGTCACAGGCTCACATATGCACACGGCGATGTAACCGTAGACCGGAACCAGCCACAGTGCAAATATGATCTTGCCGATCATCTCGAGTGCACTGCAGATCAGAGGTGCCACCGAGTGGCGCATGCCTTGAAGGGCATTTCTCACTATTACGAGAACCGCCATAGGCGGGATCATAGGTATGCTTATCCTGAGGTACATGAGACCGTTGGTGATGACGGTGTCATCTGAGCTGCCGGTTATAAGGATAAGTATGGATCTTGCGATGGTAAAAGTGATGAGCATCGCAAGCAGCCACCATATTCCGTACATGGCGACGGCTGTGTAGATTCCTTTTTTGATCCTGGAATTCTTATGTGCGCCTAAGTTCTGGCTGGCGTATGTTGCAACGCTGGTTCCAAGGGCAACTCCCGGCGTGTAGAAGAATTCTGCAAGTCTCCTGCCACCGACCTGTGCGGCGATGTATACATTTCCAAGTGCATTTATGCTTCCCTGGAGTATGACGCTTCCTATATTGTATATTGCGCTCATAAGAGCCATGCTAAGTCCTGTCCAGAACATCTCAAACACGAATTTTGTGGATACAGATATATCCTTTCTGGAGAATCTGAGTTCAGGGTAACATCTCATGATGCAGAACAGTCCAAGTACAGCGCTTATTCCCTGCGCCGTGATGGTTGCGATGGCGGCGCCGTGCACCCCGAGGGACAGAGGTCCCATGAACAGGTAATCAAGTATCACGTTTAGTACACTGCTGAATACGAGAAACAGCAGTGGCGTTATGCTGTTACCGATGGATCTGAGCAGGCTTGACTCAAGGTTGTATGCCATGGTGAGAGGTATTCCGGCAAGGATGACTGTAAGGTAACTCAGTGCTCCCTCCATGGTGTCTGCGGGAACCTGAAGAAGCGTGAGCAGAGGCCTTCTGAATACCAGAAATGACGTAGTAAGTATGACTGTTGATATGGCAGACAACAGGACAGCCCAGCACACGGAGTGCTTCATCTCAGTTTCATTGTCAGCACCGAAGCTTCTGCTTACGAACAGAGCAAAGCCATTATTCAGTCCGAAAGCAATATTTGTGATAAGGCTGTACAGTGCTGCGGTGGCACCTATCTGGGCAAGGGCGGTATCTCCGAGAAGATGGCCTGCCAGCGATGTGTCAGCCAGATTGTAAAACTGCTGAAGTATATTACCGATAAAAAGAGGCATGGCAAAATAAAACAAAAGCTTTGCCGGGCTGCCTGTTGTCATATCTGTTGTACGATTTGTTTTTTTATTCTGTGTGTTCATCATCAAAACTCCTTTTATTACATAATAGCGAAAGGAAACTCTTGATTCTGTAACAAATGCGTCCCATAATATAACAAAAGCGAATAAATTTGCGAAGGGAGGGGTATGACATGATACTTAACAGAACCACGGTGACGGTGGATATGCGCGGCAGGGAAAATCGTGACGAGGATGTCAGGCAGTTTGACTTTGCGGCATATGATGCGGACATGCACAGATTCATATCGGGGTGTATTCCTCCGCACTGGCACGATGAGCTGGAGATATTTGAACTGCTCACAGGGCAGGTGGAGGTCGTGACAGGAGACACGTCCTATGTTATAAATGCGGGCGATGGATGTTTTATAAATGGTGGAGGCCTCCACACATTCAGGGTGAAGTCCCGGGAGGAATGTCGGTATCATTCATTTGTGTTTGAGAGCTCCATAGTGGCCGGCGCGCCGGGAAGTGTATTTGACACAAAGTATATAAAGCCGTTTGTCGAGAAGGGACACTCGTTTGTTCATATTAAAAGGAATGATGAAAACGCCGAATTTTTCTCTGAATTTGATAAATGCTTTGATGCCTGTGTGGATGAAAAGTATGGATATGAATTTGTCGTGAGGGACAGCCTGACAAAGATGATGCTGAGTATAGCCCGCTGCATGAAGGGGATAGCTGACTCCGAAATGCCCCAGCTTGTCGAGGGCAGGATAAAGGATATGCTGGGGTGGATCGATGGGAACATCGACAGGGAGATAACGGTCGGCCGGATCGCAGCCAGTGCAAATATATGCGTCCGGGAGTGCCAGAAGATATTTAAGCAATATGTACACTACAGACCGATGGAGTATGTGCAGCGCAGGAGGATAATAGTTGCCGCCGAGCTGATCCGGACCACAGACAGGTCGATAACGGATATTGCGCTGGACTGTGGATTCAGCAGTGTGAGTTATTTTATAAAGCAGTTCAGAGGAGTGGTTGGTTGTACTCCGGCGGGGTACAGAAAGAAAACGGGTAATAAAGTGTAAAAATTGAGGTAATGTGATGTTTTTGGTTGGACATGACAGATATAAAATGCTACCATGATTCTATGGGAGCATTATTGTTCCAGAGTAGCAAAAGGGATGAGCAGAATAAGGAGAGAAAGATGGACGAGAATAACGTAAATGGATTTAATGATATGGACGATGATGAGGACGAGGGAACTACTGTCCTCACAACTCCGGGAGTGAGCGCATTTTCGCCGGTGCAGAACAGTGCACAGGGGCAGCCGAACCCGGGTCAGCCACAGCAGAATCAGCAGCCAGGAGGATTTGGCCAGCCGATGGGCGGTCAGTATGGCGGCTTTGGCCAGCCACAGTATGGTCAGGGACAGCAGTATGGTGGAAATGGACAGCCAGCAGGCGGACAGTATGGAGGATTTGGCCAGCCACAGTATGGTCAGGGTCAGCAGTTTGGCGGACAGGGTCAGCCGGTAAATGGATTTGGTCAGCAGCCAGGTGGACAGTATGGCGAATTCGGACAGCCACAGTATGGTCAGCAGCAGTACGGACAGCCACAATACAGCCAGCAGCCGGGCATGACTCCGGGTGTCATGGAGCCGGGCAAAAAGGTGAACAAAAAGCTTATAGCAATAATAGGCGGAATCGCAGCGGCAGTCCTGATCGCGATAATAGTCGTTGTTCTGATCCTGACGGGTGGTTCCGGTGAGAGAAGTGCCAAGAAGGTCGGAGACAAGCTGGTGACAGCCTATGAAAAAGGCGATGCCGATGCCATGGTTGATCTGATGGACAAGGAATATTACAAGCTGTATAACAGGATAAGAGGCTATACAGGCAGTGATGACTATGTCAAGGATACATTCAACGAGCAGGTCAGCGACATGGTAGATGAGGTAGGCAAGGTCAAGAGCATCAAGGTCGAGGACAGATCAGAGAAGGAATATGACGAGGATAAGCTTAAGGATGTAAATGATACATTTGACATGCTGAATGTCGACATGACGGTTGACAAGTGCTACGAGGTGGATCTTGATGTCAAGATAAAAGGATCTATTGACGAATCAGATGGCGAGATCATATACACAGTTATAAAGACTGGCGGTAAGTGGTATCTTGTAGACTATGATCTCTACGTATATTAGAAAATAAATCTCATGGATTGAGGATTGATTTCTCAGTCCATGAGATTTTTGTATATATTAGATACATACGAATGTGTTTTGTAGCAAATATGCATAAAAAACAAATTGTATTTATATATGCATGGTGATAATATAAAAAACGTAAGAAATTGTTATATGTATCTTAATAATGAGAAAGGGAGTACAAAAGATGAGAAAGATCAAGAGCTTTATGGCTATGCTCATGGCACTTGTGATTGCAGTGACCAGCATCAACATACCGGCGGTTGCGGCATTTGCACAGGACGATGACGGCATGGCCGAGGTCGCGGAGGCGACAGCGAGTGATGCAGAGGAGGTCAGTGAGGGTACAACAGATGTAGTAATCTCCACAGACGGGGAGGAGAAAATTCTGAGGTTCACTCCAAAAGAGAGTGGTGCGTATGAGTTTTACAGTATCTGTAATTCTGACACATATGGCACAATTTACGACGCAGATGGAGAAATTATTAAAGATGATGATGATTCTGGAAGTGGTGGCAATTTCAAGATAACATATAATCTGACTGCCGGAACAACATATTTGGTCGGTGTAAGGTATTTGGGAGATGATACAGGTACGATTAAGCTATATATTGGCAAGGTGAAAGCACCAGATGATATACGGTTTAAGCAGACCAGAACGAATTTTCTGACACGTATTGACTATAATTACATTAGTAATGGCAACATTGAGGTTGAATATGCTGATGGAAGAGATACTTCTAATACAAGTATAACAGTTAGCGGTGATACGATAATTATAAATGGTGCATTTACTTATAGATTATGTGTAAAGGATTCTAAGGGAAATTATACATATGGCATTGATGAGGAACAATATTCTTATTCTGAGGTTCTTGATTTGGAAGCGTCTCTCCAGGAAGGAACATATACATTTGAAATAGTAGATAAGAGCCGTGCTGGTGTTCCAACGAGTGATGCACATATATATGATACATGCCAGATACATGTATTGAGCGCAGACGATTATTTTGCTGGTAAAACCGAGATAAGCGAGAGTGAGGAACGTGAGTTTACTTTCCATAGTAAATACTATGAATATTATAAGTTTACTCCTTCAGAAACTGCCGAGTATTTGTTTATGTCTGACGATAGTTCCTATATGGAAGTATATGACGATTCTTACGATCATATTGAAACAAATAATAATGGCTCATATTCATTCACAAAGGGCACAGACTATTACGTTGGTGCTGAAGTCAGTGGTTCTGATAAAACAGTGAAGATGAAGGCGGTTAGGTATTCGGAACCAACACGTGTAGATGTGAATGTGGATTCCGATTATATGGTATTGGGGGACTGGGATTCAGATTTTTATCTTTTAAGTGGCGTATCAGCTAAAATTACTTATGCGGATGGAACGTCAGAGATAATAAAGAATATCAACAATGATCGTTTTGTGGATAGCAAGGGGCTGACTTATTATAACTATTTTACAAAGTCATCAGATGAATGGAATTCTGAAAAATATGATAACTATGAGCAGTATAGCGCAGGATCGTATGTGTATTCTGTAGGATTTGGCGAATACGATAGTAAGCAGTTGTTCTCAAAAAATATTACATTGAAGAGACCTGATGAGTATGAGTGGCCTGAGCTTAAAGAGGGATCAAATACAATCGTAAGCGGAGCAGATTTAGTGCATAGTAACTTATATTATTTTGTAATGCCTTTTGATGGCAGTTTGTCTATCAGTGAAAGTTCCAGGTACAGAATATATGAGGCAGGCAAAGATGGATATATTGATGAACACTACTCTTGTTATAGCGATAGTTCGTTCAATTTGAAAAAAGGGAAAAAATATTTTGTTGCATTCTATGGAGGTCTGCTGGATGATGACGATTCAGCGATAGATGTCGACAGCTGGCAGGCAGATGTAAAGTTTCTTCCAGCGGTATCAAAGATAACTGCAACAGCTGGCAAAAAAGAGTTTATAAAGGGAGTAGACTCCTGCTATATAAAAGATACAATTCTAAGTATTGTATATAGCGATGGAAGTGAAGAGGATATTCTGTGTGATGAAGACAGAGATGTAGATACGAAATATGGACAGAGTTTAAGGTTTGAGTACAAACAGAATAATAATACATACAGATATGAAGATGAAGCGGCTGATGGAAAGTTTACTGTATATATTACCGGGGCTGGTTTTGATGCAACTGATTTGTATGATATTCAGGTATATTACCTTAAAGCTCTTACAAAAGGTAATCTGAAGCTTGGAGCAAACAGCATAACACAGATAACGGGAAGCACAATGCCTACATTTTTCAAATTTGTTCCATCAAGCAGTGGAGTGTATTCATTTGGTGCATGCGAGACAAATGTTATATATCATGAATACTTTGATTGGATGACAGATGCGGAAGATGAGCAATATCAAGTAGATAGAATATATACAAAAGAAAATGAATATGACAGGAAAGCCTCGCTGAAAGCTGGTGAAGCTTACTATATTGAAGTCAGCCAGGGCGCAAAAGACAGATGGGGAGACGTACAATACAGCTGGAATATGAATATTTCAAAGGTAGAAGACGAAATAGGCGTTAAAAGCTGGAAGATTGAGAATAAGCCAATTGATGTGAAAATCCCATCTGGTGTACATGCGGACGATCTTGGCAGAATGTTTGGTGGTATACAGCTAGATATAACATATTCAGATGACAGTAGTGACAACATTATTTGGAATGGTGGATATGTTGAAGATAGTAAGGGAAATGAAATATCAGCCAGCGTCTACAAGAAGGATTCTGAAAATAATTATGAATATTATGCAGATACCGCATATCCAGATAGTCTGGAAAATGGAAGTTATTTATTGCGTTTCCGTTTTTCAAATAATAGTCTAGATGTAGATTATATTGATATACCTTTTGAGGTAAGTGATCTGACAAATTTAGTTGACGGAACGTGGAACGTGACAGAGCCAATTAAAGTGTCTAATAAGAAGGCATTATACATATATAAATTAGATACTAATAATGTCGATGCACTTACATTTGAGTCGAATGTTTCAGGTGTAAGTCTGACACTTGTTGATGGTGAGGGAAACACACTTCCACTGATTGCTGGCTATGATGACACATATATATATGGCAATAGTTGGAGTACAGATAAGCTGACAGGCGATGCATATCTGTATATCTGCCCGTCATCCGATCATGCAGCGACAAAAATTACTGCGCATGAGGCTCCTGAGGCAACCAGTATCTCTGTAAGTACAGAGAAGAAGAATTACTATATTGGTTATGGAGAAATCACAAACAATGATAAATTGGAAGAAAATGCAGTAAACGTAACTATTACATATTCAGATGGAAAAATTAGAGATTTTTCTGGAAATAATAAAAACGTTAAATTGAATAAGATTTCTATTCATAATTCTGAATCAGTTGATTTTGAATTTATTGATGAGGGCACATATTCTATAGGTGCAACTACACTCAATATGAGTAAAAATTGTAAGGTTACCAGGGCATCGGTAACTGTAAAGAAGTTTGATGTTCAGACACTTCAGGCAGTTGAAAGTGGAAAGACATATAAACTGGAGAACAAGCAGGATAATGACTGCTATATGTACTATAGATTTGATGCAACAGAGACAGGAACATTGTCAGTAGACAGTGGTATATCAATAAATATGATAGGAATGTACAATGTTGATGGAGATTACCTGTCATCTTCTGATGACTTCAGATACAAGGTTCTGAGGGGAAATACATATGTTATAAAGATAGAGCTTTCTGCAGACAGTTCACAGGATTTTAAGCTTACCTACACAGATTATGAGCATGAAAGAGGTGGAAGCCTTACACTTGGTGAAGCAAAAGCAATAAAGATAACTGTTGGTGGCAAAAAAACTGATTATACTTTCTGTCCGACAACTTCAGGATCATATATTCTGAGTTTGTCAAAAGGGGAATATAGAAATATAGAACTATATCAGGGAGATAAATATATCTCCGGATCAACATATGATTATTATAACGATGTATGTAAACTCCCGGCATATTTGTCTAAGGGAATTACTTACACATATGTGATCCCAACTAATGGAAGCGAAGATGATACAATTGCAGTAAAGCTTGAGAAGGGTGGAGAGAATCCTACAATAGCGGCTGCAGAGGTAGTTAAGGATTCTTGCGAGTATATAGACAATGCACATATAACTGGAATGGTTGAACTTACTTATTCTGATGGATCAAAAAATGATTTGAATTTCAGTTACTGGATCAATGAAAAGTGTATATGCACAGACAAATACGATAATAGTGTACAGATAGTGTTTACACTGTTGGATTCTGAAAAAAATCCAGAAGTAATGGCTGAAGTCAGATATAAATCATATGATTCAAATGAGTGGAAATATGTAAAACAGAAAACATTTAATATCAGAGGTAACTATTCAGATGACTGGAAGAATGCAAATTGGATAAAAACACTCAATCTGAATGAGGATTACAAAGGAAATTTTGATGCTCAGGATAGTGTATATTTCAAATTCAAGGCAGATGCCAGAGGAAAATATATTGTTAAAGTTACTGGTGCAAATATCACTGTTAAGGATCTTGACACAGACAGTGTTATAGGATACGAGGGAAACTATATTTACAACCTTAGAGCAGATCATACATATGGAATCAATGTGCGAAAATATGATGGAGCTGATGGTGTATATACAGTTTGTGTAAGCAGTGCAAAAGAGATAGAAGATGTAACAATATTAAGATATGCAGGAAATATATATGATATAGGTTACAGCAACTACACATATAGAAATGCAAAGATCAAGGTTCTATATGCTGATGGTACCTCTGAGATAGTAAACGGTGGTGAGGTGACCAAGGATGGACAGTATGTAAATTGTGAATGGAGGGAAGTCAACTCCCAGAGTGCTGCGCTTACAGTTTCTATTGGCGGCATGTCAGATAGATATATCGTAGCATATTCATCACTTGATACGGCACCTGAGTTGACATTTACAGGTAATATTGCTGAAATATCCAAAGATTTTGCAGATGATAGTTATGAAAGAGCTGTGTATAAAGTTACTGTACCGCAGACAGGAGAGTATGCATCGTCACGTACAGGATATACTTCAAATACTCTTTATAATGCAGATGGAACTGAGGTATCAAGAAATGAAAATAGTAGATATTCTCTAAAAAAAGGAGAAGTATATTACTTATGTGTTTCATTCTACAAAGATGAGACAGTCAAATTTGGCGTTGCCTATGACGGAACATGGGAGACAATAAGGGAAGCAACTTGTATTGAAACTGGAAAAAAGAGAAGGAAAAATCTTATTACCGGTGAATATGAGGAGAAGAGTATTCCAAAGATTGATCATAAATATACAAAATGGGTTGTGACAGTTCCAGCCACCACAAATACAGCAGGCAAGAAGGAACTTGTCTGTGAGATGTGTAAATTGGAATCCGGAAAAACACAGACCATAGCAAAGCTGAAGACAGTCACATTGAATACCAAGTCATTTGTATACGATGGAAGAGAAAAGAAGCCATCAGTCGTTGTGAAGGACAGCAAGGGAAAGACAGTAAACAACAAAAATTATACAGTGACCTACAAGAACAACAAGGCGGTAGGAAAGGCAAATGTTACTGTTACATTCAAGGGTGATTACAGTGGCAAGGTCGATCTGACATTTACGATCCGTCCGGCTGCCACAAGCATCAAGACTGTACAGAACGCTGCAAATGGAGTTAAGCTCACATGGACTAAGTCAAATGGAGCTGGTGGATATATCGTATACAGAAAGGCTGGAAAGGGAAAGTACAGCAAGCTGGCCAATATAAACAAAAACACAATACTGAGCTATACAGATAAGTCAGCTAAAAATGGAACGGTATACACATATAAGATTGTTGCGTGCAAGACGGCAGGCAAGACAAGTTACAATGCGGCTGACAGCAATCAGAAAACCATTATGAGAATCACTTCGTCAAAGGTTACCAAGACCACGAACAAGGCAGGAAAGAAGATGACTGTTAAGTGGTCGGTAAATTCCAAGGTAGGAGGATATCAGATACAGTATTCTGTAAAGAGCAATTTTGCCAAGGCAAAGACTGTAAAAGTGACCGGAGCTAAAAAGTCAAATGTCACAATAGCAAAATTGGCTAAGAAGAAATATTATGTGAGAGTCAGAAGCTTCAAGAAGGTAGGAAAAACAACTTACTATTCTGCATGGAGCACAACAAAGAATGTGGTTATAAAGAAGTAGAATAGTAAATTATTTGCGCATATTGCGATTGACAAACCACAAATACTTGCTATACTAATGAATGGATAGGTTCAGAAATGGCTTATACAGGCGGTTTTCTGGATCATATAAGTTAAAAACGATGACAGAGACAGTACGGAGTCTGCGAGATCAGCAGCGAGCCGGGGGCGGTGCGAGCCCGGTGACAGTAGAGACTTTCGGAATATCACTCTGGAGTTGCAGACCAAAAGAGATTTGCTCAAGTAGGCTCTGACGTATTTCCTGCGTTAAAGGGAGCGCATATGTTAGTATGTAAGTAATAGGTGGTATAACGAACTCAAAGCCCTTCGTCCTGATTACGACGAAGGGCTTTTTTATATTTATCACAGAAAGGAAAGACGACATGTACGACAAGGTTTCGACTAAACTGGAATTCGTGAACAGAGAGCAGAAGGTATTGGACTTCTGGAAAGAAAATCAGGTATTTGAGAAGAGTGTTGAAGAGACAAAGGATCTGCCAACATACACATTCTATGATGGCCCTCCAACAGCAAATGGTAAGCCACATATCGGACACGTTCTCACACGTGTAATCAAGGATATGATCCCTAGATATCAGACAATGAAGGGACATAACGTAGTCAGAAAGGCCGGATGGGATACACATGGTCTGCCTGTTGAGCTCGAGGTTGAGAAGCTCTTGGGAATCGACGGCAAGGAGCAGATAGAGGAGTACGGACTGGAGCCATTTATCCAGAAATGTAAGGAGTCCGTATGGAAATACAAAGGCATGTGGGAAGAGTTCTCAGGCAAGGTAGGTTTCTGGGCTGATATGGACAATCCATATGTAACATACCATGATGACTTCATCGAGTCAGAGTGGTGGGCGCTGAAGAAGATCTGGGATCAGGGACTTCTGTACAAGGGCTTCAAGATCGTGCCTTACTGCCCAAGATGTGGTACACCTCTTTCAAGCCATGAGGTTGCACAGGGATATAAGACAGTCAAGGAGCGTTCAGCAGTAGTAAGATTCAAGGTTATCGGAGAGGACGCATATTTCCTCGCATGGACAACAACACCTTGGACACTTCCTTCAAACGTAGCACTCTGTGTAAATCCAGATGAGACATACGTGAAGGTTAAGGCAGCAGACGGCTACACATATTATCTTGCACAGGCGCTTGCAGACAAGGTTCTCGGCGGTCTTGCAAAGGAAGCAGCAGACGATCAGGCAGCAGTTCCTGCATACGAGGTTCTTGAGACATATGTCGGTAAGGATCTTGAGTACAAGGAGTATGAGCCGCTCTATGAGTGCGTAAAGCCTGTATGTGAAAAGCAGCACAAGAAGGGCCACTTCATCACATGTGACACTTATGTAACTATGACAGATGGTACCGGTATCGTTCATATCGCACCTGCATTTGGTGAGGACGATGCAAATGTCGGAAGAAACTACGATCTTCCATTTGTACAGTTTGTAGATGGCAAGGGTGACCTCACTGAGGAGACTCCATTTGCCGGAATGTTCGTAAAGGATGCAGACCCTGAGGTACTCAAGGATCTGGACGCAAGAGGACTTCTCTTCGATGCGCCTAAGTTCGAGCATGAGTATCCACACTGCTGGAGATGTGACACACCACTTATCTACTACGCAAGAGATACATGGTTCATCAAGATGACAGCGGTAAGAGACAAGCTGGTTAAGAATAATGACACTGTAAACTGGATCCCGGAGAGCATCGGTAAGGGACGTTTCGGCGACTGGCTGAAGAACGTTCAGGACTGGGGACTTTCAAGAAATCGTTACTGGGGTACTCCGCTGAACATCTGGGAGTGTGAGTGCGGCTGCAGACATGCCATCGGATCAAAGGAAGAGCTCCGCTCAATGAGTGACAACTGCCCTGAGGACATCGAGCTTCACCGTCCGTTCATCGACGCTGTAACCATCAAGTGTCCTGAGTGTGGCAAGCAGATGCACAGAGTTACAGAGGTTATTGATTGCTGGTTCGATTCAGGATCAATGCCATTTGCACAGTGGCACTATCCGTTTGAGAATCAGGATATATTTGAGAAGCACTTCCCTGCTGACTTCATCAGTGAGGCTGTTGACCAGACAAGAGGATGGTTCTACTCACTTATGGCGATCTCAACACTGCTGTTCGACAAGGCTCCGTTTAAGAACGTAATCGTTCTCGGACATGTCCAGGATAAGGACGGACAGAAGATGAGTAAGTCCAAGGGAAATGCGGTAGATCCTATGGATGCTTTGAACAAGTACGGTGCAGATGCCATCAGATGGTACTTCTACAGCAATTCAGCACCATGGCTTCCTAACAGATTCCATGAGGATGCGGTTGTTGAGTGTCAGAGAAAGTTCATGGGTACACTGTGGAACACATATGCGTTCTATGTACTCTATGCAAATATAGACAACTTCAATCCACTTGAGCATGAGCTAGAGTACGACAAGTTGTCACTTATGGATAAGTGGCTTCTGTCCAAGCTGAACTCAACAGTCAAGGCAGTTGACGCAAACCTTGGCGCATACAAGATCCCTGAGACAACAAGAGTTCTCGAGGAGTTCGTGGATGACATGAGTAACTGGTATGTCCGTCGTGGCCGTGAGAGATACTGGGCAAAGGGCATGGAGCAGGACAAGGTAAATGCTTACATGACACTTTACACAGCGCTCGTTACTATAGCACAGACAGTAGCTCCTATGCTCCCATTCATGGCAGAGGATATTTACCAGAATCTGGTTAGAAATATAGACAAGGATGCACCTCTCTCAGTTCATCTGTGCTCATTCCCTGAGGTGGATGAGAAGATGATCGATCCAGAGCTCGAGGTAGCTATGGACGAGATCCTGAAGATCGTTGTTCTGGGACGTGCAGCAAGAAATACAGCAAATATCAAGAACAGACAGCCGATCGGCAAGATGTATGTCAAGGCTGACAAGAAGCTTTTCGGTGAGGAGAAGGCTATCATCGAGGATGAGCTGAACGTGAAGAACGTTGAGTTCGATGATGATGTAAGCGCTTACACAACATACAGCTTCAAGCCACAGCTTCGTACAGTCGGACCTAAGTACGGTAAGCACCTTGGTAAGATCAAGGAGCATCTGTCAGCACTGGATGGCAACGCAGCCATGGCAGAGCTCAAGGCAGAGGGCGCTCTGAAGTTTGAGGCAGACGGAGAGGAGATCGTACTCACTGAGGCTGATCTTCTGATCGACATGGCTCAGATGGACGGTTTCGTATCTGAGGCAGACGGCGGTGTGACAGTAGTTATCGACACAAATCTGTCAGAGGAGCTTCTTGAGGAAGGATTTGTCCGTGAGATAGTATCCAAGGTTCAGACTATGAGAAAAGAGGCTGGATTCGAGGTTATGGACAAGATCACTGTATACGCTGACGGAAGCCAGAAGGCAAATGACATCATCGCAGCAAATGCGGATGCCATCATCGGCGACGTTATGGCAACAGAGATCATAACCGGCTCGGTTGACGGATACACCAAAGAGTGGAACATCAACGGTGAGAAGGTAACTCTTGGAGTGAAGAAGAACGACTAAGGGATATAATATTAGGGTTTAAAACAGGCATTTTGGAAAAAATATCCCTGATCAAGAGAATACGGCTCGAAAGGTACAAATCTTAAAGATTTTGTATCTTTCGGGCTATTTTTATGTGATTTAGGAAAATTTTGTACTTTCTTTAAATATATTTGGATATTAGGGGATGACGGTGGAATTACGATTTATTAAGTTTGTGTATGTGTGGTGTTGGGAGTATATTATTGTATGAATAAATCGTACAAAGGACTGCCGTCAATATGTATATTGGCCAGTCAGAAAAACAAAGGAGAAAAAGATGATAGCAATTTTCATTGCACCTTTTTACATAGCGTTAAATATATATTTGTTCTGGAGAATAAAGGGCTGGGTACAGGCATATTTCCCGAAACTCAAAGGCAAGAAGGGCTGGATAGTCCCGATAGTGCTATATGCATTTCTGGCGTCGGCGCTGGTGATCGCATTCTTCCTGCCACAGGGAAGGTTCAAACGTGGCATGAAGCTGGTGGGCAATTACTGGCTGGGTGTTCTGCTTTATATGATATTCTTCATAGTGATAGCCGAGCTTGGAAGATTCCTACTGCTTCATGTATTCAGAGTGAGCAAAGATAAGATATGTGTGCCGCGGGTTCGCAGGATAGTAGGCTGTGTGTGCGCAACACTTATCATGTGTATATCATTCTGGGGAGTGGTAAATGCGAGACTTGTGCGGGTGACGCCTTATGATGTGACCATCAATAAGGAAGCACGGGATGAGAATGGTCAGAAGATGGATTCCATGAAGATAGTGCTGGTTGCAGATCTTCATCTTGGATACAACTTAGGCGTCAGGCAGGTTCAAAGAATAGTGAATTCTATAAATAAGCAGGACGCAGATCTGGTGCTGATAGCGGGTGATATATTTGACAACGAATGGGAAGCCGTTGACCAGCCGGAGGAGCTTGAGAAAATACTCCGGGGGATCAAATCAAAGTATGGAGTGTATGCCTGCTATGGCAACCACGATATACAGGAGCAGGTGCTTGCCGGATTTACATTTGGCGGGCAGAAGGAGAAGACCAGCAGCCCGGAGATGGACGAGTTTATAGAGAAAGCGGGAATCACACTTCTTCGCGACGAGGGAGTGTTGATAAACGATTCCATATATATCTATGGCCGCCGCGATGCCCACAGACCGGGAAGTGGAGTCACAGACAGAGCATCCGCAGACGAGATCACGAAAAATGTGGACAAATCAAAACCTATCATAGTTCTCGATCACGAACCAAAGGAGCTGGAGGAGCTGTCGTCGGCAGGTGTGGATATGGATCTGTGTGGACACACCCATGACGGACAAATGTTCCCAGGCAACATACTTGTGGCGATGATGTGGGAAAATTCCTGCGGTTACCTGAATGTTGACGGTATGCATAACATAGTGACATCCGGAGTCGGTGTGTTTGGCCCCGATATGCGGGTTGGAACCAAGGCGGAGATATGCCCGATAACGGTGAATTTTAAATGACCGCCATACCGCATAATATTTTGCCAACCGCCCACATAACTTAATTAATAAAGGAAAATAACCATAATACCACAATACTCTGGACTTTACGGCAAAAATAAAGTAAATTTACGGGTATATAAACTGATTCGGGACAAAAAATGAGGGGAGTGCCGGGTCGGATGATATGGATAACCTGGAAAGAGGAGGCGGTTGTATGGAAAAGTTAAATGAGATCGTGTCGGCAGTGGATGGATTTGTCTGGGGACCGGTCATGCTGGTGCTTCTGGTTGGAACGGGAATATTTCTGACGATCAGAACAGGATTTCTTCCTTGGAGGAACCTCGGCTATGCGCTGAAGAGTACACTTAGCAAGGAGGCAAGGACAAAGAGTAGAGGAACCGGAGACGTGTCACCATTTTCGGCACTGACCACCGCGCTTGCTGCAACCATAGGAACGGGAAATATCGTTGGTGTTGCAACGGCCATGGTATCGGGAGGTCCGGGAGCACTGGTGTGGATGTGGATATCTGCAGCATTTGGTCTGACATCCAAGTTCTCAGAGTGTATGCTTGCTATCAAGTATCGTGAGGTGAATGCCAAGGGCGAGATGAGCGGCGGTCCTATGTACACTATGAAGAAGGCATTCAAGCATAAGAAGTTTGGTGCAGTGCTGGGCTGGCTGTTCGCACTCTTTGCAGTCATCGCTTCATTTGGAATAGGAAATATGACACAGGCCAATTCCATATCTGAATCTCTTAGCAGTACATTCAGTGTGCCTACATATGTTACAGGAATCATACTTACGGTTTTTGCCCTTCTTATAATAGTTGGAGGAATCAAGACTATATCTAAGGTGTCATCAGTTGTTGTTCCTTTGATGGCGATATTCTATGTTGTAGCCGGACTTATTGTAATAATCGTCAATATCCAGAATCTTCCGGCAGGAGTTGCCATGATATTCAAGATGGCATTCTCAGTCAAGGCAGTCGGTGGCGGTCTGTGTGGTACGATCACAGCAGCTATGATGAATGCCATGAGATTCGGTGTTGCCAGAGGAGTATTCTCAAATGAAGCTGGAATGGGTTCGGCGGCCATCACAGCGGCAGCTGCCACAACAGACAATCCTGTCCGTCAGGGTTACATCAATATGACAGGTACATTCTGGGATACTATAGTAGTCTGCACCATCACAGGTCTCTGTATTGCATCATCGGGTGTGCTTGGTATTACTGAGAACAGTACAAAGGGCAGCTATCAGGTGAGCGGAACGGCGGTTACTGTGGAGGCTGTTGATTCTGATAACAAGACTACCACGACGGATTATACATATGAATTCACAGATGACCAGCTCATCCTGACAGATACATCCAATTCGTCAAATACCCTGACGCTTTCAGTTCTTCCATCCGACGAACTCAACAAGGATGAGAATACAAAGCTTGCAAGTGAGCTTGTGGTGGAGGAGAGTCAGGCTGCCATAGGAAGTCTTACCGGTACATGGACTGATGTAGCCGGAAACCATTATACATTTGCTGAGGATGGAACATTTGCCTGCTCAACTGTTATAAAAGGTGCGGCTCTCACGATCCTGTCATTTGGCTCTGCACTTGGCAAGGTGGGAGGCTGGCTCGTAACTATAGGAATTGTGCTCTTCGCATTCTCCACGATTCTTGGATGGGAGTATCACGGAGAGAAGGCGTTCGAGTACCTGTTCAAGTCGCACAAGTACAATATGATATACAGGATAGTGTTCTCGCTCGTTGTATACGTAGGCGCGACTATATCACTGGATCTTGTATGGAACTTCTCAGATATAGCGAATGCGCTCATGGCGATTCCGAACCTTATCTGCCTGCTGGCATTAAGCGGAGAGATCGCAAAGGATATAAAGGAATTCCAGGCGGTTATCAAGGCAGAGAAAGCATCAAAGTAGAATATTCAGTCCGGGGACGGAGGGGACAGGTACCTCCGTCCCCTTTTTTATACTCTCTTAACCGAACTTTATACTTACTTTATTTTTTGTCCAAATTATGTTCATAAGTGATGGTTATTATATACGATAGATGGGGACGGAGGTGCCTGACCCCTCCGTCCCCA
>ERZ506957.240-NODE-240-length-24398-cov-4.743951_pt1 | contig 24398 bp, 19 predicted proteins | sample MGYA00512894_ERZ506957 | MGnify/ENA metagenome assembly ERZ506957
ACCGATCGCCGACTGTACACAGAACAGCAGAGATTCGACCTCTCCCGAAGGCGGTTCCCAGAAGGACTCAAACCACGGGGTGTAGCCGCCGTTGATTTCTTCTACTACAGTAGAACCGGCATCATCAGAACCGCCGAATTCACTGTTGCCCAGCAGCATCAGCGGAATGGTGACCAGTAAAACAACACCCAGTGCCAGCACCAGATTTCTTGCCCACAATTTGCCACGGTTGGGGTTGGAAACTGTAATGCCGGACAGTTCCTTCAACTCCTTGACGCAGTTCTTCTGAATGACATTATAGACAATGACAGTCAGAATGCCTTCTGCAATGGCAATGGGGACTTGAGTCGGTGCAAAAACGGCAATGAACTTGCCGAACGATGCCCAGAAGTTATCTCCGGGATAAGCAACTGCAAGCTGTACCGAAGTCAGGCAGTAAGTTGCCATATCTCCGATCGTTGCCGACAGAAATACTGCCAGTCCCATCGGTGCCTTGCACTTTTTCAGCAGCTGGAACAGTCCGTAGGAAACGAATGGTCCGAAAATCGCCATGGAAAATGTGTTGGCACCCAGTGTGGTCAGACCGCCGTGTGCCAGCAGGATCGCCTGAAACAGCAGCACGATGATGCCCAGCACGGACATGATCGACGGTCCGAACAGAATCGCACCCAGTCCGGTACCGGTCGCATGAGAACAGCTTCCGGTAACCGACGGGATCTTCAGGGAAGAAATGATAAAGACGAAGGCTGCACAAAGTGCGATCAGCAGCTTCACTTTTCCCTGATACGCGATTTTCCGCTTCAGGCTGACTGCACCAGCCACCAGAAACGGAATGCAAAGTGCACCCCATGCAATACACCAGCCAGCGGGCAGATAGCCCTCCATGATGTGCATCGCAGATGCACCGAATTTGCCGCTTGCTGCCATATCGGACAGCAGCAGACAAACTGCCAGAGCAGACACCAGCACACGACATCCCGTCATGCCTCTGGTGCTGCGGTTCTGCAAAACAGAGCCATTGTGTTTGTTCATATGAAAACCTCTCCTCTCGGAACCCCTCTCCGTTGGCTCCCGGCTGAGAACAGAAAGAGGTTCTCAGTTTCCGCTGTGTGCAGAGAAAAATGCATCTGCATCACCCAGCGTTTTATCTATCTCACGCAGCGTGTGTGCGTTCGATACAAAAATTGCTTCAAACTGGCTGGGACCGAAATAGTTGCCCTCATCCAGCATGAAATGAAAATATTCCCGAAATCTTGCGGTATCCGCCTTTTTGGCATCAGTATAGTTCCGCACCGGTTCCGGTGTAAAATACAGGCAGGACAGCGAACCGATACCGTTGACGGTACAGTTGCCATGGTGCCGGCGAATAATGTCTTCCAGACCGCTGCGAAGCCGGTGGGACAGGAAGCCTACCTGATGATAGACTTCCGGATGTGCCTGCAAATACCGCAGCTGTGTCAGACCGGCACGCATTGCCACCGGATTGCCGCTGAGCGTACCCGCCTGATAGACAGAGCCCAGCGGAGCCACCAGTTGCATGATCTCCCGTCTGCCGCCGTATGCACCGACCGGCATGCCGCCGCCGATGATCTTGCCATAGGTCACCAGATCCGGTGTGACACCAAAGTGTCCGACAGCACCGTCCAGCTGCAGACGAAATCCGGTAATGACTTCGTCCAGAATCAGCAGAGCACCGTACTGGTCACAGATCTGACGGATTCCCTGCAGGAATCCCTTTTCCGGAACCACAACGCCCATATTGGCAGCCACCGGTTCCACGATCACGCAGGCGATTTCCTCCGGATACTGCTGAAACAGCTGTTCCACGCTGTCCAGATCATTATAGACTGCGGACAGAGTATCCGCGGTACAGCCTTTCGGCACACCGCTGGAATCCGGAATGCCGGCAGTCATCACGCCAGAGCCGGCTTTCACCAGCATAGCATCTGCATGCCCGTGATAGCAGCCCTCAAACTTGACGATCTTGTCCCGTCCGGTAAATCCTCTTGCGGCACGGACAGCACTCATTACTGCCTCTGTGCCGGAGTTTACCATACGCATCATTTCTACGCAGGGAACGATCTGATGAATCAGTTCTGCCATTTCCACTTCCAGTGCCGTGGCAGCACCGTAACTCAAGCCGTTTTCCAGCTGATTCCGGACAGCTTCCAGCACAATGTCCGGATTGTGTCCCAGAATCATCGGTCCCCAGGAGCCAATATAATCGATATAGACGTTGCCGTCCTCATCGTAGAGGTACTGGTCTTTGGCACGCTGAATAAACCGCGGCGTACCGCCCACAGACTGAAACGCCCGCACCGGCGAATTGACACCGCCGGGCATCAGTTCCTTGGCACGGTCGTACAACGCCTCGGAATGAGCAATGTGCATCTGTTCCATTATCCGATCCTCCCCTCGCGAATGTACTTCGCCAGTTCCATTGCAAAGTATGTGATCAAAAGATCTGCACCGGCACGGTACATGCAGACCGCTGATTCGCAAATGACAGCTTCCCGATCAATATAGCCTGCCGCAGCCGCTGCCTGAATCATGGCATATTCGCCGCTGACGCTGTACAGTGCCACCGGCTGGCGGAATTGTTCTTTCAGCGATTTCAGCACGTCCAGATACGCCATGCCCGGCTTTACCATGAGAATGTCCGCACCTTCCTGCACGTCCAATTCCGCTTCCAGCAAAGCTTCTCTGGCATTGTGGGGATCCATCTGATAGCTTTTCCGGTCGCCGAACGCCGGTGCAGAACCGGCTGCGTCCCGAAACGGGCCGTAGAACGCCGAAGCATACTTTACGGAGTACGCCATGATCGGCGTGTTGACAAAGCCGTTTTCGTCCAGCACCTGCCGGATACGTCCCACTCTGCCGTCCATCATATCCGAGGGAGCAACCATATCCGCACCTGCCTGCACATGGGACAGTGCTGTTTTTGCCAGCACTTCCAGTGTCTTGTCGTTGTCCACGTCATGCCCGCAGAGAATGCCGCAGTGTCCGTGCGACGTATACTCACACATGCAGACATCAGTGATGACATACAGCTGCGGGAACCGGCTCTTGATATGCCGCACCGCCTGCTGGACAATGCCGTCCAGCTGCCATGCACTGCTGCCGATCTCATCTTTTTGAGCAGGGATCCCGAAAAGCAGCACGCTTTTCACACCGGAATCCACGACCTGCTGCAAGAGTTCATCTACGCAGTCCAGACTCCAGCGATACTGTCCGGGCATGGAGGGGATCTCTTCCCGAATATGCTCCCCCTCCTGCACGAACATGGGATAAATCAGTGTATCCGCAGAAATACGGGTTTCCCGCACCATGCTGCGAAGCAGAGCACCGTTTCGCAGGCGACGCGGCCGATTGGTCAGATTCATATTGATACCTTCTTACTTATTCCGTAATGGTCAGTTTTGATGCCAGCTGCTGTACCAGCAAGTCCGCATCATTTCGGTTTCCCTGCACGCTGCCGTACCGCGGCACCCCGCCGATACCGGAAAACCCATAAAGGGTCATGTCCGTTCCGTGCAGCTGTGCATGACAGCCCACCGGTGCCGAGCAGTTCCCGCCCAGCAGCGATGCCAGCTGCCGTTCTGTTTTCGCACAAAGTGCCCCGTCAGGGGAATTCAGCCGGGCAAGCAAATCGGCATATTCGCCGGCACGAGTCTGTATCGCCAGAATCCCCTGCCCTGCCGCCGGCACCAGTTTCTCCGGTGAAAAGCGGTAGGCGATCCGGTCAGACAGCCCCAACCGTTTCAGCCCTGCCTCCGCCAGAATCAGTGCACCATACTCACCGCTGTCCAGTTTTTCCAGCCGTGTCAGCACATTGCCACGCACCGGCTGTATCACTGCTTCCGGATACAGCTGTTGAAACTGCATCTTTCTTCGGGCACTGGCACACCCTACCGGCAGTGCCGGATTCCAGTGTGAAGTTCCCTTCGGGAACACCAGCACATCTGCCGGCAGTTCCCGCACAGAGTATGCCCCAATGGGTAGTGCCGGATTCTCTGTCACCGGCACATCTTTCAGGCTGTGCACACAGATGTCCACCTGTCCGGTGAGAAGCGCCGCGTCCAGTTCTTTCAAAAACAGCCCTTTTCCGCCAATCTTGTCCAGCGTCTTGTGCAGGATCTTGTCCCCAGTGGTTTTCATGGTCACCAGTTCCAAGTCTGCTTCCGGCAGGATCTTCCGGATCTCTGCCATGACCAGTTCGCTCTGTACCACAGCAAGCCGGCTGGCACGGCTGCCAATACGAATTTTTCTTCCCATGGGTTCAAAATCTTCCTCTGTCTTTGATTTTCGCACAGCTTTGCCGCACCAGTTCCGGTGTAATTTCCGATTTCATGCTGCCCATGAGCATATCCACCGTTCGTTCCGTCACCAGCCGCACGATCTCCTCCAGCTGAGGCAGTTCTGCATAAGGTTCTGCTGCCGTACTGTGCAGGATTCGCTGTGTTGTCAGCTCTTTCAGCTGCTGCATATAGGGCACCGCGTCCCGATAATTCCGCCACATCTGAAAGGTGTCGGTATACTGTTCCGCGATTTGCCGCAGAGCCGCCAACGCCGTTTCGTCCGGAGTCGTGCTACTGTGCAGGTCGTCCAGATTCCAGAGCGTAACACCTTCCACTGTGCCGCAGTCTGCTTCCACGTCCCGCGGCATTGCCAGATCCAGAATCCAGACCGGCTTTCGCGAGAGTGCTTCCAGCTGCTTTTTGGTAATGGTGTGATGCGGGCTTCTGGTGGCACTGATGACGATCTCTGCCGCTTCCATTTGCAGGAAACGCTGTTCGTAAGGAACCGGTTGCACACCGAACGGGATCACCGTTTCCCCGTGATGATAGGAACGCAGTGTCATAAACACACGACAGCCGTGCTGCACCAGCAGAGAAGCTGCCAGCCGTCCCATGCTGCCGTTGCCGATCACCAGACAGGTTTTCCCGTCCAGTGTTCCGGCATGCTGTTCCAGCTGCTGTACCGCACTATAAGAAACCGAAAGCGGTACATTCTGCACGGACACTTGTGTCTGTGCCTCTTTTCCGGCAGAAACTGCCGTTCGGAACAGGGTGTCCAGCACGCCGTCTGTACTGCGACAGGCACGTGCCAGTTCCACCGCATGTCCCACTTGTGTGACGATCTGTTCTTCATGCAGAATCTGCGAATGCAGACCGCAGGCGACTTCCATGATATGCTGTACCGCATCGATTTCCGTCAAAACCTGCCCTGTAAAAGGCTTTTCCGGTGCATGGGCATACTGCCGCAGGAGCTCTGCCGGAGAGATGTCCATTGCCGGCTGGCTGACAGCATCGTCTTCTGCGGAAGACCGGCGTTCCTGTACGGAGAGATACAGTTCCGTCCGATTGCAGGTTGCAAGCAATACTGCTCCGCTGATGCCGTCTTTCTGCACCAGTTCTGTCAGAATCTGCCTGACCTGTTCTTCCGAAAATGCAAACTGTTCCCTTGTGGAAACGTCTGCGGAATACACGTCCACTCCTGCCATATAAATGCACATCTCGTTGTTTCAACTCCCTGATGCAGCAAGCCGCAGGGGGGATAAATTCACCACCCTGCAAAAAACCGGCGTACAAGGTTTTACCTGCCATGAAAAATACGCTTTCTGCTGTTGTTCCAATGCAGAAAGCACCGCCATAATTGTGCCTCCGTGTACTACTGCTGCGATATGAGATTCCTGCCGGCTTTGCAGTGCCGCTTCCAACGCCGCACAGCATCGCCGCACAAATTCTTCTCTGGATTCGCCCTCCGGAAATGCCAGCGTACCGCCGCTGTCGATCCACGCCTGATAGGACGTGTCACCGGACAACTCCTGATAATTTTTCCCTTCGAACGCTCCGAAATCGCACTCCTGTAGTCCCCATATGATTTTCTGCGGCATATGAGGAAACAGGATCTCTGCCGTCTGCCGGCAACGCTGCATCGGGCTGACCAGCACCAGTTCCGGTGCCAGAAACGACCGGCGAAATTCCACCGATTTCTGCTGTGCCAGAGCGATTCCCGCTTCGCAAAGCGGTTCGTCTGTGCGGCAGCCGATATAGCGGTGTTCCAGATTGCCGGCTGTGATGCTGTGCCGAATCAAGAGCAGCTGCATAAGTTTCCTCCAATGTCAAAAAAGCCCGTGTTTCCAGAAGAACACGGGATACAACACACAAGCCTTGTGTGATTGTCTTGGGAAATACCGATCATATTTCCTTCGTATGGGTGCAAAAAGCAGAGCCTTTGCAGTTATGCAAAGCACAGAATACACATGCACCAACAATTTCCTCTATTCTCGTAGATGGGATCTATTCCAAAGCAGCAGACCGGTATCCCGACTTCGGCTCTCCGCGGACCATACGCCTTCCCGGAACGGAACATTCCAGTGGCATGTGTATGGTGCTCCCCGACACGGTAGCGGAACTGTGCAGGATTCTCACCTGCTTCCCTGACATCTGCTGCCAATTGTTCGATAAAAAGGGCTTTTCAAATGCCCACGTACTACTATACCACATTTTTCGCAAATTGGCAAGTCTTTTTGCAAAAAAAGCAGTCCTGTACGCATATCATACAGGACTGCCTTTACTCTGCTCCTAATGCTCGCAAATGCATCATCAGTGCTTCGAAATTTGTTGTTTTTTTGGAAATCTTTTCTCGATAACGGTCAAAATACACGATCACTTCCTGCTCCCGCTGCCGGATTCGCCGCACCTCTGTCACCGGCGTGACGTGAAACAGCGGTTCGGAAACGGTACCCTCTATTAGACTGACCAGCATTCGCGGGTCGTGCAGTATCTCCAATGCCCGTTCCTGTATCTGAAACACGCTGGAAACTCTACGGGGAGAACTGTACCTTCCGGCAGATGGTACCTTTGCCGTCACCACGTACAGTTTTTCCCCATTGTACACCCAGGCTGTAAACTGTCTGCGGACTTTTCGGGAAAGCAGGAATCCTGCCACACTCAGATAGATCACTGCCGCAACAAATACCAGAAACACGATGAGTGCCCATTGTTCCGTTTCCGGAGAAGTCACCTTGCGGACTGCATCACGGTTCCGTGCAGAATCTGCCCCGATGCAGAGAAACAGCTTGACCATGACGACCGCCAGAGCGGCAAAGACGATCAAAATATGCCCCAGCATTTTTCCGGCAATCTTGTTGCGGTCTGCCTGCGGCGGCTGGTAGATCTCAAAAACTTCCAACATCAGCATTCCTCCACTTGTTTTATGCACCACAGAAAGCCTTTCGCTGTGCGTGCTGCGTTTTCCTGAAAATGATTGCCGGTATTCCATTCCAGCACTGTATCCACGCCGCCCTGCCGGAGCAGTTCTTCCTGTTCTGTTATGCGTTCTTTTACCGTTCGCAGCAGCGGGTTTCTGGTTTTGTGTTCTTTGGTTCCAAGACTAAGGTAGATGTGCGGTGTCTTAGGACGATACAATGCGGCATATTCTGCCCAGCCGTCTATCCAAACTGAGGGGGAACAAGCCGCCACTGCCGCAAAAACATCGCTCTGGTACGCTGCCCACAAGCTGAACAATCCCGCCAGAGAGTAGCCGCCCAAAATATACGGTATATTTTCCGGCAGATGCAGCTGAGATCGCAGTGCCGGCAGCAGCTTTTCCAGAATCCACTGCAAGGTTGCACCGGCACCGCTGCCAAACGATTCTTCTCCGAATGCCTGTCTTGCATGCCACGGAGAAAGTTCCTGATCCCAGTCTGCGATCGGAAACGACACAAACAATGCCTCACATGAGGCATGCTGTAAGATCTGTCCGGCTTCCTCTGTCAGATGTGCCTGCTCATGTTCCCCTGTGGGCTGGATCAGCACACAGACAGGCGAATCTGCGGCGGCGATCCGGCAGATTTTTCCGGCAATTTCAATGGTTTCCCACGTCATATGAACTCCTCCCGTTCCATTTTTTCTATTATAGCATATCTTTGCAAAAGTTGCAATGTTATTTCAGCTATCTGTATGATATTCTGTATGACATTCAGAATTCCTGCAACAATATAGGAAACAAATTTGCAACAAAACTTTTGCACCTTCCCCGCCTTGACAAATACCCCTTAGGGGTATATAATACTGGTAGGGGGTATATCCCCGATACACCGCAAATACAGAAAGGAGCCTATCCGCTATGGAACATACAGAAAAACAGGGATGTCCCTGTTGTCACAAGACAAAGGAACGCTCGCAGGAGGAATACACCAAACTGATCCACCGTCTGAACCGCATCGAAGGGCAGATTCGAGGCATTCGGGGCATGGTAGAGAAAAACGCCTATTGTCCGGATATTCTGGTACAGGTCGCCGCCGCCAACGCTGCCCTGAACGCCTTCAATAAGGAACTGCTTGCCAACCATATCCGCACCTGTGTGGCAGATGATATTCGTGCCGGCAAGGACGAAGTTATCGACGAATTGGTAATCACCCTGCAAAAATTGATGAAGTAGGAGGTTTTCAATCAATGGAACAATACAATGTTACGGGCATGAGCTGTGCCGCGTGCAGTGCCCGTGTGGAAAAAGCGGTTTCCAAGGTGGACGGTGTCACCAGCTGCTCTGTCAGCCTGCTGACCAACTCCATGGGAGTCGAGGGCACAGCTTCTCCGGAAGCAATTATCGATGCCGTCCAGAAAGCCGGTTACGGTGCTTCCCGCAAGGGCGGCTCTGACGAAGCAGCGGCTCCGGACAGTGATGCACTCGCCGACCGCGAAACACCGGTGCTGAAACGGCGGCTGATCGCCTCTGTGGGATTTCTGGCAGTGCTCATGTATATCTCTATGGGACATATGATGTGGGGATTCCCCCTGCCCTCGTTCTTCAACGGCAACCATGTGGCAATGGGTCTGGTACAGATGCTGCTTACCATTATCATCATGGTCATCAACCGGAAATTCTTCGTCAGCGGATTCCAGAGCCTGCTCCACCGTGCCCCGAATATGGACACACTGGTGGCACTGGGTTCCGGTGCGGCATTCGTATACAGTACCTACGCCCTGTTTGCCATGACAGATGCCCAGGTCAAGGGCGACATGGACGCAGTGATGAGTTATATGCACGAATTCTACTTTGAATCCGCCGCTATGATTTTGACACTGATTACCGTGGGAAAAATGCTGGAGGCACACTCCAAGGGCAAAACGACCAATGCTCTGAAAGGGCTGATGAACCTCTCCCCGAAAACCGCCGTGCTGCTCCGGAATGGTGAGGAAGTCACGGTTCCGGTGGAGCAGGTGCACCGCGGCGAACAGTTTGTTGTCCGCCCCGGCGAGAGCATTCCGGTGGACGGTGTCATTGTCGAGGGCACCAGTGCCGTCAACGAATCTGCCCTCACCGGTGAGAGCATTCCGGTGGACAAGGCAGTCGGCGACAATGTTTCAGCTGCCACAATCAACCAGTCCGGTTTTCTCCGGTGTGAAGCCACACGTGTGGGAGAAGATACTACGCTTTCTCAGATCATTCGCATGGTCAGCGATGCCGCTGCCACCAAGGCTCCCATTGCCAAGATCGCAGACAAGGTTTCCGGTGTGTTTGTACCGACTGTCATTGCCATTGCTGTTGTCACAATTGTGGTATGGCTGCTGGTGGGACAAACCGTGGGATATGCTCTGGCACGGGGCATTTCCGTGCTGGTCATCAGTTGCCCCTGTGCACTGGGACTTGCTACACCAGTTGCCATTATGGTGGGAAATGGTGTCGGAGCCAAGCACGGAATCCTGTTCAAAACCGCGGTTTCTCTGGAGGAAGCCGGCAAGGTTCAGATCGTAGCACTGGACAAGACCGGTACGATCACCTGCGGCGAACCCCGCGTTACAGATATTCTCCCTGCGGCAGATGTCACCGAACAGGAGCTGCTCTCCGCTGCAACTGCATTGGAGCAGAAAAGCGAACACCCACTTGCAAAAGCGATCTTACAGTATAGCGAAGAACACCAGATTCCCGCTTCGCCGGTCACTGAATTTCAGGCTCTGGTGGGGAACGGTTTGACAGCAAAGTGGAACGGGCAAGTGCTCTACGGCGGCAATGCCGGCTGTATCGCCCAGGCGACGACCATTCCGGAGGAAGTACAGCAACAGGCGGAAATGCTGGCGAAAGCCGGAAAAACACCGCTGTTCTTTGCCCGCGATAACCAGCTTCTGGGAATCATCGCCGTGGCAGACGTGCTGAAAGAGGAAAGTCCGGAGGCGATTCGCCAGCTACAAAGCATGGGCATTCAGGTGGTCATGCTCACCGGCGACAATGAACAGACCGCCAGGGCGATCGGAAAACAGGCTGGTGTCGATCATGTCATTGCCGGCGTACTGCCGGACGGCAAGGAAGCCGTCATTCGGAAGCTGTCCGCACTGGGCAAAGTGGCAATGGTCGGCGACGGCATCAACGATGCACCGGCACTGACACGTGCAGACATCGGCATTGCCATTGGTGCCGGTACCGATGTTGCCATTGATGCAGCAGATGTTGTACTGATGAAAAGTCGGCTGACAGACGTGCCGGCTGCCATTCGTCTGAGCCGTGCGGCACTGCGGAACATTCACGAAAACCTGTTCTGGGCATTTATCTATAATGTGATCGGCATTCCGCTGGCAGCCGGTGTCTGGATCCCGCTGTTGGGCTGGAAGCTGAACCCCATGTTCGGAGCCGCTGCCATGAGCCTGTCCAGCTTCTGCGTTGTCACTAATGCTCTGCGGCTGAACCTGTTCCAGCTGAACCGTTCCGACAGGGACAAAAAGCTGAAACACGCTGTGGCAGCCATTCAGCTGGAACAGCAGACTGGGGCAACGGGAAAAAACTCCGGCATGCAGGTCACACTGCACATCAAGGGTATGATGTGCAGTCACTGTGAAGCAACGGTGAAAAAGTGTCTGGAGGCATTTCCGGAAGTGGACGAAGCCGTTGTCAGCCACACCGAGGGAACTGCTGTGGTATCTTTGAATGCACCGGCAGATCTGGCTGCCCTGAAAAAAGCTGTGACAGAACAAGGGTATAAAGTGTTGAAATAACGTAAGGCAATACCGCACAAGCTTTGTGCGGTATTGCCTTTCATAAAACTTGTCGTAAGAACTTATCGTGCTTTTACGCCTTAGCCCCTACGATTGCCTGCATTTCGATTTCCACCAGCTGTGTGGGACGGTTCAGTTCCTTGATACCGATCCATGTGCAGCAGGGTCTGCTTTCCTTGAAGTACTCGGAATAAGCACGGGTGATCTCGTTGTTGTAGGAAGACTTGGTGGCAAAGATGTTCACCTTCACAACTTCTTCGCGGGAAACGCCGTTTTCTTCCAGCAGACCGACCAGCTTGTTAAAGATGTACTTTGCCTGTTCGTAGGGATCACCCTCACCGTAAACCGTGCCCTCCGGTGTCACCGATGTGGTACCGGAAACGTACACGAACGGACCAGCTTTCACGATACGGGAATAGCCTGCCACGTCCTCATAAGCGGAGCCGCCCTTGATGTTCACTCTCTCAAAATCCATTGCAATTTCCTCCTTGCCGGAAACTTTCCGAAACACGCCGTTTTGCGGTTTCACCAGTTCCTTTGATGCTTCTATTGTACCACGGTTTTTTCCGAAATAATTGAACAATTCGGACTTTGCGGCAGATGCGGAAAAAGAAATGACAGCTGACAGCAGATTGACATTTTTCCAGTAATATGTTATAATCTAGACATCAACCGCAATTTTCTAAAGGCAGCACCGTGCAAAGCTTGCACGGAGTTGCCTCAAGGGAACTTTCCCTGCAACCAAAGGAGGAAAAAGCACCTTTATGCTGGAATTAAAAGGCATCAAAAAAGACTATCTCGCCGGAGAAAACACCGTCCATGCTCTGAAAGGCATTGACCTGCGATTCCGACGGAACGAATTCGTTTCCATTCTGGGACCGTCCGGCTGCGGCAAGACTACCATGCTGAACATTATCGGCGGGCTGGATCAGTACACCGAGGGCGACCTCATTATCAACGGACGCTCCACCAAGGATTTCAAAGACCGCGACTGGGACACCTATCGAAATCACTCGATTGGCTTCGTGTTCCAGAGTTATAACCTGATCCCCCACCAGACTGTGCTGCAAAACGTGGAACTGGCTCTGACGCTGTCCGGTGTGTCCAAGGCAGAACGCCGGAAGCGTGCCAAAAAAGCGTTGGAAGATGTGGGGCTGGGCAACCAGCTTTCCAAAAAGCCCAGTGAGATGTCCGGCGGACAGATGCAGCGTGTGGCAATCGCACGGGCACTGGTCAACAATCCGGATATCATTCTGGCGGACGAGCCTACCGGTGCTCTGGATACAGAAACCAGCATTCAGGTCATGGAGATCCTCAAGGAAATCTCCAAGGATCGCCTGATCGTCATGGTCACACACAATCCGGAACTGGCAGAGCAGTATTCCTCCCGCATCATTCGTGTCCTGGACGGCAAGCTGACTGACGACTCCAGACCGCTGACGGAGGAAGAATACCAGCGGGAATTACAGGCAGACAAGGCGGAAAACGAAAACGGCAAAAAGCTGAAAAAGCCCTCTATGTCTTTCGGCACTTCATTCTCCCTGTCCCTGAAAAACCTGTTTACCAAAAAGGGCAGAACCATGCTGACTTCTTTCGCAGGAAGTATCGGCATCATTGGCATTGCACTGGTGCTCTCTATTTCGCAGGGCTTCAACACCTATATCAACACCATTCAGGAAGAAACCCTGTCCTCTTATCCCCTGACGATTCAGAAAACCAACACCGACCTGAGTGCCCTGATGGAAACCTTTATGGGCTCTGCCACCTCGGACAGCACCCACAGCAATGATGCGGTGTACAAGAAGTCGGCGATCTACGATATGATGGACGCTCTGAACAACATGGAAACTTCCGAAAACGACCTGAAAAGCTTCAAGTCCTATATTGAATCGAAACGGAAAGACAGCGAAAGCGACCTGCACAGGGCAGTCAACGGCGTACAGTATTCCTACGATCTGGACATGCTGATCTACACCAAAAATGTGGACGGCACCATTATCCACTCCGACACCGAAGAACTGATGCAGGAAATGGTACTGGAACACATGGGCATTGATATGCAGGCAATGACCGATGCCAGCACTTCCATGTTCGGCGAAGACGCTACCTCGATGATGTCCATGGGTATGGGCGGTTCGTCCATGAATCTGTGGCAGGAACTTCTCCCCGGCGACAACGGCAAGCCCATCAACGACCTGCTGAAAAAGCAGTACGATGTGGTCTACGGCTCATGGCCGAACAGCTACGACGAGATCGTACTGGTGCTGGACGAAAACAACGAACTGGACGACATGACATTATACGCCCTCGGTCTGGAACCGAAAGAGGATGTGGACAGCATCATGGAAGCGGCAGTGAACGGCAAGGAACTGCAAAAGGACAACAAAAGCTGGTCCTATGCCGACATTTGCAGCATGGACTTCCGCACGATCCTGAATTCCGACTGCTACCGCTATGACGAAAGCACAGGGCTGTACACCGACCTGCGGGACACCGAAGCCGGCTTGCAGTACCTCTATGACAACGGTCTGAAATTAAAAGTGACTGGCATTATCCGCCCCAATGAAGATACCACTGCTCCGATGCTGTCCGGCTCCATTGCCTATACCAGCGACCTGACCAAGTATATCATTGAACACAGCAAGGAATCCGATGCGATCACTGCCCAGAAGGACAGCAAGAACACCGATATTTTCACCGGTCTGCCGTTCAAGGATACCTCCGGCAGCACCTCTGATGCGGACAAGCAGACTGCCTTTCTGGAATATCTGAACGAACTGGACGACGGCGGAAAAGCACAGGCATATGTACAGATAATGAGCATTCCTACCGAGGAACAGCTGAACGATTCCGTACAGCAGGCAATGCAGGGCATGAGCCGCAGTGATATGGAAGCGGCAATGCTGCAGGGCATGACACAGCAGATGAGCATGAGCGAAAGCGATGTGCAGTCCTATCTGGAATCCATGAGTGACGACGAAATCACCGACACATTCACCCAGATGATGCAGCAGCAAGTCAAGGCACAGTATGCCCAGCAGGTACAGCAGCAAATGGCTGCCATGCAGCCGGCAGAACTGGTAGGAGCTTTGAACCAGCTGCTCCCCACCCTGACCACGGAACAGTGTGCGAATTACTATGACGAAATGATGCAGTTCTCCGATTCCACCTATGAGGACAACCTGAAAGCACTGGGGGATATTGATCTGGACGACCCTGCATCGATCAATCTCTATGCAGCAACCTTTGAGGATAAGGACGTGATCGAAGATGCCATTGCAGACTACAACGAGGGCAAGGACGAAATGGCACAGATCCAGTATACCGACTATGTGGGGCTGATGATGTCCTCGGTGACGAAGATCATCAACACCATTACCTATGTGCTGATCGCATTTGTTGCCATTTCGCTGATCGTTTCCTCCATTATGATCGGCGTTATCACGTTGATCTCTGTACAGGAACGCACCAAGGAAATCGGTATTCTCCGTGCGATCGGTGCATCAAAGCGAGATGTTTCCAGCATGTTCAATGCAGAAACCATTATCATTGGATTTACCTCTGGTTTGCTGGGCATCGTGGTCACATATCTGCTCTGCATTCCGATCAACCTGCTGGTACACCACCTCACCGGCATTCAGAATCTGAGTGCAGTTCTCCCCGTTCCGGCAGCGATCATTTTGATTGCGATCAGTGTTCTGCTGACATTGATTGCCGGATTTATCCCGTCCAAGAGTGCGGCAAAGAAAGACCCTGTTGTGGCACTGCGTTCGGAATAATTCGAGGCAATACCACACAAATTATAACACCATAAGTAAAAAGCCATACCGCAGAGCGTTTATTCTCTGGGGTATGGCTTTTTGGTTTTCTCTATATCGCAATTCAAAGAAGCTGCGTTACTGTAGTAATTCCGCCAAGTCCTGCTCCGGTGTGGTGATCGGGGCGATACCGTAGCTGTCTACCAGATATTGCAGCACGTCCGGTGACAGGAATGCCGGCAGCGACGGGCCAAGCCGGATATTCCGGATTCCCAGATGCAGCAGTGTCAGCAAAATGCAGACTGCTTTCTGTTCGTACCACGACAGCACATAGGACAGGGGCAGTTCGTTGACACCGCAGCCGAATGCCTCTGCCAGTGCCACTGCGACCTGAATCGCACTATAGGCATCATTACACTGTCCCATGTCCATGATTCGGGGCAGCCCGTCAATGGTGCCCAGATCCAGATCATGGAACCGATACTTACCGCATGCCAGTGTCAGCACAATAGTGTCCGGCGGTGTCTGCTTTACGAATTCTGTGTAATAGTTCCGTCCCGCCTTGGCACCGTCACAGCCGCCGACCAAGAAGAAGTGCCGAATCTTCCCTGCCTTGACAGCGTTCACCACCTTGTCCGCCACCGACAGTACAGCACCGTGTCCGAATCCGGTCGTCAGTTCTGTGCCGCCGTTAATGCCGGTCTGCTGCTGTGGTGCTGCATAGCCGCCCAGTTCCAGTGCCTTTTCGATGACTGGCGTAAAGTCCTTATCCTTGCCGATGTGTACCATTTCCGGAAAGCCCACTGCTTCTGTGGTAAAAACACGGTCGGCATAGCTTGGCTTCGGCGGCATCAGGCAGTTGGTAGTAAACAGCACCGGTGCCGGAATGGCATCGAATTCTTTCTGCTGGTTCTGCCATGCTGTTCCGAAATTGCCCTTGAGATGCAGATAAGCTTTCAGCTTCGGGTACGCATGTGCCGGCAGCATCTCTCCGTGTGTGTAGACGGCAATGCCCTTGTCCTTGGTCTGTTCCAGCAGCAGCTGGAGGTCTTTCAGATCGTGTCCGGTAACTACAATAAACGGTCCGGCATCGATCTGCATGGATACCTTGGTCGGCTCCGGTGTGCCGTAGGTTTCCGTGTTGGCACGATCCAGCAGTGCCATACAGCGAAGGTTGACTTCTCCCAGCTTCAGCACTTCCGGCAGCAGTTCCTCCATGGTCAGATCCAGCCCGATCTGCATCAGTGCTTCATAGAAGAACTGATTTACCGTGTTGTCTGTATAACCCAGCACCATAGCATGATAGGCATAGGCTGCCATGCCACGCAGTCCGAACAGCAGCAGCGATTTCAGCGAACGGATATTTTCTTCCGCCTGCCACAGCTGTTCCATGTTGTAATCTTCGTTTCTGCCGCAGGGCGATGCACAGACGGCACACCGGGGAATCATTCTGCCCTGTTCCCGATGCACGCGGTCGATTTGTGCCTGAATCCGGTTGTCGTCAAAATTGACATTGGTCAGAGTCATAAACAGGCTCTCGATCATCAACGCATCTGTCTTTTCTGTAACAAGATCTTCATTGCCGTCCACGGCTCTCGCCAGTCCGATCAGAGCACCGGTCAGTTCGTCCTGTAGCTTCGCTGTGCCGGCTTTTTTGCCGCACACGCCTGCGGCTCCGGTACATGCTGTACAGCCTACAGTCTGTTCACACTGGTAGCAAAACATTTTCTGTTCCATGTTATCTCTCCTCCTGAATGGTTCCGTCTGTTCCAATCACCGTTACGTGACAAGAAATGGCTTTTCCGCTTGCCGCAATGGCACGCTTCACTGCCTGTTCGATACCGCCGCAGCAGGGCACTTCCATTCGTGCCACGGTGACACTGCGAATGGAATGTGCCGCAAAAATCGCCGTCAGCTTTTCCGCATAGTCCACCGCGTCCAGCTTGGGACAGCCGATCAGAGTGATTCTCCCGCGGATAAATTTTTCGTGAAAATTTCCGTAGGCATAGGCGGTACAGTCTGCCGCGATCAGCAGATCGGCATCATCAAAATAGGGTGCCATGACACCTGCCAGCTTGATCTGCACCGGCCACTGGGAAAGCTGACTGGGACAGGCTGCTCCTGCTGCGGGAGCAGTGCTTCGCTGAAACTGTTTGGCACGCATTCCCGGACAGCCGGAAAAGGGCTTTTTCTGTGCCAGCTTCTGGGCACGCTGCACAGCTGCTTCATCATAGGCAGGGGCTTCCCGCTCCTCAAAAGTGATCGCATCGGCGGGACATGCCGGCAGACAGTCGCCCAGACCGTCGCAGAAATGTTCCCGCACCAGCACCGCCTTTCCGTCAATGATGTCGATCGCACCCTCGTGACACGCCCTGGCACAGGCTCCACAGCCGTTGCATTTGTCACGGTCAATGTGAATGATTTTTCTTATCATGTGTATTCCTCCTCATATCATACGCAAAAGCTTTGTGTAGTTTTGCCTTTCGATACTGTTGCCTTGACTTTCTGTATCCATTATAGTATAATAACAGCATCTTGTATGTTGAAATTTCAACAAAACGGAGGTTCACATGGAGAATTTTTTTCCAATTTTAAAGCAGTGTCCGCTGTTTGCTCACATTGCCGAAAGCGACTTGTCCGCCATGCTGCACTGTCTGCAAGTCACGGTGCAGCACTATGACAAAGGGCAAATTGTGATACACGAAGGCGAAAAGGCAGAACGGTTTGGCATTGTGCTGACCGGTGCGGTGCAGCTGTGGCGTATCGACTACTCCGGCAACCGGAGCATTATGGCAAACGTGGAGCCTGCACAAATTTTCGGCGAATCCTTTGTCTGTGCAGAAGTGGAATCGATTCCCATACAGGCAGTGGCATCTGCGTCCTGCGACGTGATACTGATCGACGGCAGCCGCATTCTGCACGCCTGCGGCAACGGCTGCGAATTTCATCAGCAGGTGATTTTTCATCTGCTGCAAATCATTGCCCGCAAAAATCTGGTGTTTCACCAGAAGCTGGAGATCACCTCCAAACGTACCACACGGGAAAAGCTGCTGACCTATCTCAATCAGCAAGCCCAGCGGCACCGGTGCAGCACGTTTACCATTCCGTTTGACCGGCAGGAACTGGCGGATTTTCTGGAAGTGGACCGCAGCGGGCTTTCCGCAGAAATCAGCAAGCTGCGAAAAGAGGGCGTGTTGGAAAGCGAACGGAGCACGTTCCGACTGCTGTGACCAGATAAAAAGCTGTGCAGGTTATCAAAAACCTGCACAGCTTTTTTGCAAATATAAAGGAGATGATATTGTCTGTGTTTTCCTTATTCCTTTACCAGTTCTGCACCCAGAGCCGCACACTTTTCCAGTGCTTCATCGTCCGGAGTTTCGTTGACGATCAGACCTTCGCCGCCAACCAGCGTTGCACCGTCATTCTTGGCACGTTCTTCCCAGTTCCGCATCCATTCGCCGTCGCCCCAGCCATAGGAGCCAAACAGAGCGATGGTCTTTCCGGACAGGTCGCCTTCGATCGAAGCGAAGAACGGTTCGAATTCGTCTTCTTCCAGAACCTCGTCGCCCATTGCAGAACAGCCAAATGCGATACGGTCATAGTCCGCAATACTGCCGCTGAAGTCAGATACTGCGAACAGTTCTGCACCTGCTGCATCTGCAATTGCCTGTGCCATCTGTTCGGTATTGCCTGTGCCACTCCAATAAATTACTGCTGCTTTCATGCTTTTTTCCTCCTAAAAATTCTGCTGACTTTCGCCGGCAACCGGTGACATTGCAAAGCTTTTTGCAATATTACCCTTATGATATTTTCAGAGCCTGCAAAATATTACAGCCCTTACTCAACTTTGCACAGAGAAATACTCTGCACTTCTCATAGCTGGCAAATGTCCGGCGTGCCTGCTCCACGTTTCCGTACACTTTCCAACAACCGCACAGCTTGCAGTTCTCCCCCTGATGCGTGATAAAGCCGTCCACATCTTCCAAAGGGTACCCCAGAAAAATTCCGATCTCATGGGGAAATTCCGGCTTCTCCGCAATGCGGTTCTGCAACCGCATCAGACATGCCGCCAGATCCATATCAGCGGTGTAACCATACCGCAGCAGAAAACGCCGGATTTCCGGCTGTTCCAGCCGTTTTTGCAGCAGCTTCGGGCGATACAGCAGTACCAGCTGCCGCTTCTGACAGCGGCACATGATCTGCATCTGCAATCCCCCGCGGACTGCCTGTGCATTAAATGCTGCCGCATACGCCGGAATGTCAAATTCCTCTCGGGACAAGGACACCAGACTGGCACACTTGATGCCCAGCAGTGTCGGTGCCGTAAAATGGGCAAGCTTTTTTTCGAATGTTCTGCACTCTCTTTCGGACATGGTTTCACCTCTGATTTGCAATGCTGTACGTTTTGTATATCTCAGGAAATATACAAGGGTTAGAAAAAGCTAACTGCTTTCCCGAAAAAACAGAGCTTTTTCCTGCTCTGCATAGTTAGTTTTCACTAACAATAGTTAGTATAGCATAACTCAAACCGTTTGTCAAGTGTTTTTTGCAAAAAAATACGGAACATGCCACAGGGCACATTCCGCATTCACACATAAAGCCTTTATATAGCGTTTCTCTTAGTATCTGGGTTCAAATTTGGAACAGGAGTTCAACGCCTGTGTCGTTCTCGCAGTCTGGTAGCAGGTCTGCTTTTCTGTCATTTCCACTTGGAAATAGTCCTTCGTTTTCATCTGGATCATTGTGCTGCCCATTGCACCGTTCCAATGACGGCACAACACGCATTTTTTTGCCGTTTTCAAAAGTGTGTACTTTGCCATATTCCTCACCTTTCCGTCCGGAATGCTCCGGTGTTTCCGATATTCCTGCAAGTCGTCTGCCGCAGCTATGTACTCGCTGTAAGGGATTCTCCTTACATACTCTATCATACACTTCATATCGGACAGGTGGCTGTCTGTTCAAAAAGAATTTACAACATTTTGCTTTTTTCGAACAGCAAAAACATGTTCCCGCAAAGATGCAATGCACGATTTTTCGTACAATCATTTTGTGGGAACACGTTCTATAGTTTTACAAGTTGCCTCAATTAAACCGTTCGTCAATGACACGGGCTGTCTTTTTGGTGCTGCGGGGCAGTACGCCAACTTCTACCACTTTGACGATCGGTGTGAAGCCGATACGGCTCTTGACCTGCTCTGCAATGCGGCGGCTCAAGTCTGCGAAGTCCACATCACCAGTGGATTCTACATAGATTCGCATGGTGTCCTTGCCGTCCAGATGAGAGATGCGAATCTGGTACTCGCTGGAAATTTCATCAAATGTGCTCAGAATCTCCTCGATCTGGCTGGGGAATACGTTTACGCCCTTGATCTTCATCATGTCGTCGGTTCTGCCCATAATGATGTCGATACGCGGGAACTTGCTGCCGCAGGCACAGGTGCCCGGAATGATGCGGGACAGATCGTGTGTACGATAGCGAATCAGCGGTGCACCCTGCTTGACCAATGTTGTGATGACGATTTCGCCGATCTCGCCGTCCGGCAGATTTTCGCCGGTGACCGGATCGATGATCTCCAGATAGATATAGTCGTTCCAGTAGTGCATACCGCAGTTTTCCTTGCAGCTGATGCCGATGCCCGGACCATAGATTTCTGTCAGACCGTAAATGTCATACAGTTCAATGCCCAGTTCGCCGGAAATCCGGTCACGCATTTTCTGACTCCAACGCTCCGAACCGATAACACCCTTTTTCAGATGAATCTTGTCCCTGATGCCACGTTTGCCAATTTCCTCCGCCAGCAGCAACGCATAAGAAGATGTGGAACACAGCACGGTGCTCTCCATATCCATCATCATTTGCAGCTGCTTCTCGGTGTTGCCCGGTCCCATGGGAATGACCATTGCTCCAAGCTTTTCCGCACCGTTCTGGAAACCAATACCGGCTGTCCACAGACCGTAGCCCGGTGTGATCTGAATCCGGTCTTTTTTGGTGATGCCGGCAGTTTCATAACAACGCTTGAACTGGATTGCCCAGTCGTCTACGTCCTTGGCGGTATACGGGATAATGACTGGTGTGCCCGTAGTACCGGAGGACGAGTGGATCCGGACGATTTCTTCTTCCGGTACTGCCATCAGTCCCAGCGGATACGCATCCCGCAAATCTTTCTTTTCCGAAAACGGCAGCTTCGCGAATTCCTCCGGCGTGTGCACTTCTGTCATGCCGGCAGCTTCCAGCTTTTTGCCGTAAAAGCTGTTTGAGCGTATCAACGCCTGCATGCGGTCATTGACCTGTTCCAGCTGTGTTTGTGTAATCTTCATTGTCAAAACCTCTTATTCTTCAATATGCAGTGCTTTCCGGTTCAATTCCCGAAACTGCGGCTTTACAGTACGTTCCATGGTTTCCGTCACTTCTTCCAATGTCAAAGGCAGTACCCCGCTGCGGAGTACGGCTCCCAGCATGACCATGTTCAGCACTTTCGGGGAACCGATCTTCCGGCAGGCAGCATCGCCGTCCAGCATCGTCAGATTGCCGGCATGCTTCTGCAAATAGGCGATCATTGCCGCGGCATCATAGGCACCACCGCCCAGCGTTGCTGTTACCGGTTGAATCGGGTGCGTGTTGAGAACAACTGTTCCCTCCGGTTTCAGATAAGGCAACATGCGGACAGCTTCCGCCGGCTCAAAGCCGATCAGAAGATCTGCTGTGCCCTTGGGGAACATGGGGCTGTACAGCTCCTCTCCCATGCGAAGAAAGCTGAACACGCTGCCGCCCTTTTGTGCCATGCCAATGGTTTCCGCACTCATTACCGAAATGCCCTTTGCCATTGCCGCCGCTGCCAGCAGTTTGGAAGTCAGGACAATGCCCTGTCCCCCGACACCGCAGAGAATGATATTCTTACGCATGACAAGCACCTCCTATTGCCGCAGTGGGGCAGACCTGTGCACACAGTCCGCAGCCGGTGCAAAGTGCCTGTTCGATCTGCACCTTGCCGTCCTGTAGCATGATCGCCGGACAGCCCAGTGTCCGGATACATTTCTTACACTGTATACATTTGCTCTCTTCGATCTGTGCCGGTTTGCCGGACTTGATGAGTACGGCACAGGGCGACTTGAAAATGATCGCCTTTACACCGTCCTGCACAGCCACCCGCTTTACGCAGTCAATTGCCTCCTGCAAATGCAGCGGGTTTACGGTTTCTACGGTTTTCACACCGATGCCGTGAAGCGTGTCCTCGATGCTCACCTTGTCCACCACTTGCCCCATCATGGTTTTTCCGGTGCCGGGGTGAGGCTGATGTCCGGTCATTGCTGTGGTGGAATTGTCCAGCACTACCAGCGTCATATTTGCCTGATTGTATACCGCGTTGACCATGCCGGTAATTGCCGACGCAAAAAATGTGGAATCCCCCACGAAAGCAAAACAAGTGGTATCCGGTTCGATTTTTCCAATGCCCTGCGTCATGTTGACACCGGCACCCATGCACAGACAGGTATCTACCATGTCCAGCGGCATGGCGTTGCCCAGCGTATAGCAGCCAATATCTCCGCAGAATACGCTCTTTTTGCCTTTCATCGCTTCTTTTACGGCAAAGAACGAGGCTCTGTGCGGACAGCCGGCACAGAGCACCGGCGGACGTACTGGCAGTTCCGGCGGCTGGTCTGCTGTGTTCTGCTCAGGCGGCTGCCAGCCCAGAAAGGCTGCCAAATCTGCCGCCACGCTGTCGCAGGAATTCTCTCCGGCAAGAGCCACGTCCTCTGTCAGCTTGCCACGGATACGGGTGGGCAGGTGGTACTTGCCGCAGAGGTACACCAGTTCCTGTTCAATGACAGGATCCAGCTCCTCCAGACACAGCACCTCGTCCAGCCCCTGCAAAAACTCCACTGCCAGCTGTTCCGGAAACGGGAACGGTGTTGCCACTTTCAGCAGCCGCGGTGCAGCTTTGCCGTGCAGGGCTTCCATGGTATAGGAAAAGCTGATGCCATGGGTGGCAATGCCCTTCCGACATGCGGTATCTGTTTCCGGATAGATCCGGTTGCGGGGATAGCCGGAAAAGACACTTTGCAGTTCGGTATTCCGCTTTTCCATACGGATATGATTCTGATAGGACAGCTTGGGAAAAATCACCCACTTGGAGGAGTCTTTCACAAACCCCTCCGGCGAGTTGACCTGATATTCTGCCGCATCTTTCACCGTGATCGAAGCGTAGCCATGACAGACTCTGGTCGTCGGGCGGAACAGCACCGGTGTGTGGTAACGCTCCGAATAGGCAAACGCCTCCTGAATCATGTCATAGGCTTCCTGCACGCCGGAGGGGTCGAAGCAGGGCAGCTTGGAGAACGCCGCAAACCGCCGCGTATCCTGTTCGGTCTGCGAGGAGATCGGCCCGGGATCGTCTGCCACCAGTATCACCATGCCGCCTTTGACACCAATATATGCCAAACTCATCAGCGGATCAGAAGCCACGTTCAGCCCCACCTGCTTCATGGTCACCATGGTTCGTGCACCGCAATACGCCGCACCGGCAGCCAGTTCCATTGCCGCTTTTTCGTTTGTGGACCATTCCACATAAATACTGCCGTCATTGTGCCTGGCAGTCGTTTCCAGCACCTCGGTAGACGGCGTTCCGGGATAGCCGGAAACCACGTTCAGACCTGCCGCAATGGCACCCATGGCAATCGCAGCATTTCCCATTAAAAATTCTGTATGCATGTTAACCTTCCAATCTGTTTTGGGAATCCCAGTCCGCTGGGAACGGCTTTTCGCAAGTCAAGATGCACAAAAGCCTGTCTTTTATTATAACGGAATTTGTTTGCAAAGTCAAGTGTTCTGCAATAAAACCACGGAAATCAATTTTCATGATAGCCTCCCCTGAAAGGGGAGGGGGACCGCCGTTAGGCGGTGGAGAGGTTTTTTTGTAAAATCCTTTTATGACGTTTCCGGCGAAGATATGCAGACGATTTCATGAGCAAACTGAACTCTACTTTCCGTGCATGATCTTGACAAGTGTTCCAATTAGGTGTATACTAAAGCTATAACCAAAGAAGCAGAAAGGAAGTTTGAACGTGATTGATTTTAACACATTTTGCACTCTCTATGAGGACGCGAAAGCATGCGATTCAGAAGTGAAGTATGTCACCGAAAGAAGGTGGGAAGATTGGATGAATGAATTTTCAGATAGCGACGAAATCGCTGACGTGCTCCGGAGCATTTACACCATGACACACGGCGGCTTTGCGGCAATCGCAAGGCAGTATAAGAACATGCGGCAGATGTGCGAATTGCTAGATATTCCATATTCAACGGCTCAGAAATGGAGCGTTGGACAGCAGAAGCCCGCTGCATATCTCTTAATGCTCATGGTGTACGCTACTGTAAACTATGACAAAACGCAAAAATAAGAATAATTTGTTTTGTATAAGTATATATATGTGTGTGAGGGCGATGCCCACATCGCCCCTCATGTGAAATCTTCCCCCACCATGTCACGCTTTGCACCTTCCTCCTGCATTTCAAAGGCAGCCAATTGCAAAAACCGCACCAAACAAAAAACCGGATTTCCAAAAGGAATCCGGTCTTTCTATTGCCTTAAGGCAATACCGCACAAAGAGCGTCTGGCGACTTTGCACGCCATCTGCTTGCAAA
>ERZ506957.250-NODE-250-length-23587-cov-4.849609_pt1 | contig 23587 bp, 20 predicted proteins | sample MGYA00512894_ERZ506957 | MGnify/ENA metagenome assembly ERZ506957
GCCGAGCAGATTCGTGCACGCATTGTCTGCACGCCCGCTGAAAGTGCATGGCGGGAATTAACACATATGCGAAGCATGTGTGTTGGCGTCGCCGAGACAGGAGATGATCATTTAAAAAAATATTAACTGCAAAAAGGCATGAAATCCGTCGGATTTCATGCCTTTGTTAAAATTCCGTTTTATCTTCTGCGGATGAACGCCGCGATGATGCTTTCGATTCCGAAAAGAATCAAATACGCGGCTACAAAATAGCTGATGATTTTTATCGTCAGGAAAGAAATCGATGGGCTGAATATCATTACAAATCCGAGTATCAGACCGAGAATATTGAGTATCAGCGAAAAGAAATAATAAAATCTGTTTCCGGAAAGATGAATAAATTCCGTTCTGACGAGTCCCGCAATGCAGTGTGCAATAAACCAAAGCGGGAGCAGAACAGTCAGTGCCCACTTGCCGATATTCGGATTTGCAATCAGCATCACGCCGCACATGACACTGAGAATCCCCGAGATGAGCGACAGTATTGGTCCGAAACCAGTGAAGCGCGACATTCTGACATAAATCACAATATCTTCAATACCCATTGCAATGGCAATGATTCCGTAAATTACGACAGCACCTGTCAGCATACTTTCGGGGCGGGCAAAGGTAAAGATGCCGAGCAGAATCAGAAGCAGACCGACGACGAGCTCGCTCCAGCCGAAATTATATCTTCTTTTCATATCGCGCTCGCATCCTTTCTGCCGAGAATAGTCATAAATTCACTGCCTGTGATGGTTTCTTTTTCGTAGAGATAGCTTGCCAGTTCATCGAGCTTTTGGCGGTTGTCGGCAAGAAGCCTGCGGGCTTTTTCGTGCTGTGCTTTGATTGTTTCGATTACTTTTTTGTCAATTTCCTTCTGCATATCCGCGGAGCAGGCAAGAGCCGCATCACCGCCGAGATATTGATTGTTTACCGTTTCCATGGCTACCATATCAAATTCATCTGTCATACCGTAGCGCGTGATCATTGCACGGGCAAGCTTGGTTGCCTGCTCGATATCGTTTGATGCACCTGTGGTAATCTGACCGAATACGAGCTCTTCTGCCGCGCGACCGCCTGTCAGCGTGGCAAGCTTGTTTTCAAGCTCTTCTTTTGTCATCAGAACCTTATCATTCTGCTCGACCTGCATTGTATAGCCAAGCGCACCCGAGGTGCGGGGAATTATCGTGATTTTCTGCACGGGAGCGGAATCCGTCTGCATGGCGGCAACAAGCGCATGTCCTATCTCATGATAGGCGACGACTTTCTTTTCGGCATCTGTCATGATGGCGTTTTTCTTCTGATATCCCGCGATAACGACTTCGATGCTCTCTTCAAGGTCTGCCTGCTCTACAACAGAACGACCACTGCGCACGGCGCGGAGAGCCGCTTCATTGATGATATTTGCAAGCTCGGCACCCGATGTTCCCGATGCCATGCGGGCAATCGCGTGGAAATCCACATTCGGTGCCGTCTTGATTTTCTTTGCGTGAACTTTAAGTATCGCCTCACGACCTGCAAGGTCGGGAAGCTCTACCGGAACTCTGCGGTCAAATCTGCCGGGACGTGTCAGCGCGGGATCGAGCGATTCGGGGCGGTTTGTAGCCGCCAGAATGATAACGCCGTTGTTTCCGTCAAAGCCGTCCATTTCTGTCAGTAGCTGATTGAGCGTCTGCTCGCGCTCATCGTTTCCTCCGAACTGTCCGTCGCGCTTCTTACCGATGGCATCGATCTCATCTATAAATACGATGCAGGGCGCCTTTTCTTTAGCCTGTGCGAAAAGATCGCGCACCTTTGATGCGCCCATGCCGACAAACATTTCGACAAATTCGGAGCCTGACATGGAGAAGAACGGTACACCTGCCTCGCCCGCGACAGCTTTGGCAAGCATGGTTTTACCTGTTCCGGGAGGGCCTACAAGAAGAACGCCTTTCGGCATGGATGCGCCGATATCGGAATATTTCTTCGGATTATGCAGATAATCAACTATTTCCGCGAGATTTTCCTTGGCTTCATCCTCGCCGGCAACATCTGAAAAACGTATGCCGTCGGTGGACGGAACATAAACCTTGGCATTGCTTTTGCCAATGCCGAATGCCATCGCATTGGGACCGCCTGCCTGAGACATCATTTTCTTTGCCAGATATTGTCCCAGAACAGCAAAAATCAGGATAGGCATGATAAATGTGAGGAAAAAGCTGAGCAGGGGAGACATTTCCTTTTGTATATTGCGCGCGAAGGTAGCGCCGGAGGTATAGAGGCGCTCTGTCAGCGTCGGGTCGTCCATTATACCTGTTTTATAAATCTGCTCATTATTTTTGTCTGTGAAGTAGATTTCGGAATCATCGACTTCGACCTTGCCGATGTTTTTCTCCTCTATCATTTTCATGAATGTGCCGTAATCGACTTCTTTTACTTTCGCATTTGCAATCATAGGTGATATAATCATATTGAATGCAAGGATGATGAGCAACACTATGCCGTAATAATAGATAAGCGGTTTTTTCGGGGTTTTGACTTCTTTCATACTAAAATCGACTCCTTTTTTTGAAAAATACTTGCTTGTAAAGCAATTATTTCTGTCTGTATTTTATCATAAACCTACGCACTTTTCAATAGCTGTGCAGAAGAATTTTGACACTGTACGGTTTTTTGTGCAGAAAAATTTCAAAGACAAGAATTGCGTTAAAATAAAAAGAGCGACGCATGCGGCTCTTTCGGTGTGGCATATAATAGCTTAAGCAATCCGGCGCCGAGAGCGGCCATATGGACCGCCCCTCGGCGCCGGATTTATTCAGGGATTTATATTTTTCCCCTCGACGCAGAATACACCGCTTGTCAAAGGCTTTTCACAGTCAGGTTTACATAAAACCCCGCGACGGATCAATTCATCGGTAACATACCCGATAATCTGATAGAGATAATAATTCATCCATTGATTTATCTGGCTGTGCAGATGCTTCGGCACAAAGCTCTCAAAATTTTTGCGGACGCTTCCGACCCATCCGGCAAGAAGTTCGTCTGTCTTTTCATCCGTCACATCAAACAGCGAAATAAATTTTGCAAACTGTTCCTCCGTGAAATAAGGGATGTTAAGATAAAGCTTATCCTCGGAGAGCTTGAACAAATTATTTTTAACGAAATACGCGGCGTCTTCATCGGAAAGAGCATCTTTTGGTATCAGACCGTTTGTCATGTTCTTTATGGCGTCTGTTTCAAGCATACGGCGTATTCCGTTGTTGTGATAAACATTATAATCAAAATACTTGCTTATCCAATAATAGTAGATTTGCAGCGCGGGATTGTTTTCATCGCTGTCAGCATTGCAGCCTGTACTGTATTCGGCAGAGCTTTCGTTTTTATCTGCGGTTTCTTCAACGATAAACCAGCCGTAGCCGCCGTCCTTTCTCGGAGGATACGGACCGTTTTCAAGCTTTAAGCGGTTATTTTTTACATCGCGGATTTTGTGCCTGAGCATATATGGGATGACGATATATCCCAACCTGTCCATGCCGAAATCGTTGCCGTAAAAACCTACAGTGACTGTTTTGTCCGCCGCTTCTTTGAAAATCGCCTCAAATTTATCGGCAAGCATATTGACAGCCGATGCGGAAATATCCTCGGTCTGCTTTCGGTTTTTCAAGCTGAAGATAATAAAATCAGTTACATATTTGCTGCCGACTTTGCATATTGCATCGCCGTATTCCAGACGGGGCAGCTCGTCTTCAATATACATGGTGGGTATACCCGTTCTGATGCTGATTTCCTCTACTGTCAAAGGCATTTCATAAGCCGCGAGGCAGATGGCGCGTGCAATCTGCGTGTGAAGATATGCATCGGAATCCATATTGCCATTGCATACTGCGGTATTCCAATTGATTCTCTGATAGATTTTATCCATTTTATCTTCTCCTATCCTGTCTTTGATTTTTTTGCGTCCGACATTCAGCCGCCATTTGATTGTTGTTTCGGGGAGAGAATATTTTCGGGCGAGATTTCTGACAGATAATTCGCCGATATAATAGTCAACAAAAATATTCTTATACTCGGAAGATAACGTGTGTAAATACCGAAATACCGTTTCGTATTGCTCCCGCGTATTGTCCTCATCGGAGTTGGAATAATCTGCTATATCAAAAAGCTCATCATCGCATGACAATATGGCTTGATTTTTGTTTCGGTTATCAATAAATCGGGCATATCTGTTACAGGCAATGCGCCAGACCCAAGCGTCAAGCGATTCTATCTGATATTTGCTCATTCCGTCAAGAATATGACAAATAATCTCTCCCGCAAGGTCTTCGGCATCATAACGATTTGAAAGTCGCTTGCAGCAAAAACGAAATATCGGCTCAATATACGGGATGATTTTATTCTCGTCCAAGCTTCTCCCTCCTTTCCGGGCTTTTTGCAATCATGATTACGCCCTTATAGTGCATCAAAATCGATTCGGATAGGTCTTTTCATAAAATTATATCATAAATTTATGATTTTTTAAACTGTAATTTGAAATGTTTAGTGAAGAGTGAGGGGTGAAAAAGTAATAAGTAAAACTCCCACGCATATGCGTGGGAGTTTTTGTATCGCGCCGCCGAAAAAGATATCACCCAAAAATCCTTATGGCATAAGGGATTTCGGCGTTTTTTAATGCATTTTTCGCTGCTTCTGCGCGATTTAAACAAAACCACAGGAATTCTTCTGTCAGCCAAAAAAGATATCACTCTTTTTTCAAGGCAATTTGCGAAACCCCTGTATTATGGGTGGTCAGAAAGTTGAGCTTGTTCATAAACTATTCCCCAAGGCAACAGTCAATAGGTTTTTCGAAAATTTTAGTTAAAAGATTCCCTTGTTGTACTTGAACTGTGCGTACAGGATAAAGCCCAAGCCAATGACGAGTGCCGGCACAACGATGAACGCCATGATCTTTTCATTCCAGAATGATGCGACAAAAGCCGCTATCAACGATACACCAATAATCAGAGTCCCTGTACCGACTGCTCTCCCGTACTTCGGTATATCTTCTTCCTTGACCTTTCTTCGGTTGTAGGAATGTATTGTGCTGATATTACCCATTATGTTCACGATTCCTATAACGGATATGAGTACGCCTAAAATCAACAGAACGATCTTAACCATTTGCTTCCTCCTTAAAAATAGAACAGCTCTTCAAATTTCTTGTCCAGCGCAATACAAAGAATCAAAGCCAGCTTTGCGGTCGGATTGAACTGCCCTGTTTCAATCGAGCTGATCGTGTTCCTTGATACGCCCACCATTTCCGCCAGTTGTGTTTGAGATAGTTTTTTTTCTGTGCGTGCTTCTTTGAGGTTATTCTTCAATTTTAGCTCGTTGTCATTCATCCCTTGACCTCCACAAGCCGCAGAACAAAAAATACAAGAAACGAGAGGCACACTGCCAGATAAACAAAGGAAAGAACCAGGTCGGTCTTTCTTCTTAGCCTTGCATATTTTACAAGAGAATGGGTGGCAATGATGCTGAAATAAATGATCCACGGGCTAAGCAAATAGGAACCCGTCAGCAAACGAACAACCAGTGAGAGCAGCACACAGACAGCAGCTCCGACACGTCCGGCAATATGTCCGGCTCGTGCGGCAACTTCCAGTTCAACCAAGTCCCTGTTCTTGTTTTCCTTGCGACTGCTTTCCAAAATCTTCTCTTTATCCATTGAACAAAATCGCTCCTTTCCAAGTTTTCTTGTCAATATTATAGCATAGCCAAGTAAACTTGTCAAGAGGTAGAAAGAAGTTTTTTATCCAATCCTCTTTTTCAATCCATAATTCTCACTCCGCTCCATCAATCAAGACTCAACACCGCCGTTTTGTTCTTGATCTGACGGAGGGAATACAGATAGGACAGCGAAGAGATCAAAATAAAAACGCCGCCCATGATGGCGGCTACGGTTATAAGTGTTGTTAGTCCTTGCATGGTTACTCCTTCGTTAAAAATTGAAAAGCCACCCGACTGAAAATCAGGTGGCTGTGGTTGTGTCAAGTCGACAGTTTGATATCGGTATCAAAGTGATTTAATTTCGTTCACGACTTCGGGAACCGACTTGTTGCTTGTATTTATTTTTATTGTATCGAGTTCCGAATACATTGAAATTCTTTTGATGCTTCTTTCAATGACATCAGCTGTTCGGATACCATGAGCGACATCTGCCGCTAATCTGCCCCGAAGATTAGGTTCATCAACAGTGAGCGATATTGTTCTCACGATGCAGTTCGTGGTGTCAAGCTCACGCAAAATTCCGTCAATAATGGACTGCTCGTGCATAACCCAACAAAAGATAACATTATCATACGCAGAACAATGAATAAAACTGTTCAGCATATAGCAGATATTTCGAAGCACCATTGCCTTTGTTTCCTCGGTAACCTGAAACGGATCGGCATCCCAGCACCAATCGCCATCAAGGAAAACACTGTTTTTTAGTTCTTTCTTTAATTCTTTGCAAACCGTTGTTTTGCCGACTCCCATAGTCCCGCCGATTAAATATAGTGTTTTCATAAACAGCCTCACAAATCTCTATTTTTTAATCAATCCGTACTGACAAACAGGAATTTTCTGCGCTCTAAAGCATAATTACTCCACACCCGTAACCAAGAAGTTCTTTATGTTCTTTTGCGATCCTTTGTAGAGCTGTTGGTTTGCAAGGTAGATTATGCTTGCCATAATCAAATAAATTCTCTTTGGCCTGTTCCGAATCGTTGCACGCACCAATGATAGAAAAGTGTTTTGCAAACTGCTTGATATTCGAATCCTTTGGAAGCATGTTTAGCATCGGAGGATAGAGCAACCAAGAATAACAAAGAAAAGCTTTATACTCTGTAGACGGAAAGTGATCCTTGAAAAACACCTTGGCTTGGTCAAAAGATTTCTTGACTAAGCTATCACTAATATTCGCACCTTTTTGAATATGGCAATTTATCACAGGTGAGCCGTTGGGCAATGTTCGTTTCTGTTCTTGTGTAAACACCATATAAGGCTCTCCAATGGTTTCCTCATCCAAATAAACCATATTGAATGTTTGATATTGCAATACTCCAATCTTGAAAATGTGCACATTCATAATGTGGCGAAACCAAACAACATCATCTTTAGAAATGCCAATTTTGCCATGCTGTTTATAGTACAAGTTTGCCCGCAATGAGACATCGCTAAAAGTATCCAAAATAATTTCATCTGTTACACCAATGGCTTTATACTCGGCATACTTTTGCGTCAATAAATATACAACTACCACCAAGCGAGTTAGTGGCATTCGCTTGCATAGCAAAAAGTCAAAATCGTTGCTACTGTAGGCGGTTGCTGCGATTTCTTCAACTTTCCGCCTACTTTTAATCATTTTTTGCTTTACTGCATCCTCAATGTTAGATTGAAATCCTAATTGAGGAAGTAATGTTTCTAATATCATCTTGTGTCCTCCATAATTAGTTTTGGAGGATTATTTATCGTGCGTCCTCCACACACCCAAATTGTTATTTTTCATAATGAACCACCCTTTCATAGTTGTATTTATTACAACGCCATAGACGATGAATATCAAAAAATCAAGCTGATTACCAGTTTGTCAAATTCTGATTTGTCTGTATCCTAATTATATCACAACTGAGCCGTTTTTTCAATCCTAAATTCTCACTCCGCTCCATCAATCAAGACTCAACACCGCCGTTTGTTCGCTCTGCTCGTACTCAACTGCCGCAGAAAGCCGGATGCATTCGGAAGCAAGTGCGATGACGGAATCCAACTGCTTCTTCATTCCTGTTTCCGAAAGCGGGAGGCTTTTACCGAATTCTTTTTCAAGACCTTAGCGATCCCCACTGTTCGCCGCTGCTCTCGGTGTCCCTGTGGGGCTTGTAGGCAGAGCGTATCTTGTTTTACAATAGGGTGTATGAAAAAAAGCAACCTGCATCGACACTTATGTCGGTACAAGCTGCTTTTTTGCTTATTCCACCGTTTCTTCCACGGTATACCCGCCGCCGAAAATGACCTCGATGTGCTTATCGGCGTACACCTTGATGCATTCCACCATCTGACGGACGATGCTGTCATCGTACTCATTTTGGTGGGATGCTCTTTCTGTAATGATTCTTTCGATTTCAGCAATCCGATCTGCGTATTCCGCATTTTTCATGCTGTTTTCCGTGATGATCTGAATCCTGCGCTTGAGGTCCTCGATGGCATCTGCAATTTCTTTGATTTCACCTTCTCTTAATTCTATGTCCTCACCGCTTGCGATGCTCTCGTTGACGATGGCAATCATTTTATCATTCAGCCCGTTGACCTGCCGTTCCAGCAGTTCTTTTTCGTCATCGCTCCCGTCGAATCCGATGGCTTCGGCAATCGTTGCCTTCATGAGTGTGGTATAAGTATTGGCATCCTGCTCATTGAATTGTCGGATTGCACGGACGACGGCTTCCTTGAGCTTGTCTTCTCTGAGAGTGGGAGATCCCTTGCAGTATTGTGTGCCGTGGTCCAAGCGGTTGACACAGCGCCACACGATGCTTTTCTTGCCTCGGATGTTCCAGTGGACGCGCTTGTAGGGGCTGCCGCATTCGGCGCAGATCAGCACCTGCGAGAGCGCATATCGTGAGTATTTTCCGGTTGCCGTGATTGTGGCTTTCTGAGATTTCGGGGCGAATGTCCTTCTTCTTGCGCGTTCCTCCTGTGCCTTGTTGAATTTCTCTCGCGTTACGATGGCGGGGTGACTGTTCTGTACATAGTACATCAGTGCCTCGCCCGTATTCTTTTTCCGCTTTTTCATGATCGGATCAACAGTAACGCTCTGCTGCAGAATGGCATCACCACAGTATTTGACATTGAAGAGGATTCCCTCGATCATGCCTTTGCCGTAAGTAAAATACTTTCCATCGAATGTCGGATTCTCGGCTTGCAGCATTTCGGAGATGGACAGCGGGGTTTCTCCCGCGATGTAGAGGTCGAAGATCCGCTCGACCAGTTTGGCTTCTTCGGGGACAATTTCCGGTTCGCCGTCCTCACCCTTGCGGTATCCGAGCATCTTTTTGTATTGGAGAGAGACCTTTCCTTCCTCGAAGTTCTTGCGTTTGCTCCATGTGATATTCTTACTGATGCTTTCGGATTCGGCTTGGGCGAAGCCTGCATAGATGACCAGGTACAGTTCCGAGTCGCTTTTCAGCGTGTCGATGTTCTGTTCTTCGAACAGGATGCCGATGCCGCGAGATTTGAGCATTCGCACATAGTCCAGGCATTCGACGGTATTTCGTGCGAATCGGGAGACCGATTTGGTTACGATATAGTCAATCTTTCCGGCAAGGCAGTCCTCGATCATCTTTTTGAATCTCGGTCGCTTTTCTGCCAGCGTCCCCGAGATACCTTCGTCGGCGTAGATGTCAACGAGACTCCAATCCTTCCGCGCCGCTATCATGTCGGTATATACTTTTTTCTGTGTTTTGTAACTGGTCAGCTGTTCTTCCGAATCGGTCGATACACGGCAGTATGCCGCGACACGGGTCTGACGGTATTTTTCCCGGTCTACCAGCGTTGACTTGTGCGGTTCAATGACCGTCACGATTTTCTTTGGTATGACTGTAATCCGATCAGCCATCTTGCTTATCCTCCTTTACGGTGGTGTCGGTTTTGGTCCTGACTCCGACGGTTCCGTCACTACCGATTGTCACATAGCTGATAAGACTCTGAAAGTAGTCACGGCTGAAGTCATTCTGTGCCTTCATGTATTCTGTTTGGCGTTTTGCGATCCGTAGCGCCAATTCTTTTTCGATGTTACTGTTCCGATAGCGTTCTTTTGCGATCTCCCGGATGCGGTCAAGGATCAGCTGCTCGCTTCCTGCGGGGGAGGCGGCTTCCGCCATGATTTCCTCTGTCATGTGCTGAATGCTTGGCGGTGTGTCCTTCTTTCTGTGTTCTTCTCTCGTCTCAAGGAGCGCACTGTTCTCGATAATCCGGTTGATCAGCATGGTGACTTTTTCAATCAGTACCGAATCGCTGATCCGCACCCGGCATCCGCATTCGGGGTTTGTGCATGTCCACCGCTCCTTGATCTTGCAGGAGGATTGTAGGGTGCGTGTCATCGGGTATCCGCATTCACCGCACTTCACCCGATCCCGCAGGAATCGGATGGTTTCGGAGTCACTCCGCATCTGATTCGTTTTTCGCGCGATCTTGCATTGTACCGCGCTTTCGTATATTTCTTCATCGATAATCGGAGCATACTCCCGATCACCGATGTATTTCGCATTTTCAATGATTCTTGCGATCCGCGCTTTATCCCATACGCTTGTTTTTTCGGTGTACGGAACCTTGAGCCGTGTCAGTTCATCGGCGATGTCCTTGAGAGAGTTCCCGTTGATATAGGATACAAAGATGCGTCGGATGACCTCGGCTTCCGAGTGTTCCACGACCGTTGTTCCGTTTTGCATGGTGTATCCGTATGGGATGTAGCGCGTTTTTTTCATTGTGTTTCTCCTTACAGGCGTACTGTGAATGTAAGGTCACCGATGAGCCGGAATGCCATATCATCCCGGTTGTTGACCGTCATTCCTTTTATGACTTCTTCGAACAGCTTCGGATCGAAGGAGTCCAGTGGCTCGTCGATTTCATTCAGCCTTGCTTGCAGGGTTTTGAATTCTTCCAAAGCCACATCCAAGGCAGAAGAGAGGCTTTGTATTCGTTTTGTCTTGATTTCGTTGATTTGTCCGTTAATCTCGCGGGACTGTGTCTCGAACACATCCGGTGCCAGGTATCCTTTTGATTTGAGTTGCTCGAGCATCAGCAGTTTGGCATTCAGCTCTGCCATGCTCTGCGAGGATTCCATGGCTTGCAGGTTGTTTCGTTTTTTCAGAAGGATGGCTTTTTCGGTCAGTTCAATACTCTCGGCGATGATGCCTTCCTCGGCAAACCGAAGCCTGTTGATGATCCCGATAAAGGCATCCATGATGCGGTCTTCCCGATAGTAGTGGGAGTCGCATGCCGTCCGATCTTCTATATGTTGATTGCATCCCCACACCACGCTGCCGTTTACAATTCGTCTTCTATAAAAAGTACCGCACTCAGAACACTGAATGCGGTGCGTAAACGGATATTTTGCGGGAGCCACTTCCGGTCGGGAGTACAGCTCACGGCGTTTTTTCAGAAGTTCCTGCACGGAGGCAAAGATTTCTTTATCTACGATTCCCTCGTGTGTGCCGGTTGCGTAATACTGTTCTTCCTGACCATAGTTGATGTGCTGAGTGAATGGGACTGTTGTTTCGCGGTATTTTTTCTGATACAGACTGTCGCCGATGTATTTCTCGTTCGACAGCATTTTTGAAACCACTCTGACATTCCATTTTGCGCCCTGATTTCTCGGGGAAATCGACTGTTTTTCAAGATATCTGCACAGTTCAGTCAGCGAAGCACCGTTCAGATATCCTTGGAACAGTGATCGGACGATCTCCGCTTCCGGTTCAAACGGTATCATTACCTTGTTTTCCAGGCGATACCCGAATGGAACGCATCCGTTTATATACTCTCCGCTCTCCATCTTTTTCTTAATGGAGAATCTGACATTTTGCGAGATGGACACCGATTCTTCCTGTGCGATTGCCGCAAATGTATTGAGCAACATCTCATCGCCCATAGAAAGGGTGTTGATTCCTTCTTTTTCAAAGACGACGCCAATACCGAGCAGTTTGAGCTTTCGTACATATTCCAGCGTTTCCTTGACATTGCGGGCAAACCGCGAGACCGATTTTGTAACTACAAGGTCGATCTGCTTCAGCTCGCACATGGTGATCATCCGCTGAAAGTTTTCTCGTTTTTCAGATGAAGTTCCGCTGAGTCCTTCGTCTGCAAAGATGTCCACGAGAGTCCATTCCGTTCTCGATTTTATGTATCGGGTATAGTAGCGGACCTGTGTGTTGTAGGAGTTCTGCTGATCTGCAGAGTTCGTCGAAACACGGCAGTATGCAGCAACTCTTTTATGTTCCACCGGCTTGCCGGTCACGGGGGAGATGACGGTTACTGTTGCCATGTTTCGACTCCTTTCTGCGGGTGGTTATAATACCAACCACTTTTTCAAGCACAACAATACCACATATCTTTGCACATATCCAGCGCAAAGCGGAAATTCAATTGATAACTTTCAGAAAACTCAATCCGGGACGGTGATATCCGCGCCGGTCAGCTTTCGGTAATAGGTTTTTGCCCGCAAATACTGCGCCTCCGAGATCAGTTTCTCGTCCCGCAGATAGCGGAGAACACCGAGGATATGCAGGTAGTTTGCGTTTTTCTGACTGTGTACCGCAAGCATGATCAGACCTCAAAATAGGCAGGGCTTTTGACCTCACGGAAAAATGCTTCGACTTCATCCAGCGTTTCCGCCTTCGTGTACTTTGCAAGCACATTGCCGATCTTGTCCGCATACTTGCCCGTGGTAGCACGGGTGTCAAGAATGCTGATAAGTCCCGTATCGGTTTCACAGCGGATCAATCTGCCCAAGCCCTGACGAAGCTTGATGAGCATTTCGGGTACGCAGATGGTATTGACGAATTCACCAAGCCCGTTGCATTCTTCCTTTTTGCTTTCCATGGTCGCAGAGCGCATCGGAAACGGAAGTCGCGGAATGATGACGGAGGAGAGGCAATCTCCGATGCAGTCAACGCCCTCCCACATGGAACCGGATGCAAACAGCACGCCGTTTTTGCTTTTCTTGAAATCTGCAATGGCGCTCTTGTTTGATCTCGTCATGCGGATAAGTTCGTACTGCGTAAGTCGATCCTTGGTCTGGCGGTACACGGCTTCGAGAATCTTGTAGGAGGTAAAAAGGATTGCCGCATGACCGTTTGTGGCTTCCACAATCTTTACAATCTCATCGGAAATCGCCGCAATGTATTCGGGGGAGTTATTTTCGGGAAGCGGTATCCCTTTTGGCATATACAGCCGTGTGTGGTTTTTGTAATCAAAAGGAGATGCCGTCATACTGGTCTGACGGAACATCTTTGCGATCTGGTGAATGCCGTTTTCCTTTTCAAAGAAAGAAAAATCGACGCCGTCGCTCATCGTCCCGGAGGTCAGAACAAAGCTCGAAGAGGTTTCCCACACATACTCCCGCAAAACCCGTCCGATGTTCTTGGATACGGAGCAGATGGAGTGCAGCCGGTTTTCATCGGTTTCGAGCCAGATGTTGTTGCCCGATTGATTTTTGAAGGAGAACAGTTTCTTTATAAGAAGTCCGGCTCTGTTTTTGAGGTGTCGCGGTTCTTCCTTCCGCATTCTCTCGATGTGCCGGATATCTGCAATCAAGGCTTCAATCAGCGTGATATCCTCCGGGTTCAGTTCGATCATCTGACTTCTGCCAGTATCGGTATCGTCGTACCCGGCTTTTTGTTTGGCACTCCCGAACAGCTTCTCGCTATTGGAGAGCAAGCCAGTAAGTATTGCCTTGTATAGCTCAATCTTCTTCGGATTGCTGTTCAGATGCCCGACTGCCGAAACATATCGCTTGATCTCGTTTTCTGCCAGCTGATCGCCCATGGCATCCAGCGCGGCATCATGGAGCTTGTGTGCCTCGTCAATAATTACGAGGTCGCTGTCAATGAGCAGGGGATGTTGTTCTTCGTAGCGCATTCTTGCGGAGGTGAGGAACAGCTGATGGTTGGTCACCTGAAAATCAAACTGTCCGAAGCGGTTGCGCTCTGTCATTCTGCGATAGAAGCATTCATCCTCATATCTGCATCGGGAGCATCCCTGTACGCAGATACTGCTTTTCACGGATTCCCGCATTTTGACGGTATCCAGGTCAAAGGCTCTGTCTGCAAAGCGGCAAGCATCAAAGGCTTCCACCAGCCGGCTGTACTTTTCGGGGTATAGCTTGATTTTGTCATAGAAATCATAGAAGCGGCGTTTGCAGAAGTAATGCTCCTTGCCCTTGCGGAGTGTTACGGTCAGCGGCTTGGCGATGGCGTTGCTTTCCACAAGGATTTTCGACAGTCTCGGGATTTCCTTCTCGACAATCATTTTCTGCAGTTCAATGCTTGAAGTGGAGATGGTGATCGGCGAGAATACATTGTACTTGCGTTTTTTGTAGTCCCGCGCGACCAGTGCGGCAACGAGATATGCCATGGTTTTGCCGGTTCCGACCTCCGCTTCGCAGATAGACACGGCTTTTCCGACAAACCCTTTGAACATGGTCTTTGCCAGTTCAATCTGTTCTTTCCGAACGGCAAAGCCGTAATGCGGAAGGATCACGCGGAAGATGTTGTCGATCATGTGAAGTGGCGCTACGCCCTCCGACAGATAGGTTCGTCTGTCGCCGACATATTTGATGGAATCCATCAGCCTGTCCATAAGGACAGAGGCGTATTCGGCTTTTTTGATCGGGCTACCCGATTTTCTCCGCATGACCTCGGAGGAAAGTCCTGTTTTCATGTCGATGGCATAATAAATAATTTGATGGAGCATATCCGCATGATACACAAGGAATCGCTTTTCAAAAGTAAAATCGTACTTGGCACCCGGATAAGCTCTTTTTTCTTCTTCATAACGCTCAAGAGCGTCTGCGTCGTTATAAGTAATTTCAAACATTTTCATTCTCCTGTTTTTTGAAATTGCTTTTGGCGACTGAATGGTATGCAGGAACCTTCCGGCTCCTGCACAGTGGTTCAATCGCCAAAATATAAATTTGGTTATGAACTTTCGCCGTATTTGTATCAGCCCCCGGCGATGGGGCAACGGAGAGCGCAGTCGTCAGACGGCGCAGACCGTTGCCCACAGGGGAGATACCGAGTACCTCGCAGCATCTATTCCGTGACTATTTTCACGGAAACGAGGATCATATACAGTGTCGCGGACATAAGAGTTCCAGCCCGTAACCCCCGTATCCCGCATGCACATCGCGGGCTGCTTTCGCAGAAGTATCATTGTTCCGCACCTCTGTCATCGCCTGCCGCCGATGCTGTTTATCGGTCGGTCCGGCAACACGGTTGATCGCTCGCTCACCCGATGGGTGAGGTCATGGCGCCCGGTCCCGGCGGCTCGCCCTTTCGGGCAAGGTGGGATGCTACCTCGGTATCCCTTTATTCGGTTGTCAAAGAACCTCGGGGATCATTTACCCCCTCACCCTGTATTCCACACTTTTTTCGCGTTTGATAGCCCCTTTTTCAAAAAAACTTTCTGAGTTTCTCAAAAATCTGCATTTTTCTTTTGTGGATGATAGGCTGTGATACCTTGTATTTCTTTGAAAGGTCCCGTTCCGTCAGTGGATTATCTTTTAGAAACAGGTCATAAATCAACTGATACTCGCTCTCCGATAGAGAAAGAAGTGCTTTCCGAAGCGTTTCAAGCTCCATCTTGTGCATGACCTCTGCGACCACATCCACAGATTCATCCGCAATCAGTTCCTCGCCCGAAAGCAGATCATTCGGATTTCCGTCGCCCTGCATGGCATAAAGAGAAATCTCCGTAAATCCGGCATCCTCGCGGATGTCGTTGACATACTGCTCCCGGCGTTCCCCCTGACGGTAGTCCCTGATGAATTCGGCGGAAATCTCAACGAAGACATCCTCTCCGCCGTCCTCATAGTCATTGGATTTCATGAATCGCCTTGTCTTTCCTTCTGCCGATTTCAGGTAGGCGTATGCCTCCTTGCCGGAAACCCGTGAGAATCTCCGCGCATCTGTGTGCGAGCTGTATTTCCCGTTTTGATCTTCGTAATAGTAAATAGCCATTGTAATCTCCTTGAATTTTTGATTTTTGAATTTGCGGTTGAAATCAAAAATCCCGAGATTACGGGTATCGTGCTATGTAGGTCTGCCACACGGACAACATAAAAAACGCTCCTTTCAGATTTCTCTGTCGGGAGCGTTCAGGAGCGGTATGTATCTGTTGACAAGCAAAAAGCCACCGACAGACAGACTGATCCCACAGTTATCCCATGGGATATTCTATCTATCGATGGCTTCTACATGCTTGGCTTTTGCCAACTGGCTTTGCACACCAATTTCAAGGCGAGACCTGCAAGCACGACTTAACTTAGCACTGTTTCAGCAAGGCATGATGCGTCGTTCGCCGTATTCAGTTTTCAAAGAATACACCGCCTTGGTGCAACACACTAAAAGAAGTCACAATTTTCGTCCTATATTTAATATTAGTATCATCAGCAAGGACAATGTAACCACATTTTCTCCTCTTTGCTAAATCTGTTGTCATAAAATAAGAAGTTCATCCCCAATTTTTTTCAGTCCCCATAAAGATTAGTTTACAATAATATAGTAATTAAACATCATACCATTTGGACTGTTCACGATAAAGGCGAGCATATTCGCCGTTTCGTTCCATTAACTGAGCATGCGTACCGTCTTCCACGATGTAGCCATCTTTGAAAACTACAATACGACTAGCAAGCGACGCCACCGAAATACGGTGAGTGACAAATATCACTGTTTTGTTCCGAGCTAAACCAATATATTTTTGAAAGACCTCGGCTTCTGCCAATGGATCAAGATTACTAGTAGGTTCATCCAGAATAATGAAATCTCGGTTACGATACATGGCACGGGCAATTGCCAGCTTCTGCCACTGCCCGCCAGAAAGGTCTGTTCCTCCTACATCTTTGCCAAGCATTGCATCCTTGGACAGTTCCTTCAAGCCTGCAAGCGCCAGTGCTCTGTCGATTTCCTGTTCGTTTTCGGGATGTAAAGTGTCGCCAAGAAACACATTTTCCTTGACAGTAAAAGTCGTATAGCGGGCGGGCGATTGTGAAACAACGCTTTGCAATTCCAATCGTGCGTTGAGACTCAATTCCTCCTGCTGAAAGTCATTGATCCAAAGTTCGCCAGCCGAGGGATGTAGCAGCCCAGTAATCAGCTTAACCATGGTAGTTTTCCCCGCGCCATTCTCACCGACGAACGCTATCTTTTCTCCCTGGCAAATACGAATATCTACGCCCCGTAGCACATAACGTTCCGTCAATGGGTAGCGATACTTTAAGTTTTTTGCGCAAAGCACTGAGAAGTGTTCTGGCGATGCACCAGTATTCACTTGTTCTGGAATTGCCATCAATTCCGCGAAGTGCTGTGCCTCCTGTGACCTTCCCAAAAAGGCAATCATGCTTGTGAGTAATTGAGTTGTGTCACGGACAAGTGTCTGTACCAAAAGAATAACTGCCGCGGCCTCGCTCAACGAAATCATCCCCATAGCCATCATGATAATAGCAAAGAGAAGCCCGCCAATGTTCACAAGATTAACCACAACGGTATTCACCGTATTCAGCAACATTCGTTGCCGAATCATCCTCTTTTCACAAACCGTGTAATTATCTGCAGAGGTTTTCCATTTGCTGTAGAAAAGGTCATACAGCCCCAAAACTTTGAGCTCCTTGACAGCGGATGACAGCATTAGATCCTGAAAGTATTTAATTTTGCGCACATTTTCGGAATTATCAAGTTGAAACCGAAAACGCAATTTTTCACCAACCGTCAATGTCCAAAGTACTGGTATTGGCGCTATCAGCAAAACCAGACACAACCAGGGTTCAAAGATCCAAAGGGAGAGCACAATGGACAGTAGTGATACCAGTTTCGCGATCACCACATACCCCTTCAACATTACCTCACGGTTGACACCAGACATCGGGTTGCCAATAAAGCTGAACACCTGTGTAATTCGATCATTAATTTTTGGTATCTCAAAATATTCGTAGGATATGTCACCCAGCTTTTTATATAGTTGTGTATGCATCTGCTCCTGCTGACGGTTTTGTTGGACGGCATCCAACTGTTCCATATCTCCATCGCCATTTACCGCCATACAACTCTCAATCAGACTTGACAAAAAACTAATCGCCCAGTAGCCACTCAATAGCCCGATTGCCCCCCAGGGGATGCCCGCATTAAGTTGATTCAACGTTTCTACATATTGTTTCCAAACGAATGCAAGCAACGGTTGCAATAAAGAAAGAAGAATGAACAACCCCAAGTATATGCTACTAATTACTTTAGTGGATGAAAAAATAAAACGCCACAGCCAAAGCAAACGATAGATCGATGGCTTGCCCGTTTTCTCAATTGTCTTTTCGATTGTTCGTGTTTTATCATTCATCTGCGGCACACTCCCTATCCTCGCCCTCTGAGGCATCCATCTTGTGATCGACAGGTCTTACACTTTGCATGTACCATTGTTTCTGCGCTTCAAACATTTGTTTGTAAAGCCCTGATTCTTTTAAAAGGGCAGCATGTGTGCCCGCCTGGGTGATCGTTCCATGTTCCAGTACAAGAATGCGATCCGTAATAGTGGTCGCCCCCAATCGGTGGGTAATAAAAATGGATGTTTTTCCTTTTACCATGGCAGCAAAATCAGAATAAATCTCGCTTTCTGCCATAGGATCCAGTTGGCTTGTCGGCTCGTCCAGAATCATTACTGGCTTATTCCCCATAAAGGCTCGTGCAATCGCGACACGCTGCCACTCGCCCCCTGACAAATCTACGCCGCCTGCAAAATTTCGTCCCAAAATTGTCTGGGTGCCTTCGGGCAATTTTGCTGCCAGCCCATCTACCTTGGCCTTGCGCATCGCGGCTGCAAGCTGTTCCATATCATGAAGGCTTGCAACATCGCCCACCCCGACATTCTCTTGCAAGGTAATATCGTATTTTACAAAATCCTGAAAAACCGGAGCAAACAATTTTTCTTTAGCGGCACAGGAATAGGTCGACAACGGGAGTCCTCCCACACGGATCTCACCCTCATCGGGCTGATACAGCCCCAACAGTAACTTGATCAATGTTGTTTTCCCTTCTCCATTTTGACCAACAATAGCAACCCGCTCGCCCGCTTTGATAAAAAATGAAAGATGAGAAAGCACTTGTTTGTCGCTACCAGGATAGGAAAAACTCACGTCGCAAAACTCAATCGATGCATGTTCAGGTATATCATCGACCTTACCGCACACATCCTCGCTCAATGCAAAATAACGATTATAATATTCATAAAACTTAACCTGATAAGCCATACCTTTAAGAACACTGGCAATTCCATCCAGTGACATTCCCAATGTGGTAAACAATGCCAACGTCATAGAAATCAGTTGTCCCATCTCCATGCCGCCTTGCATGTAAATCAGCAATAGTAACAGAGCATTAAAAAGTGCAGAAAATCTTGCGATATTTTGTTGTCCAAAATGATGCTTCAAATTTTTGAAATAGAAGCGTTCGAACTTTCGATTGCGTGTATGCATACGTTCACGATAGGTTTTAATCAGATATCTTGTGGATCCAAATAAACTGTTTTCTCGCACATACTCCCGAGTCTTCAGCATTTCGCCCAGCACAGCATAACCGTGCTCCTCTTTCCAATAGTTCTCCATCTCGTTATAAATGTTAAAATGATTTTTGGCCGAAAGCCAGGTATCCAGAAAAAAGGGGATCACAATGGTAGGTAGTAACCACCAGCAAATCTCGGCAAAGATATACAATGTACCGACTACAGCCACGAAAGAAGAAATGAATCGAAAAAAGTAACTAGGAAAAATATGCAGGGTTGCCTCTTCTGCTCGTGAATACGCTTTCGCAATGATTTCTAAGGATTCATCGGACTCAAAATGCTCATATCGAATCCTTTTCAGTTTTTGCAGCATTTTGCCTTTGAAAGACGTGCGAAGAATCAACATACTTTCTGGTTCAATATAACTTCGCAGTATAACATTCGCAATCTGCGGTATCAAAAGAAAAGTGCAAAACAGCCCCAGATATATAATATAAGTATCAAAAGCCATTCTTTTCTGCGCAACCGCAATACCCAAATCCAAAACTTTAGCATTTGCCCACACTAATAATGGGGTAGACACACCAGAAGTAACAGCCACAAAACCGCACAAGGGAATCAGCCACCGATTGCCTTGATGAATACTTATCAGAACGTCTCTAAGCGATAGAATAGTTTTTTTCATAACTTCACAGCAACCTCAATAGTAATTCGGGGGAACTCAAATTGTGGGCAAGAAAGTCAACCCGTGACAGACTAAATATCACATACATACTTATACATCAAAAGAAAAATGGTTACACTAGTTCAAAATTCATTCCTGTATTCTTACTTCCGCAATACTTTTCGCTAATGGATCACATGAAAATAATCCCTTTCCCTCTAGTAAAGCCATCCCAGGACAACGTTCACATATAGGTTCATACGTACAACCGACGCATTCAGAAAGATCGCTTTTTTTAATCCCTTGTATAAACTTTAACTTTTCAGAATTATTCCAAATATTGCTTATACAATCGTCATATATATTGCCTACCTTGAATGGAATAGAATTACATGGAAAAACATTACCTTCGCAGTCTATAGATATTGCACAAAATATTGAAGAGCAAGGATCTTTTTTTGAAGTACTGCTTTTCATGCCAATCACTCCATCTTTCACAGCCTTTTTCACCAAATGGTACAAGGTGTCTTTGTCAACTCGCAAATCTTTTGCTGAGTCTTCCCCATTCAGCTTTGAAGATATCGAAAATGAGGGCATGAATTCAAATTGATTTTTTCTGCAATAATCTCTGACTATTTCATATGATGCTGCATTCTTTTTCATGATTGGCATTTTAACGCGCACCTTTATTTTTGCACGTTTTAGCAACTCGAGATTCGCCAAAATTGGTTTTAACGATTCGTTTTTACCCGTAATTGAATCATTTATCTCGGGTAATAATGAAAAAATTGTTGTTGAAAATTCTGTAATACACAAATTTGACAATTTTTCAATTTTGCTTTCGTTTAGCAACGATGCATTGCTAAGAACGGTTACTCGCATATGCAGACTTCTTGCATATGCAATAATTTCAAAAATATCTTCTCGCAGAAAAATCTCTCCGCCAGTAAAAAGCACCGAAAGTGTTCCCAACTTTCTTAAATCATTTAGTAAACTTTTCACAACATCAGTTTTCATCCCAGTGCTTGCTCGATGTGGAATATAGCAATGCTCACACTGGAAATTACATAATGTAAGTAATTCTATAACTGCTGTAAGTGGAACCTTATTGAGATACGCCTTTCTATTTATATAACTCAGTAGTAATCTATTTTTCATGCTTCAACCTCCTTCACTAATCTTTTTTCTTTAAATTTTGCAATAATGTTCAAGGTCATATTTGCCTCAGTGTTAAATTGTTTTTCCATGAAATTGACCACAAATAAAATAGCATTTTTTTGATTTATAAGTTTCCAAATTTCTCTTTCCAATTCTCTGAATAAATAAATACTTTCAGACAGTTCATCAAAAGCAAAAATCTCATTATCGATTTCTACCCATGAAACACTTTCTGAATAAACTAAAATCCCATTTAGACTTGCCATAATATTTTTATCCTCATATTGTTAGAATAGTAGTTATTATAACCCTCTCTAAGGGTGCCTGCCATATAAATTGCTATTTGAATAAAAAATCCCAAATAAACATATTGTCTTTTTCTTAATATTCAGCAAATTTCTATGGCAACGCCATACTTACTTTCAAATTAGCATATAGTTCCAAATTGTTTCCCAAATTCACTGTTTCTTCAAAACAACTCTTTTAAGTTTTACGCATCATATAACAGTTTGTTTTATGCCCGATAAAAAGAATATAAAACACAGCCCTGAAAAGCCGAAATGTAGTTAATTAGCGCCCATTACAGTTGTTTGTATTTTCACAGTAATAGAATGAAACAAACGCCTTTTTCTTAGCAAGTTTCTTAACCAGCTTCTTCATATCGTCACCTCCTTTCTCTCAAATAGATACTGTTGCAATTTGATTTACTTCAGATATAACGAGGCTGTGCTTTGTATTCTCTTTATCGGTGGCAAGAACTCATTTTCTCATGGTAGCACATACTACCCCCCCTAACTAAATCATCTACCGTATCGAACTTGCCAATCTCCAAAAACTCATCGGGAAGTTCAATGTCGAATGTTTGTTCTATATCTACTAATGTTGAAATAAAACTCAATGACTCAAGATTCAGTAGAACTCCTTCATCGTCTATTTCAATACCGTTTTCCCCGAGAATTTTTACAACTGTGTCTTTAATATTCATTTCTACCTCCATTTGTTTAGATCGAAATTTTAATAGATCAAATGTTTTTTGCTCCCAATTTTATTCTGAAAAATACGCAATTATGTTTTCACACAGCAAGTCTATATCCTCATCAACGCTTAATAAATAAACAGGAATATTAAACTTGTCACTATAAAACTGTCTGATACGTTTCTGCTCCTCCAATGTAAGTGACTTCATATCATAGCCTATACCGGTAGTTGTCTTGATTGCTTGTATTGGATACAGAACCATCGCTTGAACCCCCTCCTCCGTCATACTGCTAATAAACTCTCTGGTTTTATTAACATAGTCGCAGTCATCATGAGGATTAATGCACAGTATATTGTAGTCCGGCCTTACACTTGATAAAAATGCATATTGATATTCAAAAAAAGGCTCAACGCATGTATGACTATAAGGAATGGTTCCCGATTGGCCCCCCGTAATGAGTATGTCTTTTCTATTATTTTGAACTTCCCAAATTTTTTGATTCAACATCGCCGAGCATTCCCAAGGTTTAATATTAAATCCCGCATTATAGCCATAATGATAAACAAAATCAGCGTCAAACAGATAACCAGATGGTTCTGTAGATATATGACCCGTATTATATCCGAGTTTTTTCATTCGACGAATCAGACTCAATTGAAGTGTATACTTCCCTTGTTTTGAACTTGTCCCCCATACTCCCACAACAGGAATAACACATTGATGTAATTTGTAACTATTACTATATGGTACGAGTTTGGATGAAAGTTCTGGGTAGTAATACTCTTCTGACAGCCTTCCTATGTCCTCAAATGAGTATACGTTTTTATGATGTTCAGAGGCTATTTTAAGAATTTCTTCTGAATAATGCCGCTTGGTAAGCCTTGACAATTGTTGTGTACAAGATAATATTACTGTATCAAAATCATCGTTCCAGTCAATTGACTCATATGATAGTATTTCGTAATCAAACAATGTGCTGCCAACTCGTCCAGCTAATTTTTCATCATATACTCCCGTAATATCAAAAGTTAGCAAATCGCTGAACCGCAAAAGAGCATGAGTTTCTTTGTTTACCGGAAATACTATTGCTTTTCTTATTGCAAATTTCGGCTTTGCGTTTGCAATACTTTGACAACATATCACTTCTTTGGTTTTAATGTAGTCTAGCATTTCACGTTTGCCAACTTTTCCCAGCCTTATGTTGCGTTTTTTTTGTGAAATCAGCCCCGTTATATAAGCCGCTGCAAAACTAGTTCCTTTAAGGATTGTGCTTTTCTCAGAATACATTGTGCGATAATACCTATCCGGAACACTTACATCCACTATTCCATTTTTAGTAATAATTATTTCATTTTTATTATCATAAAAACGTACAGTATCAACCCCTATTACTTCATCAAACATTGCTGGGTATGAGATTGCCCCATTATTATCAAAGGCAGAAACAATGAGAATACCTCTCTCACTGATTTTTGTGCAAACTTCATGTAACTCATTACATTTGTACGAATAAG
>ERZ506957.254-NODE-254-length-23436-cov-5.306574_pt1 | contig 23436 bp, 19 predicted proteins | sample MGYA00512894_ERZ506957 | MGnify/ENA metagenome assembly ERZ506957
GCGGCGGCATCTACACCTCCGCTGTTGAGGCTGCTCTGAAGAACAACGGCTACGTTGTGGGCGTTGACGTTGACCAGAACTACATCGGTGCTAATGGCGTTGAGAAGGACGGCTACGCATACAACCCGTTCGTCACCTCCGCCATGAAGGGTCTGTCTGAGTCTGTCAGCACCGCTCTGGGCGACATCGAGGCCGGCGAGTGGAGCAACATCGCTGCCACCAACGGCAACTTCGGTCTGGAGGACGGCGACTACATTGGTCTGCCCACTGCTGATGACAGCTGGAACTTCAAGACCTTCACCAAGGACGAGTACGAGGCTGTGAAGGACAAGATCGCTTCCGGCGAGATCGTTGTGGACAACAGCTCCGACGACGCTACCAAGCCCACCGTCAGTGAGTTCACCAAGGTCAACTACATCCAGTAATCGCTATCCCGGAATTACTCCCGTAATAGGGGCGGGGTGCTCATGCAGGGGCACCCCGCCCTTTTTGTATGCCTGTGTGGGAGAATCAGATTGGAAATCGTGCAGACCGTACAAAAGTAATACTTTTACTTGTGCTTTTTGACAAAAAATCAAAAAGCCGTGTGCAAACCGCAAAAAATCAGGTATAATGGGTTGTAGTATAGAAAAGGTGTCGTTACGGCACGAAAGGAGAGTGAGCAGATTGGCAGAGGATTTTGTGATCGAGATGCTCCACATTACCAAGGAATTCCCCGGTATCAAGGCAAACGATGATATCACCCTGCAGCTGCGCAAGGGCGAGGTACACGCCCTTCTGGGCGAGAATGGCGCGGGCAAAAGTACGCTGATGAGCGTGCTGTTCGGCCTGTATCAGCCAGAACAGGGCAAGATCCTGAAAAACGGCAAGGAGGTTGCCATCCGCAACCCCAATGATGCCAACGCACTGGGCATCGGCATGGTGCACCAGCACTTCAAGCTGGTGGAATGCTTCAGCGTGCTGGACAACATCATTCTGGGCGTGGAGCCCAACAAGATGGGCTTTTTGCAGAAGGCCGAGGCACGCAAAAAGGTGATGGCGCTGAGCGAAAAGTACGGCCTGCGGGTGGACCCGGACGCACTCGTCAGCGATATCTCGGTTGGCATGCAGCAGCGCGTAGAGATTTTGAAGATGCTGTACCGCGACAACGAGATCCTGATCTTTGACGAGCCTACCGCTGTGCTGACCCCGCAGGAGATCGACGAACTGATGGAGATCATGCGCGGGTTCAAGAAGGAGGGCAAGTCCATCCTGTTCATCACCCATAAGCTCAACGAGATCATGGCTGTGGCCGACCGCTGCACCGTGCTGCGCAAGGGCAAATATATGGGCACGGTGGATATCAAGGACACTACCAAGGAAGAGCTTTCCCGCCGCATGGTGGGCCGCGACGTGCAGCTGCAGGTAGAAAAGCAGCCCGCGCACCCCGGCGAGACCGTGCTGGACGTGGAGAACGTTACCATTCACAACGACCAGCGCAAGAAGGACGTGGTGAAGGACGTGTCCTTCAAGGTGCACGCAGGCGAGATCGTCTGTCTGGCGGGCATCGAGGGCAACGGCCAGACCGAGTTCATCTACGGCCTGACCGGCCTGAGCAAGCTGTCTGGCGGCAAGCTGGTGTTGGACGGCAAGGATATCACCCACGAGAGCATCCGCCAGCGCTCCAAGGACGGCATGGGTCACATCCCGGAGGACCGCCACAAGCACGGTCTGGTGCTGGATTTCAGTCTGGAAAACAACATCGTGCTGCAGCGCTACTGGCAGCCGGAGTTCCAGAAGGGTGGCTTTATCCGTGCCGATAAGGTGCGCGAGTACTCCGACCGGCTGATCAAGCAGTACGACGTGCGCAGCGGTCAGGGCAGTGTGACCACCGTGCGCAGTATGTCCGGCGGCAACCAGCAGAAGGCGATCATCGCCCGCGAGATCGACCGCGACCCCAAGCTGCTGGTGGCAGTGCAGCCCACCCGTGGTCTGGATGTGGGTGCTATTGAGTACATCCACCGCCAGATCGTGGCCGAGCGCGACAGGGGCAAGGCCGTGCTGCTGGTCAGCTTGGAGCTGGACGAGGTGATGAACCTTTCTGACCGCATCCTTGTAATGTACGAGGGCGAGATCGTGGGCGAGTTTGACCCCAAGACCACCACCGTGCAGGAGCTGGGTCTGTATATGGCAGGCGCCCGCAAGCAGGGAAAGGAGGAGCAGTAACACATGAATAAGAAAAAACTTTCCCACAGCGGCAGCCTGCAAAGTTCTGTTACCAGCGTGCTGGCTGCACTGCTGTGCATCCTGATTGGTTTGCTGGTGGGATTTCTGGTGCTGGTGGCCATCAACCCCGCACACGCATGGGGCGATGGTTTTGTGCGCATCATCAAGGGCGGCTTCCACGATGCCCCCTACGGCGTGGGCAAGGAGCTGGCCAATGCCGCACCCCTGATCATGACCGGTCTGTCCGTGGCCTTTGCCTTCAAGACCGGCCTGTTCAACATTGGCGCAGCCGGTCAGTACACGCTGGGCGCTTACGGTGCGCTGTACTGCGCCATTATGCTCAAACTGCCTTGGTTCGTCTGCCTGCTGGCAGCAGCCGTGCTGGGCGGCCTGTGGGGCGCGATCCCCGGCTTCTTCAAGGCCTACTTCAACATCAACGAGGTTATTACCTCCATTATGTTCAACTGGATCGGCCTGTATCTGGTAAATGAGCTCATCTACCAGAACGGCACCGGCCCCATGTACGACGTGCGAAACACCCGTACCTTGAACCTGAGCAAGAATGCCGATTTTGCCCAGTCCCTGATCCCGGACTTCGGCCTGAACAAGCTGTTCCAGACCAACAGCACCACCATTGCCATCTTCTTGGCGGCAGCGGTGGCCGTGCTGATCTGGGTGGTGCTGAACAAGACTACCTTCGGCTACGAGCTCAAGGCCGTTGGCCTGAACAAGAACGCCGCCCGCTATGCCGGTATCAACGAGAAGAAGAACATCATCCTCTCCATGGCCATTGCCGGTGCGCTGGCGGGCTTCGGCGCGGGTCTGTTCTTTCTGTCCAACGTGTCCCAGTGGAACCCGCTGAACTCCACCAGCCTGCCGGGCATGGGCTTCAACGGTATCTCGGTGGCACTGCTGGCAAGCTCCAACCCCATCGGTACCGTGTTCTCTGCGCTGTTCATCTCCCATATCTCGGTCGGCGGCTCCTTCCTGTCCACCAAATTTTACCCCACTGAGATCTCGGATCTGATCAGCGGCATCATCATCTACCTGTGCGCATTCTCCATGCTGTTCCGCGGCAAGATCCAGAGCCTGCTGTTCCGGAATGCCGAAAAGACCAACGTGAACGCAGAGCCTGCGCCTGCCGCAGAAAAGACCAAAAAGGAGGGCAAGTAATATGCTGCTTCTGATCAAATATACCCTGCTGTACGGCATCGTGCTGATGCTGGTGGCACTGGGCGGTATGTTCAGCGAACATTCCGGCATCATCAACATTGCGCTGGAGGGCATCATGGTCATCGGCGGTGTGGCCGGTGTGCTTACCCTGACCATGCTGCCTGCAAGCCTGTCGCCCTTCCTTGTGGTGCTGATCTCCATTCTGGTGGCGGCACTGGCGGGCGTGGTTTACAGTCTGCTTCTGGCCTTTGCCTCCATCAACCTGAAGGCAGACCAGACCATCGGCGGCACGGCACTGAACCTGCTGGCCACCGCCATTGCCGTGGTCATCTCCAAGTACTTCAGCGAGAGCGGCAGCGCCAAGCTGAACTACTCCAACAAGCCCTTCCTGTTCAGCATCGGCGGGCTGGAGCTCAGCGTGTTCGTGCCGTTGGGGCTGATTTTGCTGGTGGTCAGCTACATCGTGCTGTATAAGACCCGCTTTGGCCTGCGCCTGCGTGCCTGCGGCGAGCATCCGCAGGCTGCGGACTCGGTGGGCATCAACGTCTACAAAATGCGCTACGCCGGTGTGATCCTTTCCGGTGCACTGGGCGCGATCGGCGGTCTGGCCTATATCGTGCCCCCGGTGCAGACCTGGAACTTTGAAGTCGGCGTGGCCGGTGCAGGCTTTCTGGCACTGGCAGTTATGATCTTTGGCCAGTGGAAGCCCTTCCACATCTTTGGTGCAGCAATGTTCTTTGCCGTGTTCAAGAGCCTTGCCAACATCGCAGACTCCACCTTCCTTGCACAGCTGCACTGGTCCAGCAACATCTATAATATGATGCCCTTCGTGGCCTCCATGGTCATTCTGGCCTTTACCTCAAAGAACAGCATGGCACCCAAGGCCGAGGGTATCCCCTACGACAAGGGCTCCCGTTAAGCGCTTTTGCTAAAAATCCATAAAATTAGGGCATCCGCAGCCATCAACGTGCTGCGGATGCCTTTTTTGTACGGGAGATGGCACATTTTATCCATGTATTTGCCGGTAGAAAATGGCATTTTTGCTTGTAAAATACAACGAGATATGTTATCATTAAAGAACGAATGTGTATCTATAGGAACCCGGTGTACATTTCTTGCACTGCGGAAAAACAAGAAAGGTGAGTTTCTCTATTATGGACGAAAAAACAACTATGGGACAGTCGCTCCGGAACATGGAGGACGAAGAGACCATTGATCTGATGGAACTGGCGCGCCTGCTGTGGGCGCATATTGTGCAGATCGTGGCGGCAGCTGTTGCGGCAGCGCTGATCTGCCTGCTGGTGTGTATGTTTGCGCTTACACCCAAGTATCAGGCTTCCATCAACATGATCGTGAACACCCGGCAGGACACGACCACTACTTTCACCAGTGATAACTTCAACTCGGCTAAGAACCTGATCAGCACCTATGCGGTCATCATCAAGGGCAACACCGTGCTGAACGAGGTCATTGATGAGCTGGATCTGGACATGACCTACACCGAGCTGTACGACATGGTGGATGTTGCCGATGTGGACTCTACCCAGATCATGAAGATCACGGTCACCGATACGGATGCAGAGCGTGCGGGTGAGATCGCACAGACCATTGCGGACATCGTGCCCGACGTGCTGGTGGAAAAGGTGGAAGCCGGTTCCTGCAAGACGGTGAGCGATGTGTCTATCAACCCCAACAAGGTGTTCCCCCAGACCAAGAAATACGTTGTAATGGCCGGTCTGCTGGGCGCTGTTCTGGTGTGCGGCGTGCTGGTGCTGGCACATCTGCTGCATGATACCATTGTGGATGACGAAGATATTCAGAAGAAGCTCGGCCTGCCCGTGCTGGGCCTGATCCCGGAGGTGTAAGACGATGTGGAATCTGTTTGGTAAAAAGAAAAAAGAAGGTGAGCACCGCACCCTGCAGCTGATCACCGATAAAAAGATGCCCTTTGGCTATGTGGAGGCTTACAAGTCTCTGCGCACCAATCTGGACTTTATGGCAGGCTCCATGGACGTGCACACGCTGGTCATCACCAGTACCGTGCCGGAGGAATCCAAGAGCAATGTGGCAATCAATCTGGCGCTGACGCTGGCCGAAAGCGGCAAAAAGGTGGCGCTGGTGGATTGCGACCTGCGCAAGCCGGTGCTGCACCGCTATCTGAAGGCCGGTCACAATGTAAAGGGCGTTTCCAACGTGCTGTCCAACCAGTGCACGCTGGACGAGGCTTTGCAGGAGCTGAAGGAAATGAACATGACCTTCCTGCCCGCAGGCACCCCGCCGCCGAACCCCTCCGAGATGCTGAGCCAGCCGCAGATGCAGGCTATGGTGGATACTCTGCGCCAGAAGTTTGATTTTGTCATCTTTGATGCACCCCCGGTGTCGGTGGTCACCGATGCAGCCGTCATCGGCCGCTATGTGGATGGCTCCATCTTTGTAGTGCGCTCCGACTACGCCCCCGCCGATGCAGTGCGCGGCGCAGTGAAAAAGCTGCAGGATGCCGGTGTCCGGGTGCTGGGCAGCGTGCTGACCCGATACGACATGAAGAAGGCACTCAAGGGCTCCAGCTACGCATACAGCTATGCTTACAACTACAACTATGCCTACGGCAAGCAGGATGCCACTGCCGGTAAATAATAAGGAAGCATTGTTATGACCGATCTGCATTGTCACATTCTGCCCGGCATGGATGACGGCGCAAAGGATACGGCAGTCTCGCTGGAGCTGCTGCGCAGGGAATATGAGGATGGTGTGCGCAATATCGCGTTCACCAGCCACTTCAACAGCGAACGCACCACGGTGGATGCCTTTACGGCAAAGCGGCAGGCTGCCTTTGAACAGCTGACCGCCGCACTGGAAGGGCAGCCTATGCAGTTTGACTTCAAGCTGGGTGCAGAGGTGTTCTTCTCTCCCGGTCTGTGCGAGCTGGACACCCGGGCGCTGTGCATGGGGGACACCGCCTATCTGCTGCTGGAGTTTCCCACCACCCACAAGCCGCATTTTATTCGGCAGACCCTGTACAATTTGCAGCAGCAGGGCATCGTGCCGTTGATCGCGCATATCGAGCGCTACCCCTATGTGCTGGAGGATCCCACTCTATTGTACGACTGGGTAGCCGCCGGTGCCTATGCGCAGATCAACGTGGGCGCCCTGCTGGAACCCAAGCTCTGCAAAAAGCTGTGCAAGTTCATCCAGTGGGGGCTGGTTCATGTCATCTCCACCGATACCCATTCCCCGGACAAGCGCCCGCCACACATGGCACAGGGCGTGCAGCAGCTGGAAAAGCTGCTGGGTAAGGAAACTGCTGCCCGCATCGTGCGCAACGGCGATGAGCTGTTCCACGATCAGGAGCTGGACGCTGTGACCCTGCATCAGCCCAAAAAGTTTTTGGGCAGATGGGTCTGATCCTATTACAAGGAGAAAACTGCCCGGGCGGAGGTGTACTCTGCCCGGGCAGCGGATTTTGGTATGAAGAAAAATAAGGTCCTGAAAATCGTGTTGATCGTGCTGGGTGCGCTGGTGGTTCTGCTGGCAGCAGCAGCCCTTGGGGTGCTGTTCTATCTCCACAGTATGGCAGCCGGTCTGCCGGAAACCCTGCCGGATGCCCCGGCGGACAGTACACAGCTCACCTTGACGGATGATGATCTGGATAAGCTGCTCAGCGGCGAGATCACGCTGGAAGAACTGACCGACGAAGCCGCTGCGTCCAACAGTGGGGAACAGGAAGCATCAGCCAGTGCTCCGCAGGAGGGAGCAGGTTCGGCGTCCGCCCCGGCAGGTTCTTCTGCTTCTTCGGGGAGCGCTGACTCCCGGACGGAGAGCGGCAGTACCGCTTCCTCCAGCAAGCAGGAGAACACCACCGTTGCGTCCAGCTCCGGCACGGCAGCTGCCACAGAAAAACCGGCGTCCTCGTCCAGTAAACAGGAAGCCGCTTATGAAAAAGAGGTCAAGGCGTTGCTGCAGCAGCTGTACAGCGTTAAGGCGCGTGCCGAGGCAGAACTGAACAGCTGCATTGCCGGAGCAAAAGCAGAGTTCAAATCGCTGCCGGAGTCTCAGCAAACACAGGCACGCAAGGTCTCCATCGTACTGGCAAGAAGCGGCAGACTGTACGCGATGCAGGCATCCTACGATAAGGAAGTGGCGAGCATCGTCAGCCAGATGCGCGCCATTCTGACCGCCAACGGCCAGAGCACCGCATTGGCAGATCAGGCGATGGCCTCCTATAAGGCACAGAAGAGCGCCATGTACTCCCAGCTGACCGCAAAACTGTACTCCTGACCCGCAAAACGACCCATGACCACCCGCAACTGTTTCTCCGAGCACTGACTGTACCGGAAAAAGGCTGCGGGTGGCTTTGTTTTGCCGTTTTTGCTGCAATATGGAGAAAAATACTAACGGTATGGATGGATGGTTCCGGGGCAGAGACACTGCTTTTTGCACCGACAGGGGAGGGCAGATTGTACGCACCAACGGAACAATCAACCCAAAAGCCGAAGAAGTAGCACTTTTACCTACAAATATACAGAAAATTTGTATAAAGTATAATATTTCGCTCATGCTTTGCTGAAATGAAGTGAATTTTTTTCATGTAAATTGACAAAATCCGTGGTTATCCTTATAATATATAGAGTGTTTCTCGGGTATGGACGATGGTGTTTATGCGACCGCAAGATGCCATCGTTTTATTATTCGCTTTTTCTGTCCGTGTGCCAAGGACAGACGTCCGCTATGTGTGAGGCTGGCAGACTGCGGGAAAGTATGGCTCGGCCTGAGAGCAAAAATAGTAATTCATTGATAGGATTGGAGTGGCATCAAACGATGGCAAAGTACATCATCAAGCGTGTCGCAATGGGTATCTTCAGTATCTTCATTGTGGCCACGGTTACCTTTTTTGTCATGAACCTGGTCCCCGGTGGCCCGTTCGTGGCAGAAAAGTCCATCAGTGCCGCTGCTCAGCAGGCTCTGGCCGAAAAGTATGGCCTGGATAAGCCGCTGGGTGTGCAGTACGTCAACTACATGGAGAGCCTTCTGCACGGCGATCTGGGTCTGAGCCTGCGTCAGCGCGGACGTACCGTGAACCAGATCATCGCCAGCAAGCTGCCGGTGTCCTGCCGTCTGGCAGGCATTGCAGTGGTTGTGGCTCTGTGCGTGGGCATCCCGCTGGGCTGCATTTCCGCTTACAACCGCGGCAAGTGGCTGGATAACGTTATTATCGTGTTTGCTACCTGTGGCATCGCGATCCCCAGCTTTATTTCCAGCGTGCTGCTATTGTACCAGTTTGGTATGAAAATGAAGGTGCTGCCCACCGTTGGTCTGAACAGCGCAGCCGCCTATATCATGCCGGTCACTGCACTGGCCATCTATCCCTCGGCTTATATCACCCGTCTGATGCGCTCCAGCCTGCTGGACGTTATGGGTCAGGACTATATGCGCACTGCCCGCGCAAAGGGCGTGTCTCAGTTCATGATCCTGTTCAAGCACGCACTGCGCAACGCCATTCTGCCTGTCATCACCTACGTCGGCCCCATGCTGGCCAGCCTGATGACCGGTTCTTTCGTGGTGGAAAAAATCTTCTCCGTGCCCGGTCTGGGCCGCGACTTTGTGTCTGCAATCACCAACCGTGACTACACCATGATCATGGGCACCACCATCCTGCTGTCCAGCATGGTCATCATTGCAAACGTGATCGTGGATATCCTTTATAAGATCATCGACCCGCGCATCAAGCTGCAGTAAGAGAAAGGAGCGATTTTCATGGAAAACATTAAAAAGAATCCGCTCAGCCTGCAGCTCAACGCGGAGGATTTTCTGCCCGCCAGCAATGAGGAAAAGCAGAGTCTGGTGGTCATGCGCGAAAGCGTCAACTTCTGGAAGGACGGTATCCGCCGCCTGAAGAAGAACAAGATCGCCATGGTCAGCTTTGTGTTCATCATTGCCATTGCCATCTTTGCCTACCTGCTGCCCGCCGTCTGGCCTTACAGCTATTCCGAGCAGATGAAGGGCAGCAACAACCTGAAGCCTTTCGAGTACTCTGCCTCCGAGCAGGCACGTATCGACGCGGGCGAAAAGGTGTTCCCGCACATTCTGGGCACCGACCGTATGGGTCGTGACTTCGCTGTGCGTATCATGATGGGCACCCGCGTCAGCCTGTCTGTCGGTCTGATCGCTTCTGTGCTGGTGCTGATCATCGGTGCCACCTACGGTGCGGTCGCGGCTTTTGCCGGCGGCTGGGTGGACAATATCATGATGCGTATTACAGATATCCTGTACACCATCCCCGATATTCTGCTGATTATCCTGCTGGGCATGGCTCTGAAAGATCCGCTGGATGCACTGGCTACCAAGCCCGGCTTCAAGTGGATGCAGACCCTTGGCCCCAACATGATCTCCATCTTCATCATCTTTGCTCTGCTGTACTGGGTCGGCATGGCGCGTATCGTCCGCAGCCAGATCCTGATCCTGAAGGAGAGCGAGTACGTTACCGCTGCCCGCGCACTGGGCGCTTCTAGCGGCCGTATCATCAAAAAGCATCTGCTCACCAACTGCATCGGTACTCTGATCGTTACCACCACTCTGCAGATCCCGGCTTCCATCTTCACCGAGAGCTACCTGAGCTTCATCGGTCTGGGTGTTGCAGCGCCGCTGCCTTCTCTGGGTTCTCTGGCTACCGATGCCGTCAAGGGCATGAACACCTACCCCCATCTGCTGATCGCCCCCGCACTGATGATCAGCGTGATGATCCTTGTGTTCAACCTGTTCGGCGATGGCCTGCGCGATGCCTTTGACCCGAAGCTGAAGAATTGATGAGGTGAACAGAAATGAGCGAGAAAATTCTTGATATCAAAGATGAACGCCTTTCTTTCTTCACCCCTGCGGGCGAAGTAAAGGCACTGAACGGCGTTTCCTTTACCATGAATCAGGGCGACGTTCTGGGCGTTGTGGGTGAGTCCGGCTCCGGTAAGTCGGTCACCGCCTACTCCATTATGGGCCTGACCGCTTACCCCGGCAAGCTGGTGGGCGGCAAGGTGTGGTTCAACGGCCACGAGATCGAGAACATGAAGGAGAAGGACTTCCGCAAGATCCGCGGCAACGAGGTCTCCATCATCTTCCAGGACCCCATGACCAGCCTGAACCCGGTGTACACCATCGGCAACCAGATCGTGGAGGTCATCCGCCTGCACACCGATAAGAACAAGGCCGATGCATGGGCACGCGCCAAGGAGCTGCTGGAGCTGGTTGGCATCAATGAGCCTGAGAAACGTCTGAAGCAATACCCCCACGAGCTGTCCGGCGGTATGCGCCAGCGTGTGATGATCGCCATTGCACTGGCCTGTGAGCCCAAGCTGCTGATCGCCGACGAGCCCACCACCGCACTGGACGTGACCATTCAGGCACAGATCCTTGAGCTGATGCAGGATCTGCGCAAGAAGCTGGGCATGAGCATCATCATGATCACCCACGATCTGGGCGTTGTGGCTTCCATGTGCGAGAAGATCGCCGTGATGTACGCCGGCCACATTGTGGAGTACGGCACCACCGATGAGATTTTCTACCAGCCGGGTCACGAGTACACCAAGGGTCTGATCAACTCTATCCCTAAGCTGAACACCGCAGAGCACGAGCGCCTTGTGCCCATCGAGGGCACCCCTGTGGACCTGCTGAATCCGCCGGCCGGCTGCCCCTTTGCGCCCCGCTGCAAGAACTGCATGAAGATTTGTCTGAGCAAGATGCCCCCGCGCACCGAGCTCAGCGATACCCATTATACCTACTGCTGGCTGCAGCAGAAGGCTGCATTTGAGAAAGGGGAAAAGGCAGAATGAGTGAACACAAGACGCTGGTTGAAGTCCAGCACCTGCAGCAGTATTTCCCCGCCGGCGGTGTGGGCAAGAACCGCAAGTACGTTCAGGCTGTGGATGACGTAAGCTTTGCCATCCGCAAGGGCGAGACCCTTGGTCTGGTAGGCGAGTCCGGCTGTGGCAAGACCACTACCGGCCGCACCCTGCTGCGCCTGTACGAGCCCACCGGCGGCAAGATCTACTATGACGGCAACCTGCTGTTCGATAAGGACAACAAGATCGCAGTGGATATGCTGCCCTACCGCCGTCGGATGCAGATCGTTTTTCAGGATCCCTACGCAAGTCTGGATCCCCGCATGACCATTGGCGACATCGTGGGTGAGGGTATTGATATCCATCATCTGGCAGAGAACGAAAAGGACCGCCACGATAAGATCATCGCCCTGCTGGAGCGCGTTGGCCTGAACAGCGAGCACGCAAACCGCTACTGCCACGAGTTCTCCGGCGGTCAGCGTCAGCGCGTGGGCATTGCCCGTGCACTGGCTGTGAACCCCGAGTTCATCGTTTGTGACGAGCCTGTTTCCGCACTGGACGTTTCCATTCAGGCACAGGTCGTCAATATGTTCGAGGATCTGCAGCAGGAGATGGGTCTGACCTACCTGTTCATCGCCCATGACCTGAGCGTTGTCAAGCACATCTCCAACCGCATCGGTGTGATGTATCTGGGCAAGATGGTGGAGCTGGCTGACAGCTACGAGCTGATCACTCACAGCATCCACCCCTACACCCGCAGCCTGATCTCCGCAATTCCGGTGGCAGACCCCATTACGGCCCGCCAGTCCAAGCGTATCGTGCTGCAGGGCGATGTGCCCAGCCCCCTGAACCCGCCGTCCGGCTGCCGTTTCCGCACCCGCTGCCCCTATGCAGACGAGCAGTGCGCCAACGAGGTGCCCGAGTTCAAGGAGGTCTCCACCGGCCACTGGGCAGCATGCCATCACCTTGACCGCGTGAAGTGAGAACACTTCACACCAGTAAAAGGTGAAAACAATTCAACTTGGTGCTGAAATGTTGTCACAAAATGGTTACAGTCCAGGTTTTGGACTTGTAACCGGCATGAGAACGCATTATAATCATTCGTGTTCCTCCGGTGTACATTTGCACCGGATCGAATATAGAGGCGGCTGGGGGAACCTGGCACACTCAAATTTGATATAAGGGAAGGATATTATTATGAAACGCATTTCTCGTCGTAATTTCCTCAAGGTTGCAGGCGTGGGTGCCGCTGCTCTGGGTCTGGCAGCCTGTGGCGGCAGCAAGTCCGGTTCTACCGCAACCTCCGGCACTGCTTCTTCCGCTGCTGGCTCTTCTACCGGCAGTGTCAACACCGCTGGCTTCACCGTCCAGTACGGCCCCAACCCCGAGACTCTGGATCCCTCTTTGAACAGTGCTGTTGATGGCGCCAACACCATCATCACCATCTTCGAGCCCCTGCTGATCATCAACGAGAACAACGAAGTTATTGGCGGCCAGGCTGAGAGCTGGGAAGAAAGCGAGGACGGCCTGACCTGGACCTTCACCATGCGCGACGGTCTGAAGTGGAGCGATGGCACCGACCTGACCGCTAAGGACTTCGAGTACAGCTTCAAGCGTATGGCTGATCCTGCTACCGCTGCTCCCTATGCAGCGACCTGTCTGGGCATGATCGATGGTTTTGACGCAGCACAGGCCGGTGATACCGATGCTCTGAACGTCAAGGCAAGCGACGACGGCAAGACCCTGACCATCGTGCTGTCCTACCCCTGCTCCTACTTCGACAAGATGGCTGCTTTCGCATCCATGAGCCCTGTGCAGCAGGCTACCGTTGAGGCCAACGGCGATGCATGGTGCACCTCCGCTGAGACCTTCGTCTCCAACGGCCCCTACATGATCACCGAGTGGACTCCCTCCGAGCGTATCGTTCTGACTAAGAACCCCAACTACGTTGGCGGCTGGGATAGCTCCAAGATCGTTTCCGACAGCATCACCCTGCTGCTGCTGGAGGACTCTTCCGCTGCTTTCGCTGCTTACAACAGCGGCGAGGCTGTCCTGATTAAGGACGTGCCCACCGACGAGATCCCCAGCCTGACCAAGGCAGAGGACGGCGGCGACTTCTATGTTGACACCATTCTGGGCACCTACTACGTCAGCATGAATCTGCAGCGTGATGCTTTCCAGGATGTCAAGGTCCGCAAGGCTCTGGCTCTGGCTATCGACCGCGACTACGTTGCCAACACCATCATGCAGGGCACCTACTCTGCTGCTTCCAACATTGTCGGCCCTGCCATCGTGGACGCGCAGGGCTACTTCTACGACAACGCAAACGGCGGTTCTCCCTACATTGCTGATGACTACGAGGCAAATATGGCCGAGGCTAAGAAGCTGCTGGAAGAGGCTGGCTACCCCAATGGCGAGGGCTACCCCACCATCGAGTACAGCACCAACGATTCCGGCTACCATGTGCCTCTGGCAGAGTACCTGCAGCAGACTTGGGGCGATCTGGGCATTACCCTGACCATCAACAAGATGGAGTGGTCCTCCTTCACCCCCGCTCGTCGTGCAGGCGAGTACGATGTTGCCCGTAACGGCTGGGTCATGGACTACAACGATCCTTCCAACATGCTCGAGCTGTTCTGCACCGACAACGGCAACAACGATGGTAAGTACTCCAACGCTGACTTCGATGCTGCAATCGAGGCCTCCAAGGTTGCAGATGTCGCCGAGCACTTTGCACAGCTGCACAAGGCTGAGGACATCCTGATGGAGGATATGGGCTGCATCCCCGTTGCTTACTACAACGAGTTCTGGCTGCAGACCTCTTCTCTGAAGGGCACTTGGCACAGCCCCTACGGCTACTGGTACCTGCAGTACGGCTACATCGAGGAGTGATCTCCTCCCTGTGCTGTGCAGCGTAAGCTGAACCGTATACTATAAGCACCAAGCACCCCGCTGACCGGAAACGGTTGGCGGGGTGCTTTTTTGCTGTTATTTTGTAAAAAAAGACGAGTGCTCGGTTTTGCCGAGCACTCGTCTTTTATATGTAAACCAGATTGAAAAGGTACCATGTACTTACACCGCAGCCATGGCGGCCAGAACGCTCTGCCAGCTCTTGCTGCGTGCGGCAGGCACCGGGGCGGGGCGGGTGCGCCGTGCAGCAGGGGCACTATGACCGGTCGCAGAGGATATTGTCAGGGCAGGGGAGGGGCAGAAGAACACAGCGGTGTCCTTTGCCAGCCACTGCGCAGCCAGTGCAGCGGCCTGCGGGTCAGATTGCAACGCGCGGCGCTCGTTCCCGGCCAGAAAATCAGCCAGCCAGTACAAAATTGCGGCCAGCGGCAGGCAGGGGGAAGCGTCCTGATTCCAATAACTCCAGCGTGCACCGCAGCCAAGGTGACTTTCCACTGTAATCTGTGCACCGGTGCGGGCATTCTGCGGGATGACACCAACATAGTTCGTGCCGGCGCGCTGCCCCAGCTCCTCCACAAGGCGCTGGGTGCGAGCAGCATCCAGCCGATCCTCCCGGCAGTAGGCGCGGAAGTCGGTCTGGCTCAGCAGGCTGTCGGCACTGGACGGAAAACGCCCGGTCAACTGCCCATCCGCATTGTGGCACAGCTGCCAGCCCTTGCGGAACAGCTGGAAATTCAGGCAGCGCCGTCCCATGGTGGAGTAGCACACAAGGGCGCTCTGTTCCCCGGGCAACTGTTTTACTTCAAGATAGGCATCGTTGCCGCAGGTATCCTGCAAACGGACGGTAAGCAGCAACTGTGCACCAGCGTGCTGGGTGGACATGGCGCTGTGCATGGCGTCAAAATAACGGGAAGCGTCCATGATTGATCTCCTTCCTATAGCAATTCAACTTTTTAATGCAACAGCAACAACGTTGAATTGCATATCGCAAATATGCTGTTTGAATGTTGCACTAATTTCTTGCCTTGCGATAAAAGCAAACAGCGAAACGTTGTAAAAGCGCCAGCCGGGTGATCGGGCCGTCAAGCTGCATAAAACTTCTCTGAACGCAGTATAGCATACTTTTGAATAAAAAACAACTGTAAGTTTTCCAAAACGACAAATTTTTGCAAAAGTTTGTGGCGCAGAGCGAACAAAGGTTCAAAGTATGGTTGTGCTTTGATATAAACAGTTGTAAAAAAACGACCCCTGCGGGAAATGCCGACTAAGGCCGGTACTGCTCCCACAGGGGTCGTTTTATTTTACTTCAATCGCCAAGTTCCCGGATCTCGTTCTGGATCAGCCGTCCGGCTGCCCGGGCAAGCTGATCCATGCCGCGGATACGCGCCATATTTTTGCCGTAGATCTGCGCGGCGGCACCGGCGCTGCTGTCCTCGCCCATAAAAACGGCAGACACCCGCACGCCCTGCCGCTGTAAGGTGCGCACCTGCGCGGCGGTATCGACTACACCGGCGGCGTCCTCGTAGGCGCAGCCAAGCGGGTTCTCTGCTGTGGGTGGGATGCGGCGGCTGTCGTTGGGGCTGGCATCGGTCAGCAGGATCATCAGGTGGCGCGGGGCAGGGCCGGGGGCGTACCGGATCAAATCACCTGCTGCCCGCAGCGCCAGACCGTCCCGGTTCCAGCCCGAGGCAAAATAGCGGAAAATGTTCTGCCGGTTTTTATCCGCAAAGCCTTTCAGCACCCGCAGCACCGTGTAGCCCCGCAGACTGCTGAAGGCGCTTACCCGCACCGGTATGCCGCAGTTAGCCAGACTTTCGGCCAAAATGACTCCCTGCGCCGCGATCACTTCCTGACAGTGCAGGCGGGAGGCAGAGGCGTCCAGCAGCAGATCTACCGTAAAGGCGGGACAGTTTTCCTCCTCCGGGCACAAAAACACCCGGTTATCGTTCAGGTAAGGGGCGCGCCACACCCGCCCGGCGCACAGATCACCGCTGCGTGCCACCCGCTGGTCTGGCTGCTGATGCACCAGAATACAGTTGCGGATCTGTTCGGTAAGGCGCAGTACCACGCTGCGATGCAGCTCCTGATTTTTTGCATAGTAGGCGCGGTTGCGTTCGGCCTGCAATTCGGCCTGCTGCGCCAGCTGCCGCGCCTCCGGGGTAGGTGCCTGCGCCGGGCTGGGCACCCCGGCGCTGAACCACAAGTGACAGCCCAGATGCACTCCGGTGCACAGCTCCTGCTCGGCCTTGCGCAGCTGCTCCGGCGGGTAGAAGCAGCGCCCGAAGCAGCTTTCAATATAGGCGCGATCCTGCGCGGCGCGTTGCTTCAGGGTAATGTTTGCCCGGCGCTTGTCCACCGCTAGCCCGCTGCCTGTGGCATCCACCGCACCGGAATGCTCCACCGTCACCCGGTCGGTCTTGATCATCTGGGTGGGCATGGTTTTGGTGGCAAGCTTTGCCCAAAAGCCTTGCAGCCGCAGATGCAGCGCGGGCTTCTGGCGTACTTCGCCGTCAAACAGGGCAAATTTTGCAAACAGCGCCAGCAGGTCGTTTTTGAGCTGTGCTGGTTCCGGTACGGTCTCCGGTTCCAGCGCGGCAGCAAGGCTGCTCTCGTAAGGGGTCATGACCGGGGCGGTGCGTCCCAGAACCTTACGCCAACGCGCAGCCTGCATGGTGTACACCAGTTGGTTTTTCGCCATCCACTCCTGCCGCGAAAGCTTGTACTGGATGGCAAAAAAGTAGTCCGCGTGGGCAAACCGTAGCGCCTCCAGCACCGGGCGGCGGGGCAGCTCCAGCCGATAGGCTGCGTTTTCCAGATACAGCCACGCCATATCGTCCAGCATGGGCTGGCGCACATCGCCCTCCCAAGCAGAAAAAATGTCCCGGATCAGTGCGTCACCGTAGTATTTGTGCACCAGCCCTACGATGCAGTTCATGTAAAAATCAATGGTGCCGTCCGTGTTACGGGCCAGAAACAGCGGCTCAAAGCCGTAGGCTCCGGCAGCGGCCCAGACCTGATTGGCCGCGCGCCGCTCCTGCGCGGTGTAGCTTTGGGCGTCCATCAGACAAACAGCTTTCCGGCATCCAGCTTGGCCGGGATGCGCGCGGCGATCACGTCCCGGATCAGTCCCTGCTCGTAGGAGTCAAAGGCCTTGTTGGTGATGCCCATATCCAGCGCCGCCCCGGCCGGGATGCCCCGCCGAATCAGCCGCAGCGCGTCCAGCATACCGCGCAGATCCAGCGCCTTGGTGGAAATTTCTGCACTGTCGCATTTTTTCTGCAGGTCCAGAAACAGCAGCGCAAACTGATGCACATATTTTGCGGTAAGATCCGGGAACTGCGCCCGCAGCAGCTTTTCCAGATTATCCTGCGTGATGGTGGGCATCTGCACCACCGCAAAGCGAGAGGTCAGCGCCTCGTTTAGTTCCCGGGTGCCCGCGTAGCCGTAGTTCATGGTGGCAATAAAGCGGGTCTCCTCGGCCAGCGGGATGCGGTCGTAACCGGGTACGTCGATGGCGCGGCGGAAGTCCAGCACCGCGTGCAGCACCGCCAGCGCCTCGTTTTTTGCCATGTTGATCTCGTCCAGCACGCCAAAGCCGCCGCATTGTGCGCAGCGGTACACCGGCCCGGGACGGAACACTACCTGCCCGCCCGCAAAAGTATCCATGCCGATGAGAGAGGCGGCGTCCATGTTTACATGAAAGGAGATGTCCCACGCGGGGCGGCCAAAGGCAGCGGCAAGGTTTTCGGCCAGCACGTTTTTGCCGGTGGCCTTGCCGCCGGCCAGCAGCAGGTTTTCGCCGCAGAGGATGGCCGCCAGCGCCTGCTCCCACACCTCTTTGCCGTAGTAGGTAAAGGCAGGGGCGGGGATGCGCGGGCGCAGCGCCTCACTGAGCGGATGGGCGGCGCGGTATTCCTGCACCGCCGCAAGCAGGGCGGGGTCTACCCCTTCCTGCCGTAAGGTATCCAGAATATCCGACATTTGTACAAACACCTCGATTTTGTGACCGGGCGGGAATGAACTGCCCGGTTTTCAGCCTTATCATAGCACAATCGCGGGCATTTGTGTAGGGGGCGTGCGGGGTAAAAAAGCAAAGAGGGGCAACCCCGAATGGGGCTGCCCCTCTTCACATGAAAAAGAAGAAAAGAAGAAACGCTTAGAGTATGCCGGGGAACTGCGCTTTATCAGGCGTTCTCCAGACCTGCCATCTGCTTGACGGATTTGATGGCAAAGGTCAGGGTACGGCCACAAGCGGTGCCGCCCATGACGCAGGGGTAGTTGTTCTGGAAGAAACTACCGGACATATCGCCGGTAATGTACAGGCCGGGAATGGGCTCGTTGTTGCTATCCTTCGCCTGGCAGTTTTCAGTGATGGAAATACCCTGCATACTGCACAGCAGAGAGGCACCCAGCCAGCAGCCGTAGAAGGGCGCGGTGCGGATGGCGCTCAGGCGGCTTGCAGGCTTGCCGAAGTCCTCGTCGTTCTGCTTGTCGTACAGCTCGTTGTAGCGGGCAACGGTGGCTACAAAGTTGTCCTTGTCAGCACCGGTAAAGCCCATCTTGTCGGCAAGCTCTTCAATGGTGTCCGCCTTCATGATCAGGCCCTCACCCTCGTACTGCTCCAGCTGACCTTCCATCATGCCGGGAATGTAACGGGTCAGTGCAGAGCAACCGATGGTGTGGAAGCGATCTACGTCGCTGCGGAAGTTTGCATCGTGGATCATGGCATAAACGTGCCCCGGCTGCTGGAAAGAAGCATGGGAGGCATTGTCGTATTCCTGACTTTCGTTCATAAAACGCTCGCCATGGCGGTTGACCTTCAGGAAGGGCTGGCTGCCGGGGTTGTACTGACCCACAGTGCCGGGGAAGGCCTTGCCGCCAAAGGCAGAGCCATTGTCCACATAACCGGCATCCACACCGGGTGCCACCAGACCGCGGTCGAACAGCACGGGAGCAGGCTCTGCATCCAGATGTGCACCTGCCCAGATAGCGGCGCGGATACCATAGCCCTTGTCAGCAGGGGTATAGGAGCAGGCAGTGGTCACGCTGGTGCCCAGCGGGTCCAGCTGCTCCATCATGTAGGGATTGCCTGCATAGCCGCCACAGGCCAGCAGCACGCCCTTGGCTGCGTTGATGCGGATGAAGTGGTCGTCGGCAGTGCTCTGGGCGATAACGCCGGTGATGCGGCCGTCGGCATCCTTTTCCAGCTTGGCAAGGCCGGTGTTAAAGTCGATGCTGTAGCCCTTGCTCTCGATATACTCCTGAAATACCACGTTGCGGGGCTTTTCGGCGCTGCTGTAGTCGACCTGCTGCACAGGGAACATCAGCTTGCTCTGGCTCACCTGCGTATCATCCGGCCATTTGGCTTCATCGCCGGAGGTCAGGTTGCATACATAGTTGTAGGGCTCGCTTTCCAGAATGCCGGAAACAAAATCGTGCATGGCGGCAGACTCATTGATCCAGGTCTTAACTACGCGCTGGTCGCAGCGACCGCCCATGGAGCGGGAGATCTCGCTCAGCAGCTCGGCGCGGTCAACAGGAGCGATGCCCTTTTTCTTTGCTTCGCTGCTGTCGATAGTGCCGTACCAGTGGCGGGTATCCATAACGGCAGAATTCTGCTCGATGATGCGGAAGTTCAGTCCGTTCTGTGCAGCATAAGCGGCTGCGCACATACCGCCGTTGCCAGCGCCCACAATGACGATATCGGTATCCCATGTCTCGGTGATGGAAGCCTCGTCGATGTCAGGCTCTTTGCCCAGCCAGTCGTTCTCATCGCCGGTGGGCAGCTGCACGCTGGAGACCACGGCCTCGCCCTTTGCCTGTGCGTAGCAGCTCTTGGCGGCCTTCATCACGGCATTGGAGGTGACGGTAGAGCCGGAAACGCCGTCGATCTCGGCAGAACCGGCAGCCATCAGCTGCTCGCGCAGCTCATCGGCAGCGGCAGCGCCGAAAGAAGCGGTCTCGCCGGAGGTGTCCACCACCACGTCGGTGACAGCGCTGTCAGAGAAGGTCATGGTGACCTTGACGGTGGAGGAGATGCCCTCGGCAGTGCCCTCGTAGGTGCCGGGGATGTACTGGCCGGCAGCACCGGAAGTGGAAGCGGAAGCAGAGCCGGAAGCGGCATTGCAGGCAGCCAAAGCACCGGCGGTCACACCGCTCATGGCGGCAGCAGCGGCGATCTTGATAAAGCCCTTACGGGAGATCTTGTTCATAGGTACGCTCTCTTTCTTTTTGTTCCTTCTTATTGTGCAGCAAGGTGAAGGCCACTTTGCTGAATCCTTAACAATTGTAGCGTAGAAGGGTGCTGTTTACAATTCAAGTTTATTATATTATAATTAAGGAAAACATAATGTATTGTAGGAGGAAGGAAAGAATGAACCAGAGCGCGATGGCGGGCTTTGTAAAGATCGTGGAGCTGAACAGCTTTTCTGCGGCGGCAGAGGCGCTGTATCTTTCACAATCGGCACTTTCGCAGCAGATCCGCACGCTGGAAGGGCAATTGCAGTTTGAACTGTTCCAGCATGTGCCGCGCCGTGTGGTGCTGACCCCGGCGGGATGGGATTTTTACCCCAAGGCAAAGCAGCTGCTGGAATTGTACAATGAGGCGGTGCATCATGCGCAGGCAGTAAAGCTGAATGCAAATCCACCCAAACGGCATCTACTGATCGGACATCAGAATATGCCGCTGCAAATGCTGGGCTTTGACCTGTTTGCCGCTACAGGGGAGTTGAGCAACCGCTTTTCTCCTATAATGCACCGCTGTGCCAGCATAAAGGATGTCTGGAGGGCGTTGCTGAATGATGAGATCGATCTTTCATTGCAGATCGAGTGTGCAGAGATTGCGGCGCGAGGCTTGCACTTTTATCCGGCAGTGTATATGCCAGAGATCGGCGTCCCATTTCATACGCCGCCGGAGGTGCCCCGTGGATATATTACGCTGGAACAGGCGGTGCAGTATCGGTGGATGTTTGCAGAAACACCAGAGCAGTCACTGTATGAGACCGCATTGCTGCACGAGGCTGCGAGACAGCAGGCAGAAATCATTCGCAGCGTAAAAAGTGTACAGTATGAACTGCCCAGCCTGATGCTGACCCCGGCAGTGTACTACCGCAGACCGGATCCTTCACAGGTGTTTATTCTAGATTGGAACAAGGGAATGCGGTTTGGTATTGTTACGAAAGCGGAGCCGGACCCGATGGTAATGGCTTATGTCCGCGCGTTGCAGCAACAGCTGCCGTCCCTCTCGGAAAAGCTGTTCGGCTTGAAGCTGGAACCGGTGGAGGAATCATAAAGAAAAGACGAAACCCTCTCAGGCGCATTCGCGCCAGCTCTCCCGAAGGGCGAGCTCTATTGCAGCTGACCGACAGATGCTGAAAAGCTCCCCCTCTCGGGGGAGCTGGCATCGCGCAGCGATGACTGAGAGGGGAATGCAAAGAGCACCTGCTGTCCTCAGAAAGGAAGGCAACAGGTGCTCTTTTGCAGTTATATTGCGATAACAGGTGCTTTAATCCACAACATCCTCGAACTGGCTGTTGTACAGATCGGCGTAGAAGCCGCCGGCCTCGATCAGCTGGTCATACAGGTCATAGACCGGCTTCATGGCGTTGATGCCGAAGCTGATGACCGTGTGGCCGTAGGTGCTCGTGACGGGCACCATCTTTTCCGCGCCGAAGGCGTCGCCGTACATGACGAGCGTTTTCATGACCTTGGCCATGACGGCGCCCTTGCTGCCGTCGAGCACGGCCTGTTGTTCGGGTGTCAGTTTCATGGGGAATCGACCTCCTTGTACATACACTTTCTGTGAATTTCTTGACAAGAATTATAGCCCAATTTGGGCAAAAATGCAAGGGGCATTTGCACACAAGCGGGCAGGATGGGAAAAACCCCGCCGGACGGCGGGGTTTTGCTTACTTTCCCGCGCGGGCGGCCTTGGCCGGCAGCGGGATCTGCGCGAGGACGACGGCGAGGAACATCAGCGCGCAGCCGAGGTATTCGCGCGGGGTCATGTGCTGGTGTAGAATGATCGCGCCCGCGATGACGGCGAACACGCTCTCAAGGCTCAGCAGGATGGTGACGACCGTGGGGTTGGAGTCCTTCTGCGCGAGGATCTGCAGCGTGTAGCCCACACCGCACGAGAACACGCCCACATACAGCAGCGGCAGCGCGCACGAGAGCAGGGCGGCGGCGTCCACGTGCTCGAAAAACGGGATGCACACGGCCGACCACAGCCCCGCGAACAGAAACTGCACGCAGCTGAGCTTCACCCCATCGCACGTTGCACCGAAGTGGTCGATGACCAGAATGTGCACGGCAAAGCACACCGCGCACACGAGCACGAGCAGGTCGCCCGCGGCGAGGCGGAAGCTGCCCTTGATGCACAGCAGGTACAGGGATACGACCGACAGCACGACCGCGATCCATACCGGCAGGCTGACCTTGCGCCTGAAAAACAGGCCGAACACTGGCACGAGCACCACGTACAGCGCCGTGAGAAAGCCCGCCTTTCCGGCGTCCGTCCCGGCGGTGATGCCGGCCTGCTGGAAGTTCGAGGCGATGGCCAGCGCCGTGCCGCAGCAAAAGCCGCCGAGCCAGAGCTGTCTGCGTCCGGCGCGTTTTTCCGCCTCCGTGGGCTGCGGGCGGTCCTTATGCACGGCATGCAGCACCGCGATGAGCACCAGCAGCGCGAGCACGGCGATGAAATAGCGCACGGCGTTGAACGTGAATGTGCCGATCGTATCGGCGCAGACGTCCTGCGCGACGAAGGCGGTGCCCCAGATGAGCGCGGCCAGGATCGGGAAAACGACTTGACGGATCTGATTGTGTTTCATAGGCGGGACCCCTTGGCAATGTCGGCGGCAAATACAAAAGCAGTCAGACTTTCCTCGCCTGACTGCCGGTAGGTGCACACCTGTGTCCATAGCATAGTACAGGCGTGAACGCTTGTCAATCGGTTTTTTGCTGTAAATCGTGAAATTTCACGCCTTGTGCGCGCGGCCGCCGCTGTGCATGGCGGCGTGCTCCCTGGCGATCTCGGCGTAGAGCGCGGTGGCCGTCCAGGCGGCGTTCGTGTCCGTCAGCATGGCCTTGAGCGCGACGGGCGGGATGTGCGCGGCGCGCCATCCCTGCAGCATCCCCTCGAGCAGGCCGGGGCGAAAGTGCGCCATGACGAGCATCTCCCCCGGGAGCGGGGCGGCGGGGGCGTCCGGCTCGCGCGGCAGCACGCCGGCCAGCGCGCCGATCGTCTGGCCGAAGTCGGCCGGGTCGACCGCCTGCACCCGGATGCCGAGCCAGATCGGAAGAGCACACGTCTGAACTCCAGTCA
>ERZ506957.282-NODE-282-length-22125-cov-4.856140_pt1 | contig 22125 bp, 15 predicted proteins | sample MGYA00512894_ERZ506957 | MGnify/ENA metagenome assembly ERZ506957
GGCTCCGGCTTCAAGCTGACAGAGGGTGTATTTTACCGCTTCTGCCAGAAGGCTTCCAACGACCCCGACCGAGAATACTTTTTCCTGATCGATGAGATCAACCGGGGCAACCTGAGCAAGATCTTCGGCGAGCTGATGATGCTGATTGAAAGCGACCACCGGGGTGAAAAGATCACTCTGGCCTATAATGGGATGCCCTTCTATGTCCCGGAAAATCTCTACATCATTGGCATGATGAATACTGCCGACCGGAGTCTCGCTATGATCGACTATGCACTGCGCAGACGGTTCAGTTTCTTTGAAATGGAACCGGCGTTCACCTCCGAGGGATTCCAGAACTATCAATCTGCGCTTGACAATGAAACCTTCAATGCTCTGGTGGAACAGGTCAAGGCATTGAACCGGGAGATCACTGCAGATGCCTCCCTTGGTTCCGGCTTCCGTATTGGTCACAGCTACTTCTGTCTGGCCGACCCTGCCGCCTGCACCGCTGATTGGATGCGCTCTGTGGTGGAATTTGACCTTCTCCCTACGCTGGCAGAATACTGGTTCGATGCGCCCGACAAGCTGCATCGTTGGGAAGAAAATCTGCGTGGTGTTTTCAATGACGACTGACAAAGGGATCTTTATCCAGAACATCTACTATATGCTCTCTTACGCCTATCAGGTGCTGCAGCAGCAGGATTATCAGTGCATTGCCTCGGAAAAGTTTGAGCACATCGACGATTTGTTTGCCGCTATCCTTGCAAAGGGCGTTTCCCGGCAGCTGAAGCAGGGGCTTTATCGGGAATATGTTTCCCGAAGTGAGACCCGGTCGGTTTTGCGGGGAAAGCTGGATCTTCCGCAGACCATTAAGACCCGCATCCAGCACAAGCCGCAGGTCGCCTGTACCTTTGACGAGCTTTCGGAGGACAACCTGTATAACCAGATCCTGAAAACCACCCTGCAAGTGCTGCTTCGGGACGAGAATGTTTCTGCTGCGCGTAAAGTGGAATTGAAGAAAGTGCTTCTGTTTCTGGACACGGTTTCTGTACTGCTTCCCTCTCAAATCCCATGGAAGCAGTTACATTATCAGCGGAGCAATCAGAATTACGAGATGCTGCTGAATCTCTGCTATTTCGTGCTGCACGATATGCTGCAGACCACCGAAAACGGCAGCTATAAAATGACAGCATTTTCGGATGAACGCATGGCAAAGCTGTACGAACGCTTTATTCTGGAATATTACCGAAAGCACCACACCTATCTTACCGAAGTTAAAGCTGCACAGGTCAAATGGGATCTTGTAGGAGAGCACGATGCTGCCATGCTGCGGTTTCTCCCCGCCATGCAAACCGATATTTTTCTGCGTTTCCATGAAAAAATCCTGATTTTGGATGCCAAGTATTACAGCCAGACATTGCAGCAGCAGTTCCATAAAGAGACCTTGCATTCTGCCAACCTCTACCAGATCTACACCTATGTCAAAAATCAGGACGCTGCCCATACCGGAAACGTTTCCGGGCTGCTGATTTACGCCAAAACGCAGGAAGCCATCACGCCGAATTGTCTCTTCAACTTAGGCGGCAATCAGATCGGTGCACGCACCTTGGATCTCAATCAGGATTTCCGGCAGATCACCGCACAACTGGATGGAATCGCCCAGCAATTTTTCGGGAAGCATCCGCTTTGATATTTTCCATGTCGATTTACCGCACGTCTGGTCTTCAGGCGGGCATTTTCTTTTGCGGAGATCCTAAGAATTGCAAAAAACTGTCCCCGAAGCAGCGCGGTCTTACGCGATCTGCTTCGGGGACAGTCTGTTTTTGTTTTATGATAAGGTTACTGCTTTGCGCTTTCCGGGGCGACCTCAAAGTCGATCTTGCCCAGATTGACGTCTGCGCGCACGATGGTGATCATCATGGTATCGCCCAGATTCCAGTTCTTGCCGGAAACGGGGTCGGAAAGGCGCACGCCCTCGGTAAGCATGGTGCCGGTAGCGGTCAGGCTGGAAGCGGGCACAAAGCCCTCCACGCCGTTTTCCAACTCAATGAACAGGCCGCGCTGGGTCACGCCGGAGATGCGGCCCTCGTAGCACTCGCCCAGATGGCGGCGTGCATACTCGGCCTTGTAGCAGTCCTCGGCCTTGCGCTCGATCTGCATGGCGATGACTTCGCGCTCGCTGGCCTGCTTGCTGACGTCCTCGGCAAACTCGCTGTAACGCAGGATCATGGTGTCCTTGTCCGTGCCCTTGAGCTGGGCGGTCATGATACGGTGGATGGCCAAGTCCGGGTAGCGGCGGATGGGGCTGGTGAAGTGGGCATAGTCCTGCAACACCAGACCGTAGTGTCCCTTGGGTTTTTCCTCGTACACAGCCTTAGACATGCAGCGCAGCATACCAACATTGATGATCTGCTCGTAGGCAGTGCCGCGCACGCCCTCCAGAATGGAGCTCAGCTCCTTGGGGGTGGGCACATCCTTGGCAAAGTGGTCGTTGACGCCGCAGGCCTGCAGCAACCCGTGCAAGCGCTCCAGCTTTTCGGCGTTGGGCTCCTCGTGTACACGGTACACAAAGGGGATCTGCTTCACGCGGGCAAAGTGGGCAGCGCACTGGTTTGCCAGCAGCATGAACTCTTCGATCATGGCCTCGCTCTCGCCGGAGGTGCGCTTTTTCACGTCGATGCAGTGGCCGTCCTCGTCCAGGATCAGCTTTACCTCGCCGCTCTCGATATCCATGCAGCCGCGCTCCTTGCGCAGACGGGCACGGTGGCCGTACAGCTCCTTCATGGCAGGCAGCTGCGCCAGTACCTCGTGGTACTTACCGGTCAATTCGTCATCGGTGCTGCCGGCCAGCAGTGCGTTGATCTCGGAATACACGCCCTTGACCCGGCTGCGGATGACGGACTTGACAAAGCGGTAGTCGGTCAGGTTACCGTCCTTATCCAGCCGCATCAAACAGGAGAAGGCCAGTCGCAGCACGCCCTCGTTCAGGCTGCAGATACCGTTAGACAGCTGCTTGGGCAGCATGGGCACCACCTGATCGGCATAGTAGACGCTGGTAGCGCGGTTAAAGGCCTCGTTGTCCAGCTCGGAGCCGGGCTTGACGTAGTTGGAAACATCCGCAATGTGCACGCCCAGCTCAAAGCCGCCGTCCGGGGTCTTGGTCAGACTGATAGCATCGTCGATGTCCTTGGTCTCGGCGCTGTCGATGGTAAAGATGGGCAGGGCGCGCAGATCCATGCGGCCCTCGCAGTCCGCAGCAGACACCTCGGCGTTGTCCAGCTTTTTGGCCTCGTCCCGCACCTTGTCCGGGAAGCGGTTGCGGATATCCTGTGCGTAGAGCAGTGCCTTTGCGCAGCGCTTGGCCTCGTCGCAGCTGCCAAAGCGCATGGCAACGCCTACGCGGTGATCCTCCTGACGGTTGCCGCGCAGCAAAATCTCCACTGCCACCTTGTCGCCGTCCTTGGCGCTGCCTTCGCAGTCCCGCATGACCTGCATGGAGATGGCGGGGCAATCGTCCGGCACAAACTTCAGGCGGCCCTCCATGCGGTGCATGGTGCCCACCAGAGAATTTTTCTCTTCCAGAACAGCAAGGATCTCGCCTTCATCACTGCCCTCTACCCGGGGATGTGCAAACTTTTCCACCAGCACCTTGTCGCCGGGCATTGCGCCGCGGGTGAACCGGCCGGGGATAAAGATATCGCTGGTGCCGTCCTCCAGCATGACAAAGGCAAAATTCTTGCCCAGCTTTACCACCTTGCACAGCAGTGCCTTATCGGCACGGCCGCTGCGCACGGTGAAGAACACGCCCTGCCGCTGGCAGATGACAGCCTCGTGCACCAGCTGGTCCACAGCCTCCATCACCTTGCGGTCTGCACCGCGATCCCCGCCGAACTTATTCTTCAGATCCTTTACGGTGCACGGCTGATTCTGGATCGCGTGCTCAATTTTATCGCGCATTGCCATAAAATATTTTCTCCTTCACTTCCGTGGCTGTGCATCTCCTGCGGAGCACAGCCCTGCCTTGGGACGGGCACTCTTCCCCTGTCCCCTCTTTGCGGCAGCCCGCAGAACCGGCTGCCCGCACTTTTTTCTGCACAGAAAAACAGCCCCGTCCGTTCACGGGGCTGCAACGCTTTCTCAGCCTGCCAGACGGCCTGCAAACAGGCAGGCCAGGATAGCGACCACAAAGAACACCACGCCTGCAATGCGGGTGACCTTGGCCAGCATCTGGTCTGCCGGGGTCAGTCGCGCATTGTTGGCACCGCCCACGCTGCCGTTGATGGCACCGGACAGACCCTGACCGTGGGTGTGCTGCATGAGGGTGAGGAAAACGATGACCAGCGAAGCCACCAGCAGAATGGCACCGCCAACAATTTCGATAACAGACATGAATCGTAACGCTCCTTTTATTTGTAAATACGGAAAACTACGCAAAAATACAACTATATAGTAACATAACAAAGCCAAAATTGCAAGTAGAATCCGCGCATTTATCCCGCCGCTTCCAGCGCGTTGCAGACCTGCGCAAAGATATCCGCACCGGAGTACGCGGTGTGGATTGCGCCGTCCTGCAATACCACAATGGTATAGCGGGGCTTTTCCGCTGGACAGAACCCTGCAAACCACAGGTTGCAGCGCTCGGCGCCCTCCGGGGTGAACTGCCCGGTCTGGGCGGTGCCGGTCTTACCGCCCGCCCCACCGGAAAGCCCGGCGGCATCCTGCGCGGTGCCCTGCTGCACCACCTGTACCAGCATGGTACGCAAAAGCGCTGCGCTCTGTGCCGGAATCACCCGCCGTCCCCGAGGGTGGCTGAGGTTCTCCACCGGCTGTCCTGTGGTCTCGTCCAGCGTGGCTTGCAGCACATAGGGAGCGCGGTATACGCCGTCCGCTGCAAAGGTGTTGAACAGCGCCGCCACCTGCATAGGTGTTGCCAGCAGGCTGCCCTGCCCAAAGCTGAAATTAGCCAGCTGGCCGCTTTGTGCTAATTCCTGCGGGGCGGGCAGCTGGCCAGCCTCGGCGGCAAGCCCTTCTGCCAGCGGCAGGCTCTGCCCAAAGCCGAAAGCCTTGGCGGCATCCAGCAAGCTTTCTGCGCCCAGCTGCTGCCCCAGACGGATAAAATAGCCGTTGCAGCTTTTTTCCAGCGCAGCAGCAAGGTCAACCTGCCCGTGCGGCACCCCGCCCGCGCAGCGAAAAATTTGTCCATCCACTACCACTGCGCCGGTGCACTCGAAAACCGGCTGCAAGCCCGCTTCCAGTGCAGCCGTCGCCAGCACCGGCTTGAACACTGACCCCACCGCGTAGCATTGCAGCGCCCGGTCCAAAAAGGGGCTGTTCTCTGCCTGCAAGCTGTCGGCCAGGTGCTCCGGGTCGTAGCCCGGCACGCTGACGCTGGCGCGTACCGCCGCTGTGGCGGTATCCAGCACCAGAATGCAGCCGCTCGTCATGGTATTCGCCGCCACTGCCTCCGCTGCGCGCTGCACCGGGCGAGAGATGGTCAGCTGCACGCCCAGCGCCCCGCTATCGGCTTGCAAAAGCTTGGGCGTCTCCCCGGTGCGCAGCGTACCCTGCGCCGTCACGGCGCAAACAAGACTGCTGTGCTCCCCTGTGCCGGAAAGTACAGCGTCCAGCGCCTTTTCCAGCCCGGCAGCGCCATGACCCGTGCCGTCCAGATAGCCCAGCAGGTGCTGACACAGCGGCACTGCGGCATACCGCCGGGCGGTGGGGTAACCGGTCAGGCCAAGACGAGTGGGGTCGCAGTTCACCTCCAGCAAAAACGGGGCGGCGCGGCTGCGGCTACGGTACAAAAGCGCCTGCCCGGCGGCATCGGTGCAGGCATACAGGCGGTCGTAATTTCCCTGCCCGGGAAAGCACACCACCTGCCAGCGCTCCTCTAACCCTGTGAGCAGCCGCCCCTGCGCATCATAAAAGTTGCCCCGCCGGGCGGGCAGCTGCAGGGTGACCGTGCTCTGCGCCGCCGCCCGTGCAGCATAGGCGGGGTGCAGCGCCAGCAGATACAACCGGCACAGCACCACCGCAAACCCCAGCAGCAAGGCGGCATACACCGCTAATACCCGTTTGCCGGACATGGAATGCCCCCTTTCCGTATGGTTAGGGTGGGCAGCAGAGGTGCGGGGTATACATAAAAGAGGCGGAACCTCTCCGAAGAGAAGTTCCGCCTCTCTGGCGTATCTTATTATGCTTGGTACGGCTTAGTACATGCCGCCCTTCCAAACCACACTTTTGGAGCTGAATCACGAATATCGGGAAACGTAGACTTTTGTAGAATTATCAAGGCCACAAGCCGATTTTTCCAGATTCTCCGTTTTTGCACGATCCACGCTTTTCTACGCAAATCTACGCCACTTACCGGGTGATTGGCGTAAGTTTTGGCGTAAGTTTCGGCGTAAGAAATTCCGCTTCATACGTCGAAAATCACAGGTTGCCGGCGATCTGTTCAAAGGCTTTTTCAACCGATTCAAAGCTGCTGTGCGTGTAGACATCCAACGTCACACTGGCATTGGAGTGTCCCATCAGGTATTGCAGGCTTTTTACATCCAGCCCGGCCTGCTGGACATTGGTGCAGAAGGTGTGTCGCAGCACATGAGGTGTAATGCGTGGAACAGGTTTGCTGTACGCCTTCTCAAACTTTCCCTGCACGCCACGCATATAGTTTTCCAAGTGCATTGCCACCTTCGGCATTCCGGACTTGTCCAGAAAGAGGAATCCGCTGCAACCATCCACCAGCGCTTCCACTTTCGTGGACGCTCTGGCTTTTACTACACGCCGCAACGCTGCACAAACGGTATCTGTCATGGGAACATTGCGGATGCCGCTTTTGGTCTTTGGCGGTGTAACAAAGTAGGGCTTTTCAGCCGTCCGACAAAGCTGCCGCCGCACATGGATGCAGTGCCGCTCAAAGTCGATATCTGCTCGTGTCAGGCCATACAACTCACTCACACGCAAGCCGGTTCCCATAAGAATGACGATATCATCATAATAGTTGCCGCCATAGTCTTGAACGAATTGCAGATATTTCTCCTGCTGTTCTCTGGTCAGGGCATTGCGCACATAAGCGTCCTTCGGCACAACGTCCGACAGCTTGAACTTGAATGGATTCTTGCGGATGATGTCATCCTCCACCGCCATCTCGAATGCCGGTCTGACAACGCTTTGCAGGATTCCTATGGTGTTTTGCTTGAAACCGCTGTCCATCAGAAGGAAAATCCCAGTTGTTGGGCTTCCGCATCCGTCATTTCGGAGAAATTTTCAGCCCCGGTTTCGGGGCTAGTTACATATATATCAGAGCATAAGAAAACACACTGCAAGATTTTTCAGTCTTGCAGTGTGTTCATAGATACAAAGTATCTCACGAGGCACGGATTACAGCATTAGTATTTTTTTGATAATGTGTAGGTATAGTAGGTGTCAATAATCAAAAGAATTGCTACGATGCTCATTGTCCACCAAAAACAAGAAATGCCTTTCGTCAAAAAGCATACCATGATTATAATAATACCACTTACGATAAATGAAATACCTCCAAAGCGTTGGCCTTTTTTCCATGTTGTTTCATTTTTCATACTCCATACGCTTCTCAGTCCTACAACTGAGTTCATTCGTAGTTTTGGCATAATGTTACCTAATATAATCATTGCAACGCCAAGTAGTCCAAATACAAGTTGATTCAAATCAAGTGTAATGGAAGACAGATTTTCAATTGAATTGAAATCAGCATACAAAAAATAGAATGTCATAGCGTTGAAAAGTGCAAGAGATGCTATTCCAGTCACAATACATACATTTTTGTTATTACTTCCATTTTCTTCTTGTTTTGAGGATAACTTAGCCATGGCAAGCATAAAATAGCCAAATAAAACTGTAATTACAGGGAAAATTAGTGTTTCATATTTGCTACCCCAACGTGTCACTTGATTATTCATATCATAATGAGCCGGGATCAGCTCTGGCAAGAACTGTAAGGCAATCAGGACAACTACCAATGGTAAAAACATGAGACTGTAAAAAGCGACCATTTTCTTTTTCATTGTTGACCTCCACGCAAATTACTGATCCACATAATTGTTTCATCAAGGATAGATAAATTCAATTCGTAATAAATATAATTTTTATATCGAGTTTCATAAATCAAGTCTGCCTTTTTTAGCTTCGATAAATGGTATGACAATGCCTGTGGTGTCATATCCAATGCGATCGCTAAATCTCCTGAACTTATTTTCCCTTCCTGTAACTTTAGCAGGATTTTTCGACGTGTATCGTCTGCTAAAGCAGCTAACACTTCATTTATAGCCAAGCGGTCACGCTCCAATCTATTTCAAACAATCTTTAAATAGATTGTATCACACATGTACTCTTTATACAAGGCTATTTCAAAATATTTTTAAATAGCAAAAAGGCGGCCATCTGCACCCATGCAGACAGCCGCCTTTGGTTTTATGCTGTATTCTATTGGTCAATCTCTGAAGATCTTATCCAGTTCCCTTTCCATGGTGCCCACCTTGGCAAATTCCAGCGTATCCGCCTGACGGATATGGTGGGCGGTGATGCCGTGACCCTTTGCAAAGCCCAGAATGTAGCTGATGGCAATGCGGTAGATGATCTCGGTCGGCGCAAGCCCATAGACCTGCTTGGCAAAGATATGTTCCAGCCGGGCGTTATCGTCCGGGAAGGCTTGCCGCATCTTCTCGCTGCGGTAAAGGCGCTTGACGATTTCCGTAATGTACAGGCCGGACTTCATGTAGGGGTCCAGGAAGGTTTTGCCGGGGTCATCGAAGCAGCCGGGGTTTTCCTGTTCCAGCAAGTCCACCATCTTTTTCACCACCCACTTGGGGGTGAAGATCTGGTTGGTTTTCTGAGGCGGGATGTAATCAAAGATATCCTCGGTGCGGCTCTCATCAAAGTAATCTGCCAGCTTGACCTTCAGGTTCAGGAACTCCTTCACCGAATCGTCAAACACCACCGGATCGAACAGGTGGCCTGCAAAATGCTCCTCCTGTCCAGTGGTCTGGTTGATGTACGGCCCGCCGTCCCGCAAAAAACGGAACTGTTCCAACGTGATGCTGGTGACCTCCTGAAAGACCTTGTCCGGGATGATTTGGTCAAAATTCGCCAGCGTCACGGTCTCGTCGCCGTAGGCCATGAGAAAGGACGGGATGGTGCGGGAAAAGCCCCGGAGATGGTCACGGACGGTGTCCTCGTAGCCCTTTTTCTCCTGCTCCTTCTGGTTGGTCTCCACGGTGCGCACGATGGTCTGCTGCATTTCCTGCGCCGTCTGCTGAATGGTGGATTGCAGGGTCTCCATCAGGGCGGCGGTGCTCTGCTGCTGCTTTGCGTCAAACTCCCGGTTCACCCGCTGGCGCTGCTGGGCGGTGGTGCAGCTTTGCAGCTGCTGGGTGCGCTGGGTCTCCAACTGGCTCTGGTCGATACGGTAGTTGTCCACCACCTTGTTCACCGCCACGTCTATCTTGGCTTTGGCGGTGCTCTCAAACCGCTTCTGATCGGACAGCTTCAGGTCCCGGCCATACTCCTGCTTCGCCTGCTCCACCATGGGGGTGATGATCTCCTTGGTGATGCTCTTTTTCAGGGGTTCCAGATGCTCTTCTTTGGCAGGAACCGGGGCATCGGTCAGGTCTTGCAGGGCGGTGTCCAGCGCCGGGGTGCTTTCGTAGATCTTCGCCCCGAACACATCCGCTGCCTTGCCGATGACATAACCCTCGTCCAGGTCTACCTCGCCCTTGTCGTTCAGGGAGAGGTCTGCGCCGGTGTCCGGGGTGATCTGGATGGGCTTTGCCTTGGCTTCGCTGATGGGCTGGAAGTTTTGCAGAATGTCCAGCACCTCCTGCGGTGCACTGAACACGTTGGAAATGTTCTGGAACAGGAAGTTGCTCTGGAAGCCCATCCGCACCACTTCTTTGGACTTGATCTTCCGGGGGATGCTGAGGACTTTTTCTGCATCCAGCGGGATCATCTCCCCTTCCTCGTCCTCGCCGATGACCGGGAAGAAGTTGAGCAGATTCTGGATGTGCGCCTTGCGCTCCTCGGTGTCGCCCTTGCCGCTGGCGGTGTCCTGTGAAAGGTCGTTGGCGAACTGCTCGTAGATCAGCAGAGTGCGGGCAGGGTCAAAATCGAACACATAGGCGTTCTCTTTGCGGCGGAAGGTGCCGTTTTCGTGGAAAAGGCAGGGGTTCTGGGCACGGAACGCCGCCTGCATATACAGCGCCGGGCTTTTCAGGTTGGAGAGCATCAGCACCGCCGACCACTCCGGGATGGTGACACCGGTGGTGAGCTGCCCCACCGACAGGGTGATGGTCTTTTCGTGATGGGCGATGGCGGCTTTTACCCGGTCAAAACTCTTCTGGTTCTCGTCCGTGTCGTCCAACTTGCCGTCACCGGCGGCTAGGATCACCTCATAGTCCCGGAATACCGGGTGCGCCTGCAGCTTTTTTGCCAGCGCTCTGGCGCTGTCCACCCGGTTCAGCAGCCAAAAGGTGTGCTTCAGTTCGGCACGCAGTTCCGGGGTGGAAAACGGAAATTTGTTCTGGGTGGTCATGGCATCCAGAAAGCGGTCCACCTCGGCCTCATGCTCAAAGCTGCCGCTGGGCTTCACCTTAAAGAACTCGTTCAGGTCAAAGGCAAATTCCTGCGTTTCGCCGTCGATCTCCACGCCCTGCTGAATTTCGTCCCGGATGATCTCGGACATCTGGTAGGTGTAGAGGTTGAGCATAGGGAGGTTTGCGTAGGGGTTCTGCTGCCCCGGTGCGCCCTGCCAGTTCCGCTTGGCGGCCTGCTCGTCGGCGTAGGTCCAGTTGAAGATGGCATCCCCGGCAAACTTATCGTTCGCCAGTGCCTTGAAGGGCGTGCCGGACAGGTGCAGCGTGAACTTGCGGCGGATGCGGTCAAAGGCAAGGTCGGTCTTGTAGGTGTCCACGCCTTCATGGGCTTCGTCGATGACCAGCACATCCCAGTTCAGCTCGGTCAGGTGGCGCAGCTTGTCGTACTCGCCGCCGAAATATTTCGAGCCTTTCATGTCCTGCAGGCTGACGAACTCAATGCGCTTATACAGTTTCTCGCCCTGTGCGGCGGCATCCAGATAGCCCTGCTCGTCCAGCACATGGGGCTGCCCGGCAAGGGCATCCACATGGCTGACGAACAGATAGCCGGACTCCCTGCCCAGAAAGCGCACATAGTCGCTGTACCAGCTATTGGCGATGGCTGGACGGTTGGTAACGATGAGCACCGTCTGTGCATCGACCTGCTTGCAGAAATCGTAGACAGAAAGCGTTTTGCCAAAGCGGGGCTTGGCGTTCCAGAGGTATTCCCCGCCGGGGTGACTCTGGTAATAGGTTTTAGTGTCGCGGACAGCCCTTGCCTGTTCTTCCCGCAGGGTGTAGGCGATGGCAGCATCCAGCTGCACACGACCCCGGTTCATGCGGAAATCCTGAAAATACCGCCGGGACTGCTGCCCATCCAGATGGAACCACTCGTTTTTGCGGTCGTTCTCCACGTTCAGCTTGCGGAGGTAGGCGTGGAAATCGTGGTCGGTGAACACCTCGCCGCTGCCGTCATCGTAGACGGCATTGCCCCGCCACTCCTCGTGGAACAGCACATCGGCGGTGTGGGTCTGCTGTTTCAGGCGTTTGTCCACCGATTGCTCGGTGTAGCCGATCTTCGTCCAACCGTTGTGCCGGGCAATTTCCGGGGTGGTATAGGCGTAGATCATGGGCACCACCTGCCGGGCAGTGCGCAAGGTTATGCCAGCCATTATGCCATCTCCTTTACATGGGTCTCGATAAATTCGATCTCGTCCGCAGTCAGGTCATACTTGCGGTAAAGCTGCCGGTCAATCTCCGCCACCGACTTGCTCCAATCAATGTCGGAATGGGCGGTAAAATCTTGAAGGGGAACGTATTTCCATTTTGGTGCCGGACAGTCCTGCGTAATTTTTAGTACCCCAAGCATTGCCCTTGCAAATTTTGTTTTTACATACTTTGTTATTGCGATAGCTTCTTGTTCACTTTCGCATTTTCCAATAGACATAAATGTCTGCGTATGTCCTATGCCCGGTTCAGCAATTATCGGTGCTGAGAGAGTTTCGCCAAAAGCACCACTACCGTTTGCTTTGGAGATAAAAACCTTATAACTCCCAAAATTTTCAGGGACACGGACGTAATCTTTTCTAATCCATTTCTCTGTGCGCTTGCTTCCGTCCAGACCCAAAATCTTTATGTAAGAACTTCCGTCCTTCGGCATTTCAGAGAAGAACACAATATTATCGAGTTTACTTAAAACATTCGACTTGAAGTCGTATTTATGACCTTTACTTAGCAGAGACTCCACGCTTGAGTTCTCTTTGTGCATCGTTTCTGTGAAACGATACGATTCTGCTGCATAAATCGCCTTACTTAACGATACATAGTCTGTTTTTCCAATTTTACGAGCAATACTTCTTAGTTCATCGAACACAATAAAATGCTCAATCGCACCGTAATTCTTCACTTTGTCGCGGTATGTAATTACAACACCGCCCTTAATATCTGTGTTTGCAAAGATTTTTGAACTATCAGATTCATAATGCAAGACTGTCAAGTGCGGATCACTCAGCATCTTCTCATTCCATGCCTTCGGCGTAGAGCCAGCATTGAACAAAAACCGTGCAGGGTGAATCATTTCCACCTTATCTGCAATTTCATAAGACGCATCCAGAAATTTGTTATATACTGGCGGTGCAAACCCTTTGTTATCGCCAAGGGTTTCATCCTGATACGGCGGGTTTCCGATGACATAATCAAACTTCATGCTGGTACTCCCTTCCTGAATGGTTTCAAAGTTCTGGGTCGTTCCATGGCTGCCCTTGCGCCAGTTTTTCACTTTGCAGGATACCGTGGGCGGCTGCGGCTCTGCCGCCCCGAACATGGAAAAGAGGTCAAGCTGTTCTGCCTCCGGCTGAGGCTTGCCGCCGGGCACAGACAGGTGTAGGCCGTCCATCTGCCACAGGTTCCAGCTGATGATGTTGGCGATGGCTTGCAGTTCCTCTTTTGTGGGCTTGCGCTGCCAGCGGGCTTGCAAGTGCTCTGCATAGGTCAGCAGCAGGTTGACCCGCGCCAACAAAAGATTATCGCCCTGATACTCATAGCCGTAGGTGGACTGCACCGCATGGGTGGCATATTTGCGCCACTCTTCCTCTGTGGCGGCGTTCTCGCTTACCACCCGCAGCTTGCGGTCCAGAATGCCAATGCGCCGGGCTACCGGGATCATCTCACCGGTGGCGGCATCGTACCGGGACGCCAGAAAGGGGGCTTCGCCGCAGGTCACCTCCAAGCGGCGGCTCTGCACATACTGCACCCATGCCGGGGTCCTGCCCTTGCAAACCGGGAACTGCACTGGCGTTTCCACCGTCTGCCAGCCTTGGGGCAGCTCCACCGTGAACTGCCCGGCGCTCTCCTCTGCCCCCAGCCCACGGAACCAGTCGGCGTCCAGTGCGTTGTTCATCTTGTTGCAGACCCATGCGGGCGAGAATACTTCGCCTTTTTTGCGAGTGCGCTGCTGCTGGGTGTCGGTCTGCTTCATCATCCGGGGCAGCACCACCTCGTAGTGGGTCAGCCCGAGCTGCTGGGTGGTGATCTGAGATCTATCCGTCACCGGCTCGTACATTACCGTTTGCAGTTCCTCCGGCGGGTCGGTGGCCCAGATGATGTTTTTGCCGGTGGATTTATCTTCTAGTAGTGTATCCAGCACCGCCTGCACTTCCGGTGCGTGAAAGTCGATCAGTTGTTCCAACGGGGATTCCCTCGCTTTGCCTTAGCGTTGCGGCGGAAGTGATAATATTCTTAGCACTTTCAGCCTATACTAACAAGTATCTTATCACTTTCGAGGCAAATTAACAAGATTCTCGGCGTTTTTTACCAAAAGTGATATGAAACACCTATACTTATGGCAAAGAAAGGCGGGAAAAAGATGATTGGAGCACGATTAGCCGACCTGCGAGATTGGAATAACCAAACGCAGGAAGAACTCGCCAAAGCCCTTAATGTTGCAACCTCTACCATCCGCAGTTGGGAGCATGAAAAGAGTTCCCCAAACCACGAGATGTTGATTGCCATTTGCAGGTACTATGGCACCTCCGCCGACTACCTGCTGGGTCTGACCGACATCGACCCCTCGGACGAGGCTCGCAAACAGCGCCAGCGCCTGACCGAAGAAGAACAGAACGAGATGCACCGCTACGAAGAATATCTGTTGTGGAAACGCAAAAAATAAGCCGCCCAGCGAGACCGTAAGGTCGCTGGGCGGCTTATTTAAACCAAAATCAAAAGAATTTTGCAGGTACTTATGCTACTCATCATTGTCTTTAAGTCTGGAGATCACAAAAATCATTTGCTTCACGCTCCAAATAAAAAACACTATGCTCGTAATAACTGCTGAAATTTCAACGTCTGCAAGAATCCACTGTATTTTTTCTTCGAACTTTAGAATTATAATTCCTAAAGCAATAACTAACGACGTTATATTAGCTGTTATCCCGATAAAGGCTGCGCGGTATAAATTATCAAGATAATTGTAATCCCAAAGTCGTTTAATACGCTCTTTTTCAAGCGTTGAAATCAGAATACTTATGCCTGTGAATAGAAATCCGCCTATTGTTGCTGACATAGAAATGACGTTATAATGAAAGTCTTTATTACAACTTCCAAAATCCAACACGTTAAAATAAGGGCATTTAAGAACGATTGCCGAAACTCCAGCCGACACAACAACTGCTCCACCTAGTTTAACTATATTCTTCGCTTTTGTTGTCATTCGCTCACCTCCCTTTTTGAATAAAATTCAGCTATGACAATACCTTAGCAGTTCATCTTTGCTTTGAGTGTAGATTTCAGTAAGAATTTCCTTGAATTCCTCTGCCCCGATCGTTTCAATGTTTTCTCTCTCCAAATTCACAGTTTTAGTAAAGCTGTACTGAAGTAAATCATATGTTTGTGACGGTTCGTTTTCAGCTTTTGCATTAGCACGAAGCTTCAGCAATCTTTCACCCAAGGTTGACTTCAAATCACCAATCAGCGTCAAAAAGTCTCTTTCATTCTCAAACATATTCTTGTTTCTGTGGCTTATCACTTCATAAGTTGCTGTACGAGTTCGTACATTTATTAGTGCATCATAGCCAGCCGGATTCACTCCTAGATCGCTAAGAATCCGATTGCTTGGAACAGCGACTTCAATTTCCAATTTACTAATAGTATGTTTGTGAGAAAGTTTAGCAGCTATGTCATCTGTCATGATTGCTGCAAGCTTTGTTGTTACATTTTCAGTGTATAGGAAATAATGGTCAAACATTGCACGGATTGTTGAAACCCTTGGTGCTCCACTGATACTAATATAACTTATAATTCCTGTTGCAAAGTCAATAAAGCAATAGGTGAACAGTTCCAACAGTTGGTTTTCAGACATAGGAACATCCTCTGTTTCCAAGGTTGTCTGATTACGTAATGCTACCGTGTTCGAAGGGTTTTGTTGACCGACCTTTACGAATGCACGGTGATTGGAAAATTCCAAAACTTCAGCAACGTCAGCTCCATTTGAAAGCGTCACCGTAATAGCTTTGTTTCCATTTGACAACAGTTGCATTTTATTATCATATATATTCTTAAAATGTTCCTCAATCTCATTTTTTGTCAAGGGAACAAATCTTGTTTGTCGGCTTCCCTGAATTGGAACTTTTTTCTCCAAAACCAAAAGATAAAAGGAAATCTTTCTGCTTTTCCCTGCCATAGAATTCTCTCCCTTAGATAGAATATCAAAACTCAGGTACAACTAATCGGATTTTCAGCAAAATTTCAATTTTTGCTGACATTTTTCTTATTATAGCACACTTTTGTCTATCGTAAATAGCCATTCCCAAATTACACAACACTGACAGTCTGCCGCTCGCAGAAACCATCAGTGGGTTTCATGAGTCTTCAAATCCCCTAGACACAAAAAATCGGCACCCGCTTTTCAGCGAGTGCCGATTTTGTTACCCTATCATGCGCTTTGATTTTTGGCGTAAGTGGCGTAAGTTTGGCGTAAATCCGCTTTTGCGCGCTCCAAAAATCAAGGATTCATGCGGTTTTTTTGGCAGTTATTAGTACATGCCGCCCATGTCACCGCCGGCAGGTGCAGCGGGAGCCGGGGGTTCCGGCAGGTCAGCAACAAGGCTCTCGGTGGTCAGCACCATCTCCGCAACAGAAGCTGCATTCTCCAGAGCGGAACGGGTGACCTTGGTCGGATCCACGATGCCAGCGGCGATCATATCCTCGACAAAGACCTCGTTCTGGGCATCGAAGCCGTAGTTGGGCTTGTTGGCAGAGACGATCTTGTCGATGATGACACTGCCCTCCAGACCGGCGTTCTTGGCGATCTGGCGCAGAGGTGCCTCCAGAGCCTTCAGGACGATCTTGGCACCGGTGCGCTCGTCGCCTTCCAGCGTGTCGCACAGAGCGCGCACAGCGGGGATGGCGTTGATGGGAGCGGTACCGCCGCCGGCCACAACACCCTCCTGCACAGCTGCCTTGGTAGCGTTCAAAGCATCCTCGATGCGCAGCTTCTTGTCCTTCATCTCAACTTCGGTAGCAGCACCGACCTTGATGACAGCCACGCCGCCGGCCAGCTTAGCCAGACGCTCCTGCAGCTTCTCGCGGTCAAAGTCGCTGGTAGCGGCCTCAATCTGGCTGCGGATCTGAGCAATGCGGGCTGCAATGGCGTCCTTGTCGCCTGCGCCGCCCACAATGGTGGTGTTCTCCTTGGTCACCTTCACCTGACGGGCATGGCCCAGCATCTGGACGGTAGCGTCTTTCAGCTCATAGCCCAGATCAGAGGAGATCACGGTGCCGCCGGTCAGGATAGCGATATCCTGCAGCATCTCCTTGCGGCGATCACCGAAGCCGGGGGCCTTGACGGCCACAACGTTCAGGGTGCCGCGCAGACGGTTGACGATCAGGGTGGACAGAGCCTCGCCCTCGATATCCTCAGCCACGATCAGCAGCTTCATGCCGTTCTGCATCACCTGCTCCAGCAGGGGAACCAGATCCTGAATGACGCTGATCTTCTTATCGGTAATCAGGACAGCAGCGTTGTCCAGATCGGCCACCATCTTGTCGGTATCGGTGACCATATAGGGGGTCAGGTAGCCGCGGTCGAACTGCATACCTTCCACGATCTCGTTGTAGGTCTCGGCGGTGGTCTTGTTCTCCTCGATGGTGATAACGCCGTCAGAGGTGACCTTTTCCATAGCCTCGGCGATCAGACGGCCGATCTCGGGGTCGCCGGCAGAGATGGTGCCGACGCGGGCGATATCGTTGCTGTCCTTCACCTTCTGGCTGTGAGCCTTGATGGTCTCCACAGCGGTGGTAACAGCCTTGCTCATGCCGCGGCGGATATCCATGGGGTTGGCACCGGCGGTAACATTCTTCATGCCCTCGTTGACCATGGCCTGTGCCAGCACGGTAGCGGTGGTGGTGCCATCGCCTGCAGCATCGTTGGTCTTGGTTGCAACTTCACGCACCAGCTGTGCGCCCATGTTCTCGAACTCGTCCTTCAGCTCGATCTCTTTTGCAATGGTCACGCCATCGTTGGTGATGACCGGTGCGCCGAACTTTTTGCCCAGCACCACATTGCGGCCCTTGGGGCCGAGGGTGATCTTGACGGTGTTAGCCAGGGTATCAATACCAGCGCACAGTGCCTTGCGGGCGTCCTCGCCCTGCTTGATCTGCTTTGCCATAATAAATCGCTCCTTTATAATGCAAACTCAATTGAAAAGGGAAAGCTTAGTCTTCCACAACAGCCAGAATATCGCTCTGGCGCACGATGGTGCACTCTTCACCGTCCACCTTGACCTCAGTGCCAGAGTACTTGCTGGTGAGAACCTTGTCGCCGACCTTGACGGTCATCTTGACTTCCTTGCCGTCCACGACACCGCCGGGGCCGACAGCCACTACCTGTGCCACCTGCGGCTTCTCTTTTGCGCTGCCGGTCAGGATCAGGCCGCCCTTGGTGGTCTCCTCGACTTCAACAGTCTTAATGACAACACGGTCTGCAAGAGGAATGATCTTCATAATTCTTGCCCTCCAATTATATTGAATTTATTTGAAACTTTGTTGCGTCCTGCGGGGGCTTCGTGTATGCTCCGCAGTGGCTTAGCACTCTTTTTCTCTGAGTGCTAAGTGTATTGTACTCATCTTGCCCTGAAAAATCAAGGGGTTTTGCAATTTTTCTTTGTTAAGAATTTATGACGGCCAAAAATCGTACCCTGCCACGCAAAAAAGACGCAGCCGCTGCACAATTTTTGCACAGCGGCTGCGTTCTGTTCCAATGGTAAGGTTTGCGGCAGTGTTTTTTATCTTACGCCTGCTTTTTTGGCGGTAAAGCGCTGGTAGGCGGGCAGCGGCAGCAGCACACGGCCCGCCAGCGGCTGCACCTGTACCGACACCTGCTTGCAGGGGGCGCACTCGCCGTCTACGGTGGCAATAATGGGCCCACGGTCATCTGCTGCCCGCAGACTAACGGATTTTGCGCGGCGGTAGATAAAGTAGGGCTTTGCGGCCTCGGTGAGTTGGCCGTTTTGAAAGTGCTGGCCGTTTTTGTACAGCATCAGCAGCTTTGCAATGACCCGACGGCTGACCTTGCGCACGATGAACACATCCAGCCAGCCGTCATCCGGCTGTGCCTCTGGCCCAGCCATAAAGCCGCCGCCGTAGGCGCGACCGTTGCACACCGCGCACATCAGGCAGTCCACGGTCAGTACCTCGCCGTCAATGACGTACTCCACCCTGCGGCCGATATGCCCGCACAACTGCTGGACAATGGACAGCGCATAGGCTGCTTCGCCGCCGCACAGCGGGATGCGCCGGAACTTGGGGATGCCGTAGGCCACCTGTGCGTCCAGACCGGCAGCGCAGATGGTGGCAGAAAGTCCCAGACTGGTGCGCATCAGGTCGATGGGCACTGCCCCGCCGGCCAGCTGGGCGTCCAGATCCAGAAACTCTTCCTTTGTACCGTAGGTGCGCAGAAAGTCGTTGCCGCTGCCATAGGGCAGGCAGCCCACGGCGGTCTTATCAAAGCCGTGGGCACCGGTGAGCGCCTCGTTGAAGGTGCCATCACCACCGGCGGTAAAAATGCGCAGTTCCACCCCGGCCTTTTGGGCAGCAGCGGCGGCAGCGCGGGACAGTTCCCGGGCGTGGCCAGCGTGGGTGGTAACGCGGATGGTGTAGTCCTCCGGGGCAAGCCCGGCACCGGCAGCTGCAGCCGCGATCTGCTGCGGCAGGGTGCGGGTACAGTCGGCCTTTCCGGCTGCGGGGTTCAGAAGAAACAGCGTGTGCATCGGGGTCCTCCCTGTTGTAACTCTATTTCCTCTATAATAGTCGAAAACCGCGCCGGTTGCAAGCAAAACCGGTATTTTGCTGTTTTATTACAGGGTAACCGTTTCATCCTCCCGCAAAACAATGCTGCCATCGGCGGCGCAGTCTGCTGTCCAGTGCTGCCCTACACAGGCCGTCCCGGCGGCAATGCGGTTTGCAAGCGCCTGCTCCACTGCCCTGTCCACCTGACGGCGCAGCTCCCGCGCACCATAGGCCGATTGCGCCCGGGCAGCCAGTGCCGCCCCCACCTGCGGGGTGTGGCGCAGCCGGTAGCCGCTGCGGGCGGCGCGCTGCTCCAGCTGGCAGAGCATTTTTTCTGCAATGGCGCAGAGGTTTTCCTCTGCCAGCGGGCGGAACACGATCACTTCATCCAGCCGCCCGAGCAACTCCGGCCGGAACCACTTTTTGGCCTCCTCCACAGCCTGTGCGGACTGCTTTTCAAACACCGCTTCTGCCCCGGCGGCAAAGCCCAGCGGCGCGTTCTGCCCCGCTAAGAAGCGTGCGCCCAAATTTGACGTGAGCAGCACGATGGTGTTGCGGAAATCTGCCTTGCGCCCCATGGCATCGGTCAGCTGACCGTCCTCCAAAATTTGCAACAGGATATTCTGGATGTCCGGGTGTGCCTTTTCGATCTCGTCAAACAGCACCACGCTGTACGGGCGGCGGCGCACGGCCTCGGTCAGCTGACCGCCCTCATCGTGGCCAAGGTAGCCCGGCGGCGCACCCAGCAGCCGGGCGGCGGTGTGCTGCTCCTGATACTCCGACATATCAAATTTGAGCAGCGCTTTCTCGCTGCCGAACCAGCTGACCGCCAGTGCCCGCGCCAGTGCGGTCTTGCCCACGCCGGTAGGCCCTAAAAACAGCATAGCACCGATGGGCCGCCCCGGCTCGCCCAGACCGGTGCGGCTGCGCCGGATAGCCCCGGCCACCGCAGCCACTGCCCGCTGCTGACCCACAATCTCGGCGTTCAGGCGGCTTTCCAGCTTGTCCAGACGCTCCCGCTCTTGCTCGCCCACCCGCTGGGCGGGCACGCCGCTGGCTGCTGCCACTACCCGGGCGATATCCTCCGGGCTGAGCACCGGCTGGGTGCGCTGCTCCTTTTCGGCAAGGATCCGCGCCGCCGCACAGGCTTCGTCCACAAGGTCGATGGCCTTATCCGGCAGGCAGCGCCCGGGCAGGTACCGCACCGAAAGCTCCACCGCCGCCTGCAGGGTCTGCGGCGGCAGTCGCACGCCATGATACCGCTCGTAGCGGGGCGCAAGACCGTTGAGGATCTCCACCGCCTGCGCGGGGGTGGGTTCTTCCACCTGCACCCGGCCAAAGCGGCGTTCCAGTGCGGCGTCCTTCTGGATGTGGGTGCGGAACTCCTGATTGGTAGTGGCGCCGATAAGTTGCAACTCGCCCCGGGCAAGCACCGGTTTTAAGATGCTGGCAGCGTCGATAGCACCCTCGGCGGCACCGGCTCCCACGATGGTGTGGAACTCGTCGATGAACAGGATGGCAGTGCCGTCCCGCACCAGCTCTTCCAGCAGGTTTTTCAGCCGCTCCTCAAAATCGCCCCGGTACTTGGTGCCCGCCACAAGACTTGCCATATCCAGCGCCAGCAGCCGCCGCCCTTGCAGCGCTCTGGGCACCTGCCCGGCGGCAATGCGCAGCGCCAGACCCTCGGCCAGCGCCGTTTTGCCCACGCCGGGCTCGCCAATCAGACAGGGATCGTTTTTTTGGCGGCGGCACAGGATTTCCACCATGCGGTCAAGTTCCGCTTCCCGGCAGAACACCGGGTCCAGCTCCCCCTCGGCGGCGCGGCGGGTCAGGTCGCGGCAATATTTATCGCTGGCGCGGCTGCCCCGGGGGATGCTGGCCGACACCCGGGGCTGGGCGGGCAGCACGAACTGTCCGCTCAGCTGGCGGCACTCCCGCACTGCCTCGGTGAGCGAAAGCCCCATCTCCGCCAGCAGCAGCCCGGCGGCGCAGCCGTCATCTTCCAGCATGGCGCAGAGCAGGTGCTCCGGCTCTGCCCGGCTGACGTGGGCGTTCTGCGCCCCAATGAGCGCGTAGTCCATGGTGCGGCGCAGATCCGGTGCCATGGACTGCCGGGTCAGCCGCTGTACCGGGGCGCTGCGCCGCTGCGCCAGCTGGCGGCGCACCTCTGGCTCAGTGATGTTTTTCCGGGTGAGAAACTGCGCCGCAGCGCCCTGCTGCCGCAGCATTGCCAGCAAAAGGTGGCTGGTATCCGCCTGTTCACAGCCCAAATCCCCCGCCAGCTGCACCGCCTGCTGCAACAGCCGCGCCGCCGGGCGCGAAAAGCCCCGGTAACCGCCCATGCCCAGATTTTCCCAAATGCCCATGTGTCTGCTCCTTGCTGCATATAAAATCGTCTGCACTGGAAGTATAGCCCCAAAGGCGCAGAAAAAATCAGTTGTTTGTGTCGGGCGGCAGAAAAGTAAAAAACGATCCGCAGTGGTTGCCGGGGGCGCGGGGGCGTCCGGCTGCTGCGGATCGTTTTTTGAGATTTTATCTTGCGGGGAACGTTTTCAGAACGAACCGCCACCGCCGCCGTGGGTAGTGCCGCTGGAGGAGGTGTGGGTGGAGCTGCCGCCGGAATCGCTGGAGCTGGACTCCTTTGGCCGCTCGGTGCGGTGCACGTCACGGTACAGGAACAGCTCCCGGCTGTTGGTCAGGTTCATGCTGCCCTCCCGCACATAGCTGGCGGCGTTCTCCTGGAACGCCACGCTGC
>ERZ506957.287-NODE-287-length-22011-cov-4.811897_pt1 | contig 22011 bp, 19 predicted proteins | sample MGYA00512894_ERZ506957 | MGnify/ENA metagenome assembly ERZ506957
CTTTTCCGCCCACTCTTCGGTATCGAAAACGGGAAATACACAAAGTATTCCGCCGTTTCCGATACCTCGATTGGACGAAAAATCTCGCACACACAGTCCTTGCCGATTTATCCAGAGCTTCCTTGATTTTAATTGAACGAAACACGTGGGTGAGCATAGGGTACTCTGAAATGGCGGGGTACCCTTCTGCCCTGTACCCTGCGGCTTACTATTGGAGAGGATTACTATGGAGATTATCAAGCCCCGGACGCTGTCCGGCTTTATGGAGCTGCTGCCGGAAAAGCAGCTGAAATTTGACCGCATGGCGGAGGTTCTGCGCAAGACCTACGCCTCCTACGGCTTTGCCCCGCTGGACACCCCTGTGATCGAGGATGCCCAGATTCTGCTTGCCAAGGGCGGCGGAGAGACGGAAAAGCAGATCTACCGCTTCACCAAGGGCGACAGCGACCTTGCGCTGCGCTTCGACCTGACGGTGCCGCTGGCAAAATATGTTGCCCTGCACTATAACGAGCTGGCTTTCCCCTTCCGCCGCTACCAGATCAGCAAGGTCTACCGGGGCGAGCGGGCGCAGCGCGGCCGGTTCCGGGAATTCTATCAGGCGGACATCGATATCATCGGCGACGGCAAGCTGGACATTCTCAACGAGGCGGAAATCCCCGCCATCATCTATAAGGTATTCAAGGGCTTCGGCCTGACCCGGTTCCAGATTCATGTCAACAACCGGAAGGTTCTCAACGGCTTCTACACCATGATGGGTCTGACGGAAAAGTCCGGCGACATCATGCGCACCGTGGACAAGCTGGACAAGATCGGCGTTGACAAGGTAAAGATCATTCTGCTGGACGACTGTGGCCTGACGGAGCAGCAGGCGGACGACATTCTCGCCTTCATCTCCATCAAGGGGACGAACGCGGAGGTTCTTGCCGCGCTGGAAAATTACGCGGGACGGAACGAGACCTTTGATACCGGTCTCGGCGAATTGAAGGTGGTCGCTTCCAACCTGGCGGCTTTCGGAATGCCGGAAGAAAACTTCGTCGTTGACCTGACCATCGCCCGGGGGCTGGACTACTACACCGGCACCGTCTACGAGACCCTTCTGCTGGATCACCCGGAGCTGGGTTCCGTCTGCTCCGGCGGCCGGTATGACAATCTGGCGGGTTATTACATTGAAAAGCAGCTGCCCGGCGTGGGCATTTCCATCGGCCTGACCCGGCTGTTCTACGTCCTGGACGAGCAGGGGCTTCTGAACCCCGAGCTGCCCGGCGCCCCCGCGGACGCGCTGGTGCTGCCCATGAGAGACATTGCCCCGGCCATCGCGCTGGCGGAGACGCTTCGCTCTTCGGGACTGCGGGTACAGCTGTACTGCGAGCAGAAGAAGTTCAAGCAGAAAATGGCCTACGCCGACAAGCTGAAGGTTCCCTTTGCCGTCCTGCTGGGCGAGGACGAGATCGCGGAGGGCAAGTGCAGCGTCAAGAACATGAAGACCGGCGAGCAGCTAAAGCTCACCCCCGCCGAGGCCGCCGAACACATCAAGGCATCGCTGGACGCGGAGACCGGCACGCTGATTCTGGAAAAATAACACAGCAGCGGGCGGCTCCTGACGGGGCCGCCCGCATTTTTGGGTCTTATTGAATCTCGTCCGCAATGGCGCCCAGCAGTTCCCGGGTTGGGTCGTTCCCATGTTCCCAGTACATGATGCCGAGAAGCTTCTTCTCCTTGACATACTTGCACTTCAGGCGCACCGCCTTGGGAGACTCGTAGCTGACGAGAGTCCTGCCGTTCCACAGATAGTTTGCCTCCGCATCAGCATCCCAATAAATCTGGAAATTGTTCTCCCGGAGATATTCCGGGGTGATCTCCCCATAGGCCGGACCGGGCAGTCCGCCGCCGGAGGGCTGCAGAAGACCGTGATTTTCAAAGGACGTGACCGCAAAGTGCCGCCCGTAGAAGGCCGCGCCAATGATGATCTTTTCGTAGGGAACGCCCGCCCGGTGGTAGGCTTCCACAGTGTCCCGGGTGTTCAGGCCGGACTTGTCGCCCTTTGTCGCGCCGAGAGCCGCGTGATGTCCGGCGCGGGTGCCGTCCACCATGTCGTAGGTCATGAGCTGCACATAGTCCACGATTTCCGCAACCTTATCCATCTGGGTATCCGCAATGCACCGCTGGCTTGCGCCCACGGCGATGGATACAATGCGGTCTTTTCCAAGATATTCCCGCAGGGTTGCCAGCAAAGCGGTGAAATTCTCCTTGTCCCGGGGGTCCGCGCCGATGCCCGCCGCATCGTTGCAGGGGTATTCCCAGTCAATGTCGATGCCGTCCAGATTGTATTTTTCCACCGCGTCCAGACAGGACTTGGCAAAATTCCGGCGGCCTTCCTCCGTCATGGCCATGTCGGAGAAGCCGTCCGCGCCCCATCCGCCCACGGACAGGACGATCTTCATTTCCGGATTCCATTCCCGCAGCTTCGGCAGCAGGTGGAGATATTTCAGCAGATGCAGATCCAGCAGCCCGTCCTTGAGAAGTCCGAAGGCCAGATTCACGTGGGTCAGGCGCTGGGCGTCCTCCCGGGTGAAGCCCGCCAGGGCATCGTTCCAGCAGTAGGCGATGACATCATATTTCATGGTATGCACGCTCCTTTATTTCGTTCTCTTGCCATTATAAAGCCGCGCCGCGCTTATGTCAAAGTCTGGAATTGCCCACTTTGGAAAATAAAGTGCAACGACAGGCAAGAAGGTGCATTTCCAGACCTTTTCAAGCCGTCGTTTTTCTGATATACTCATTGTGAAAAATCAATACATTGCCCAAATCAGGCGGAGGTAACCTTATGCGTTATGGGTACTTTGACAATGAGCATCGGGAATATGTTATCGATCGGGTAGATGTCCCCGTTTCCTGGACCAACTATATCGGCCTCAAGGATATGTATGGCGTATTCAACCACACGGCGGGCGGATACCTGCTGTACAAGACTCCCGAATACCATCGCATCACCCGGTTCCGTCCCAACGGCGTTCCCATGGACGGCCCCGGACATTACGTGTACCTGCGGGATCAGGACACCGGCGACTACTGGAGCATCTCCTGGCAGCCTGTGGGCAAGCCCAAGGAGCATTTCTCCTGCCGCCACGGCCTGAGCTACATCAAGTATCACTCCGATTACGCAGGCATCGACGCCGAGCAGAAGCTCTTTGTCGCCATGGACGACCCCGTGGAGATCTGGGACGTGAAGCTGCGCAACGATTCTGATAAAGTGCGCCATCTTTCCGTGTTCTCCTATCTGGAATTCAGCTTCCACCAGGTGGACATGGACAACAAGAACTTCCAGATGAGCCTGTACGCCACCGGCAGCCGGTACGAAGACGGCGTCATCGAAAACGACCTCTACTACGAAGAGGACGGCTACCAGTTCTTTACTTCCGATTTTACCCCGAACGGCTTTGACAGCCTGCGCGACAGCTTTATCGGCGGCTACCGCACCGAACGCAATCCATTGGTGGTGGAGACCGGTGTGTGCGGCGGCTCTTTTGAAAAGGGCGGCAATCATTGCGGCGTCCTGCAGAAGGTGCTCACCCTTCAGCCCGGCGAGGAAACCCGCCTCCTGTTCCTCCTGGGCGAGGGCGGCATCGAAGCCGGTAAGAAAATGCGTCAGAAGTACACCCAGGCCAGAGCCGACGAGGACTTTGCCCGTCTGCTGAAATTCTGGGACAACAAGCTCAGCTGCCTGCAGGTGTCCACCCCCAACGAGGGCATGAACACCGAGCTGAACATCTGGAACCTGTATCAGAGCGAGATCAACGTCATGTTCTCCCGGTTCACCTCCTTCATTGAGGTGGGCGGCAGAACCGGCCTTGGCTACCGGGACACCGCGCAGGACGCCATGACGATTCCCCATTCCAACCCCGACAAGTGCCGCGGCCGCATCATCGAGCTGCTGCGGGCGCTGACCAAGGAGGGCTACGGCCTGCACCTGTTCGAGCCCCGCTGGTTCGAGCCGGAGGAAAAGCCCCAGTCCTTCAAGTCCCCCACAGTGGTTCCCACCCCCGATAAGAGCCAGATCGTCCACGGTCTGAAGGACGCCTGCGCCGACGACGCCCTGTGGCTGGTGACCGCCATCGTCCAGTACATCCGGGAGACCGGCGACATGGCCTTTGCCCATCAGGTGGTGACCTACGCCGACGGCGGCGAGGGCACAGTCTACGAGCATATGAAGCGCATTCTGGACTTCTCTGCCCGGCAGGTGGGCATCAACGGCATCTGCAAGGGTCTGCGCGCCGACTGGAACGACTGCCTGAACCTTGGCGGCGGCGAAAGCGCCATGGTCAGCTTCCTGCACCACTGGGCGCTCCAGAACTTCATCGCGCTGGCCGAGCAGCTGGGCGAGATGAAGGACGCGGCCGAATACACAAAGATCGCCGAGCATGTCAAGGAAGTCAGCGAGTCCGTGCTCTGGGACGGCAAGTGGTACATCCGCGGCATCACCGCCGGAAACCGCAAAATCGGCACCCAGGCGGACACCGAGGGCCGGGTACACATGGAGAGCAACACCTGGGCCGTGCTTTCCGGGGTCGCCGATCACGAGCATGGCATCTCCGCCATGGACAGCGTGGACGAGTACCTGTACACCCCCTACGGTCTGATGCTCAACGCCCCCTGCTTCACCACCCCCGACGACAGCATCGGCTTCGTCACCCGGGTGTATCCGGGCTTGAAAGAAAACGGCGCCGTGTTCAGCCATCCCAACCCCTGGGCGTGGTGCGCCGAGGCCATTCTGGGCCGCGGCAGCCAGGCAATGAAGTTCTACAACGCCCTGTGTCCGGCACTGCAGAATGATATCATCGAGGTTCGCCAGTCCGAGCCTTACTCCTACTGCCAGTTCGTGGTGGGCAAGGACCACACCGCCTACGGCCGTGCGCGCCATCCCTTCATGACCGGTTCCTCCGGCTGGGCCTACTTCGCGGCCACCCAGTACATGCTGGGCATCCGTCCGGACTTCGACGGCATCACCGTCGATCCCTGCATCCCCGCCGACTGGAAGGAATTCTCCGTCAGCCGGAAGTGGCGCGGCGCGGAATACCACATCCATGTAACCAACCCCGACGCCGTGGAAAAGGGCGTCAAGAGCATCACGATGAACGGCAGGCAGGTTCGCAAGCTGCCTGTGCTGCCCGTGGGCACTGTCTGCGACGTGGAAGTCGTGATGGGCTGAGGCCATTACCCCGGTGGGGGCGCATAGCTTGGTCAATCGAATTTTATCCGGCGAAAAGCCGGGAGAGGAGAAAATCAAGATGATTAAATTTGGTACCGGTGGATGGCGGGCGATCATCGCAGACGAATTCACTAAGGAAAATATCCGTCTGGTGGTAGCCGGCCTTTGCAAGCTGATGCTGCTGGAAGGACACGCGGGCAAGGAGATCTGTGTGGGCTATGACCGCCGTTTCCTGTCCAAGGAATCCGCCCACTGGGCGGCGGAGGTTCTGGCGGGCTACGGATTCCACGTCTTTGTGGTCGCCCGTTCCTCCCCCACGCCGCTGATCATGTTCACCGTCAAGCAGATGCAGACCCCCTACGGTCTGGCGGTTACCGCCAGCCACAACCCCGCAATCTACAACGGCATCAAGGTCTTCACCGCCGGCGGCCGGGACGCCGATCAGGTCGTCACCGGAAAGATCGAGGAGCAGATTGCCCTTCTCAAGCCGGAGGACGTGAAGTCCATCGACTACGATCAGGCCATGGAAATGGGTCTGATCCGGGAAGGCTACCCCTTCAACGAGTACATCGACAGCATTCTGCAGGTCGTTGACACCAAGAAGATCAAGCGCGCCCACCTGCGCATCGCCATCGACCCCATGTATGGCGTCAGCCAGAGCAGCCTCAGGACCATTCTGCTGACCTGCCGGTGTGACGTGGATGTCATTCATGAGCAGCACGACACCCTCTTTGGCGGCAAAATGCCCGCCCCCAGCGCTGACACCCTGAAGCTGCTGAGCAACTACGTGGTGGACAACGGCTGCAATCTGGGCGTTGCCACCGACGGCGACGCCGACCGTCTGGGCGTCATCGACGAGAAGGGCGCGTTCCTCCATCCCAACACCCTGCTGGTTCTGCTTTATTACTACCTGGTGAAATACCGCGGCTGGTCCGGCCCCTGCGTGCGCAACAACTCTACCACCCACCTGCTGGATCGGGTCGCGAAGGATATGGGTCAGCAGTGCTACGAAGTCCCCGTGGGCTTCAAGTACATCTCCGCCAAGATGGCGGAGACCAACGCCGTCATCGGCGGCGAGTCCTCCGGCGGTCTGGCCGTCCGGGGCCACATCGCGGGCAAGGACGGCATTTACGCCGCCGCTCTGCTGGTGGAAATGCTGGCCGTCACCGGCAAGTCCGTGTCCCAGCTGTACCAGGAGATCACCGACAAATATGGTATGCTGTATTACGAAGATGCTGCCTTCACCATGACCCAGGCGCGGAAGGCGGAGCTGCAGGAGAAGCTGTTTGTGAAGCTGGAAGTGCCGGACTTCGGCAACGCCGTAGAGAAGATCAACCGCACCGACGGCTGCAAGGTTTACTTCACCGACGGGAGCTGGGTCATCTGCCGCTTCTCCGGCACAGAGCCGCTGCTCCGCATGGCAGCCGAGGGTGAAAGCCAGTCTCAGGCCAGAACCTACATCCGCATCTGGCGGGAAGAGCTTGGGCTGTAAATTCCATAAGATTCGGGCGGCTCAAAAGAGCCGCCCGTAAGTTTATCGGTTACAGCCGCAGCGGTTATTCGCTGCGGCTGTTCTTGTATTCTTTGGCGCTATGTGGTAATATGATAATCGGATTTACGGAAGAAGGTGTGCAGGGTTGAACGACCTGTTTATACAAGGGATATCGCTTCATTGGGATAAAGTCGGCAAGGACAGCTATTTACGGGAAATCGCGGCTTTTCAGGGGCTTGACCAGATCAGGTTCAACAAGCCGGTCACTTTCTTCGCCGGTGAAAACGGCAGCGGCAAGTCAACCCTGCTGGAAGCGATCGCGGTGGCACACGGATTTAATCCGGAAGGCGGAACAAGGAATTATAATTTCTCAACACGAGACACGCATTCCGAACTTTGTGATGCCATTACGGTTGCAAAAGGGTACAGAAGAGAGCGCTGGGGATATTTTCTTCGGGCGGAAAGCTTCTATAATGTGGCCACGCAGGAAGAACAGTATGCCGATGCAGCACACCCTTCGGCATTATACCACGAAAAGTCTCATGGCGAAAGCTTTTTGCAGCTTGCGCAAAACAATCTCCGTGGGGACGGCCTATATTTCTTTGATGAGCCGGAAGCCGCGCTTTCCCCACAAAGGCAGTTGACATTGCTGGCAGAAATCTACGAATGCGCGAAAGCGGGGGCGCAGTTCTTCATCGTTACCCATTCCCCCATACTGCTGGGTATTCCAGATGCGGATATTTACTGCTTTGACAGAGACAGGCTTCACCTGTGCGATTATGAGGAAACGGGCAGCTATCAGATTACAAAAATGTTCGTCAATAACCGGCAGGCATTGCTGCGCAATCTCTTAAATGACTAGTATTGCGGGCCGTCAGTCATGCCCTGTATCTCTCGATAACACATCTCAAAAACAGGAGATAAAATTATGGAACAGCTCGTTCAGAACGCAACAAAATTTATCAAAGAGATTTTCCAAAACGATTTCAGCGGACACGACTTTTTTCATTCCATGCGTGTTTACCGAACCGCAATAAACATCGCGGAGGCGGAACACGCCGACATGGAGGTCGTGGCATTGGCGGCGCTGCTGCATGATGTAGACGACCGGAAGCTTTCCCCGATGACCGCCGAGAAGAAAGAAAATGCCGCCCGGTTTATGTGCAGTCAGAACGTGCCGGAATCTGAAATCCGGCAGGTATGTCAGATCATTGACGAGGTATCCTTCAAGGGGACGGATTCCGTCCGGCCGTCCACGCCGGAGGGGAAATGCGTGCAGGATGCTGACCGACTGGATGCCCTCGGTGCGATCGGCATTGCCCGCACATTTGCCTATGGCGGAAGCCATAACCGCGCCATCTACGATCCGGAATTGCCGCCGCGGACGGCGATGAATCAGGCGCAGTATTACAGCAGCAAGTCCACCTCCCTGAACCACTTCTACGAAAAGCTGTTTCTGCTGGAAGGCATGATGAACACCGAAACCGGCAAGGCCATCGCAAGAAAGCGGACGCAGTACATGCAGCAATTTGTAGACGAGTTCCTGAATGAGTGGGACGGACTGGACAAATAGGCTTTGGTTCACTTAACGAAAACCGGCGTGACCGCACAGGTCACGCCGATACGCTTTTATAGAACTTAAATGCAGAAAAATCCATTGCCGCGGCAGCACAGCAGCTGGGCAGCATAACACAGGCACAGGCTTGCGCAGGGGGTGCCGCCCATGGCAAATCCCCGGAAGTTCCCCGCCTGCTGGCGGTAGGCCGCGCCGCCGTGTTCGATGACGTCCAGCGCATTCAGATACTCCGGATTGTCGGGTTCCATGCTCACCGCCCGGCGAATATGCTCCAGCGCTGTCACCTGATTGCCCAGGGCGTCGTTTGCCAGCGCACTGAGGTAATACCACCGGGCATTGCGCTCCTGAGAGTTGTTCAGGACGTTCAGCGCTTCCTGATACCGGCCGAACTGGATGTAGCGCATCGCCGCCTGCTGGTACTGGTCGCCCGCTGTTTCGCCGTAGGACTGCCGGCTGTAACCGCCGCCAAAGCCGCCGAAGGGGTCGCCGTAACCGTAACCGCCGTATCCGCTGCCCGCGCCCGGCTGCTGCGCCTTGTCCGGATCCTTGATCTGCTCGTAGGCCGCGTTGATCTCCCGCATTTTCTGCGCGGCGGCTGCGTCCCCCGGATTTCTGTCCGGGTGGTATTTCTTTGCCAGCGCCCGATACGCCCGCTTGACCTCCTCGTCGGAGGCATCGGGGCTGACCCCCAGAACCTTATACGGATCATCCATCGTTGGCCGCCTCCTCTTTCCGCTTCCCCCGGTAGTTCACCCACACGCCGCTGTACAGGATATTGTCCAGCAGCGCCTTGTCCTGCACCAGAGGAAGCTTTTCATAGCGTTCCGCGCATCTGCCCATGGCAAGCACCAGATATTCCTCCCAGCGCTTCTCGTCCTTTTCCATGCCCATGGCCAGATACGGGTTGTATTTTCCTTTACGTTTGTCCTTATCGTAATCTGCCGCCGCGTCCAGCAGATAAATAAACCTGCCCAGACTGAAGCCCATTTGCCCCAGATCTTTCGCCCACATGTCCTCCCGGTAAACCAGCAGCTGCGCCATCAGCTCACCAAAGCAGGAGGCCGGTTCGTCGGGGTTGGGGCAGTTTTCCTTTTCCAGCTGGGATAATCTGGAAATGCAGTTTCTGATCGCCCCGAGCTGCCTTGGCCAGCGGGCTTCCAACTCCGGCAGAAAGGGTTCCAGCTTGTCCGCCATGAATTTGGCGGAGCGTTTCCCATCATCCTGCCAGTCGTCCAGACAGTTGTAATAGCCCAGCGCCACGTTCATGTCCGCGGCGTAGCGGATGTATTCGCTGTCCACCCATGGGCGCGGCTTCACAGAGTGCAGGCGGCAGGCTTTTTTCCCGCTCTCCTCCTCCGGCTCGTACAGGCTCATCAGCAGCAGCGCCAGAAAGGCCATATCATAGCTCAGGCAAATTCTTCCGATGCCCGTGCTTCTTTGCCGGATCTCCCGGCAGATGCCGCAGTACACCGCGCCGTAGCGTTTCTGCTCCTCGGCGGTCAGCTCTTTCCAGCTGGCAGTCACATATCCAAACATACCGCACTTCTCCTTTTTGCCACATCCTACAAAGGGACTGTGAACTGCGGTTAAACAATCCAGAAATTTACAAATTATTTATCCATCAGATACCGGTTCAGCGCCCCGCCGTAGAACAGGATGCTCATACAGCAGTACAGCCACAGCATGGTGATGGCAATGGCGTACACCGAGCCGTAGATCGTGGAATATCTGGAGAAATTCTCCACGTAAATGGAGTAAATGTCCGAAAACACCAGCCAGCCCAGACTGGACAGCACGCCGCCGGGAAGGCTTTCCATAAAACGGCTGCGCCGCTTGTTGGGCAGCACCATGAACATCAGGGTAAAAACCAGGCTCTGTAAAAACAGCAGCAGGAAAAACCGCAGGTCGATCAGGTCGGTGAAGAAAATCACCACCGGATTGTCCACTTGCCGCATTAAATTGATGATCGAATTGCCGAACACGTGCAGCACCAGCGTCAGCAGCAGGATCAGAATGAACACAAAGGTATACACCACACTGATGGAGCGGGTATAAATGTATCCCCGGTTTTCCGACACGCCGTAAACCGCGTTCAATCCTGTAAGCATACCGTAAATGCCCCGGCTGGCCGACCACAGCGCCGTCACGGCGGAAACGCCCACCAACGCGCCGGAGGAATTGCGGTACGTGCTGTAGATCAGCTCTTCGGCGTCCCCCACCATGGTACTTGGCAGGATGTCACCCAGCAGCTCTACCAGGCCCCGCACCTCCATCCCCGTATAGCGCAGCACGCTGAGGATCAGCACCAGTGCCGGAAAAAAAGCCAGAATAATAAAGTACGCGGCATAGGCGGCGTGGAGGGGAATATGCATTTGCTTGACAGTCTTGGCGGCGTCCATAACTTTGCCGATCAGGCCGCCCTTGGGAAATTCCTTCATCGTCTCCCCCACTTTAGACAAGTCGGCCCGCAGCCCGAAGGGCTGCGGGCAAATCCGTTTCCGTGTTATTCTTCCGTTTCCGTGTTATTCTGCGGAGATCAGGTAGTAATATACCGGCTGTCCGCCGCTGAGCAGATTCACGTCCGCGTTGGGGCAGATGTCCGCGAAGATGTCTGCCGCCTTCTGGGCGTGCTTTTCCTTCACGTCCTCGCCGTAGTAGATCGTGATATACTCCTTGCCATCGTCCCGAACCTTTTCCGCCAGGGACTTGAGCAGCACCCGGATGTCCTGGCTGGTGCCGAACAATTGACTGCCGTACAGCGCCAGATAGTCGCCCTCATGGATGTTATAGCCGTCGAAGTCGGAATTCCGGGCGGCGTAGGTGATCTGCATGGTGTCCACGGTGTCCAGCGCCTCGGTCAGGGCAGCGGTGTTTTCCTCAACACTTCCCTCGGGGGCAAAGCTCAGCATAGCGGTGATGCCCTGAGGAACGGTCTTGGAGGGAATGACCACCACGGTCTTGGGGGTCAGGGCGTCTACCTGCTGGGCAGCCATGATGATGTTCTTGTTGTTGGGCAGGACAAAGACAGTCTCGGCAGGCACCTTGTTCACCGCCTCCAGAATGTCCTGGGTGCTGGGGTTCATGGTCTGGCCGCCGGAGATGATCTGATCGACGCCCAGATTCTGGAACACATCCGCGAGGCCCGCACCGGCGCAGACGGAGACAACGCCCAGAGGCTTCTCCGGCTTTGCGATCTTCGGGGCGACCTCCTGCTCGGAGAGCACCTTTTCCGTGTGCTGTAAGCGCATGTTCTCGATCTTCACCGTGACGAAGGAGCCGTAGTTCAGCGCTTCGGTCAGCGCCTTGCCGGGATCGTTGGTATGGACATGCACCTTGATGATCTCGTCGTCGTCCACCAGCACAAGGCTGTCGCCCAGCTCGGACAGGAACGCCCGGAGATTCTCAGGATCATGGTCATTTTCCCGGGAAATAATGAACTCGGTGCAGTAGGAGAAGGTGATGTCCTCGGTATTGAAGTCGGAGAAGTCCGCGCTCTGCTTGGTCTGCGTCACCGCGCCGTTCTCGGGCAGCACCACGTCCTCGCCCTGCAGGGCGCTGAGCATGGCTTCCAGCGCCACGACCCAGCCCTTGCCGCCGGCATCCACAACACCGGCCTTTTTCAGCACGGGGTTCTGGTTGACGGTATCGGCCAGCGCCTTCACGGCTTCCTCAATGGCTGCTTCGTGGACGAATTCGATAAAGTTGTTCTCCCGGGCGGCGTCGGCAGCCTTGGCCGCGGACAGGCGGGCGACGGTGAGGATGGTGCCTTCGGCGGGCTTCATGACGGCCTTATAGGCGGCGTCAACGCCTTCCTGCAGCGCCTGCGCCCACAGAACGCCGTCGCACTCCTCGCTGCCCTTCAGGCGCTTGGAAATGCCCCGGAACAGCAGCGACAGAATGACGCCGGAATTGCCCCGTGCGCCCCGCAGCATGGCGGAGGCCGCCACCTTGGACGCTTTTTCCAGATCGGGGTCCTCGGTCTTGCGCAGGTCGGAGGCCGCGGAGTTGATGGTCATGGACATATTGGTGCCGGTGTCTCCATCCGGCACGGGGAACACGTTCAGCTCGTTGAGAGCCTGCTTGTTGATCTCGATGGCGGCAGCCGCGCTGATGATCATTCTGCGAAGATCGGCTCCGTTGATGGTTTCTCTCAATTTATTTCCCTCCGAACTTTAACCGATCACCATGGAATCGATATAAACATTTACGGCCCGAACCTCGGTGCCGGTGCAGTTGGTCACCACATAGCGAACCTCGGAAATAATGGAAGCGCCCACGGCGTTCAAGTTTACGTTGTTGTCCACGATAATATGCAGATCAATGGAAATGGTGTCGTCCTCGTTGAACTGGACATGTACGCCCTTGCCCACGGATTCCCGGCGGAGCAGATGGTACAAGCCGTCGGACAGGCTCCGGGCAGCCATGCCCTTGACGCCAAAGCAGTTGATGACAGCGGTGCCGACAATGTCCGTGTAGACGCTGGTGCTGACATTGACGCTTCCGTTTTCATTTTCGTGACGGATCATAGATGCAACCTCCAATTTTCAGTACGTATTTTGACAAAGGGGAGCTACAAGCGCCTTAAACCATGCTGTCTTCCCAGCAGTCGGGGGCGGTCAGACCCATCATCTTGACAATGGTGGGCGCCACATTGGCAAGGCCGTAGTGGCCGTCCTTGATGACCCAGGTGTGGTCGGGGTCGTAGATGATGAAGGGAACGGGGTTCAGGGAATGCGCCGTGCGGACGGAGGTCTTTCCCTTCTTGGTTTCGGTCATCTGGTCGGCGTTGCCGTGGTCGGCGGTGATCAGGACGGTGTAGCCGTACTTGTCGGCAGCCTCCACAATGGCGGCCACGCTCTTGTCCACGCACTCCATGGCGTAAACCACCGCGTCAAACACGCCGGTGTGGCCAACCATGTCGCCGTTGGGGAAGTTGCAGCGCAGGAACTGGAACTTCTTGGATGCCATGTTCTCCACCATCTTTTCGGTGATCTCCTTGGACTTCATGGCAGGCGCCTTCTCGAAGGGGATCACATCGGAGGGGACTTCCTCGTAGACTTCCAGATTCTCGTCCACCTTGCCGGAACGGTTGCCGTTCCAGAAATAGGTCACATGGCCGTACTTCTGGGTCTCGGACAGGGCGTACTCATGGATTCCGGCGGCGCACAGCACCTCGGTCAGGGTGTGCTTGATGACGGGGGGCTGCACCAGATAATGCTGGGGGATCTTCAGGTCGCCGTCGTACTGGAGCATACCGGCAAACTTCACGCCGGTGTAGTCGCCCCGGTCGAAGTGGTCGAATTCCTTGCGGTCAAAGGCCAGGGAAATCTCCTGTGCCCGGTCGCCACGGAAGTTGAAGAGGATGACGCTGTCGCCGTTGGCGATCTTCGCCACAGGCTCGCCGCTCCGCTCGATCACGAAAGCGGGCAGATCCTGATCGATGCAGCCCGTCTCTGCGCGGTAGGTCTCGATAGCCGCCTTGGCAGAGGGGAATCTTCTGCCGATTGCCTGAACGTGGGTGCGCCAGCCCTGCTCTACCATCGGCCAGTTGGCCTCGTAGCGGTCCATGGTGATCTGCATACGGCCGCCGCCGGAGGCGATGGCGTAATCGCAGCCCTCGGTGTTCAGCTCGGCGAGAACCTTCTCCAGCATATCCACATACTCCAGCGCGGAGGTGGCGGGCACGTCACGGCCGTCCAGAAGGATGTGGCAGTAGGCTTTCTTCACGCCCTCGGCATGGGCTTCCCGCAGCATGGCAATGAGGTGATGGATGTTGGAATGGACGTTGCCGTCGGACAGCAGACCCAGGAAATGCAGCGCCTTGCCGGAAACGGCGTTGGCGATCAGGTCTTTCCAGGTCTCGGAGGCATAGAGCGAGCCGTTTTCGATGGACTCGCCGACAAGCTTTGCGCCCTGAGAATAAATCTGACCGCAGCCAAGAGCGTTGTGGCCGACCTCGGAGTTGCCCATATCATCATCGGTGGGCAGACCGACGGCGGTGCCGTGGGCTTTCAGGTAAGTATGGGGGCAGGTGGCAAGCAGATGATCCAGCGTGGGAGTCTTGGCAACCGCGACCGCATCGCCGCTGCCGCCGTCACCCTTGCCGACGCCGTCCATGATAACAAGAACAATGGGTTTTTCCATAATAAATCCCTCCAGAAAAAGAGCTATTCATACAAGTATGCATTCTATTGGATTTTATTATTTTACATCATTTTTGCCGAACTTACAACCACTTTTTTAATTTTTCCGTAACGCCCAAAAAAACTTCCGGAAAAACCAAAAAATGAGTGATTTTTCCGGAAGTTGTTAAATATGTTTGAACGGATTGTTCCCATGCTCAGACGTGGACGCTCAGTCGTCGTAGTCCTCGTCCCGTTTTCTTCTGTAAATGAGCAGACCGATGAGCAGCAGGCTCAGCGTTCCGGAGACGATGAGAACGCCGATGAGGATACCGATTACCGGAGAGCTGTCCTTCTGTTCCTCGGGCAGCGTCGGGGGAACCGTTTGCTGCGTGGGAAGGGTCTCCGGTGCCTGAGTCGCCTGCGTCGTTTCGGGAACCGTAGGCGGCTGGGTGGTGGGGACGGTGGGCGGCTCGGTCGCCGGCTGGGTAGTAGGCGGCACCGTCGTCTCCGTCGGCCGGGAGGTTACCTGGACTTCGCCCTCAAAATGATAGGGGTCGGAGCCGTTGGCGGTCAGCACCTGCAGGCGGCCGTGGAAATTGGTTTCCAGCTCCTCCACGTACTCGCTGGGCCAGATGTTGTTCACCGGGCAGTAGATGGTGATATTGTTGCCGTTCCACAGGCAGTTGGCGTTGAAGGAGGGCATACCGCCGCTGCAATAGACCTCCGTCAGATTGGTGCAGCCCTCAAAAGAGCTTGCGCCGAACCGGCGGAAGGATGCCGGGAGGGATATCTTCGTCAGTCCCTCGCAGCCCTGAAAAGCGCTTGCGCCGATCTCCTTCAGGGAATTGCCGAAATCCACCGCCGTCAGGTTTTTGTAATCCGTGAACGCCCCCGCGCCCACGCTGGTCACGCCGCCGGTGAGTACGACGGTATGAATCTGATCCGCGCTGCCCGACCATGGCGCGCCGCCTTCAAAGTCCTTCATGGCGCCGCTGCCGGAAACGGTCAGGGTGCTGCCGTCCAGCGACCACGAAAGCCCGTCGCCGCAGCTCTCCACGGGCGGGTCCGTTTCCGTGGCAAAGCCCCGGGGGGCAAGGAGCGTCAGCAGCATACAGGCCGCCAGAATGTGCAAAACAAATCGCTTCTTCATATGTATGTACTTCCTTTCTGTAGCTTCGACTTCATCATACCAAATCCGTCATGAGAAAATTGTCAAAAAGCGGCTCTGAGCAGGCTCAGAGCCGCCTAAGGGTTTCCTAAGATTCATCCTCCACGCGGCAGATGTCCGCGCCCAGCGCCCGGAGCTTCTCCACCAGATTCTCGTAGCCCCGTTCAATGAAATGAATGTGCTCCACAAAGGTGGTGCCTCTGGCCGCCAGACCCGCAATGACCAGCGCCGCGCCTGCCCGCAGATCGTGGGCAAAAACGGTGCTGCCCGTGAGATGATCGACACCGGTGACCGTCGCCGTCTTTCCGCTGATGCGAATGTTCGCGCCCATGCTTTCCAGCTCGGTGCAGTAGCCGAAGAACCGGGTCTCATACACGCTTTCCGTCAGGCGGCTGGTTCCTCCCGCCAGCGCCATACACACGCAGACCTGCGCCTGCATATCCGTGGGGAAGCCGGGGTATGGACGAGTCTTGACCGTGGTCTGCCGCAGTTTTCCCGTGCGCATGATGCGGATGGAATCGTCATAATTGATGACCTTCGTGCCCATTTCCTGAAGCTTGCTGGTGATGCACTCCATGTGCTTGGGGATGACGTTCTTCAGCAGCAGCTGGCCGCCGGTGGCCGCCACGGCGGCCATATAGGTGCCCGCCTCGATCTGGTCGGGGATGATGGCGTAGGTGCCGCCCCGCAGGGCATTGACGCCCCGGATCTTGACGGTATCCGTGCCCGCGCCGGTGATCCGCGCGCCCATGGTGTTCAGGAAGTTGGCCAGATCCACGATGTGCGGCTCCTTGGCGGCGTTTTCGATGGTGGTGACGCCGTCAGCCAGTGCTGCGGCCATCATGATATTCATGGTGGCGCCTACGGAGACAACGTCCAGATACACCGGCGCACCGGTGAGACGGCCATTCTTGGCGGCGGTGTGGATGAAGCCGCCCTCCACGGTGACGTCAGCTCCCATGGTGGTGAAGCCCTTGACGTGCTGGTCGATGGGGCGGACGCCGAAGTTGCAGCCGCCGGGCATGGCCACGGTGGCCTGTCCGAAGCGGCCCAGCAGAGCGCCCAGCAGGTAGTAGCTGGCGCGGATGCGGCGGGCCAGATCGTAGGAAGGGCGGGTGCTGTGGATGGCGTGGCAGTCGATCTCCACCGCGTGACGGTTCAGTACGCGGATGTGGGCGCCCAGTTCTTCCAGAATAGAGAAGAACAGGGTTACATCGCTAATCTGGGGAATGTTCTCGATGCGGCAGACACCGTCCACCAGCAGGGCGGCGGGAATGATGGCGACGGCGGCATTTTTTGCACCGCTGATAGTCACTTCGCCAAACAGCGGACGGCCGCCATGGATAATGTATTTGTTCAAAGCAAGTCCCTCTTTTCAGGTGGTCAATAGGCTCTGGTAACAGTGTGTCCAGAGCACAGGAACTTCATACCGCAGCACGCGGCAGAAGATGATCTATATGCAGACATGGATAGTATACCATATTTTTTGCCAAAAGCAATAAATGCGTAAAAATTTATTGGGAAAGCACAAAAAAAGATGGAATAATGCAGGAGAACATGAAGATGTTTACATAATTTCAGAGAGGTAAAAAAGCGCGGCGCGCGTTATTTCCCGTTCCCGCACCGAAAAGTGCAACCGGATGGGTGGTTCGGGGGGAGAGGTGACATTGATCGAGGGAGGGAAAGGTATATGATCCAATTTAAGGACTGGCGGCTGGAATGGGACGGCTCGCCGGTGGCGATGCAGTTCGACAACGGCAGCGTGCGGCTGGAGATCGTGGGGGAGATGCCGACAGGGTACGATTGGGAGCTGTTGGTGCGGGAGCCGGAGGGCGGCATGGATATCCTGGCGCTGGAGAAGCAGCCCGATGGTGTAGGTATACTGCTGAAGCGGGAGAATCTGCCGAAGTGGGGGACTTACGCCTTACAGCTCAGGGGGACGCTGCAAGCTGACGGTACCACCCAGCGGCACAGCACAGTGGCAGAGGTGCTGGTGCCGGAGAGCCTGTCGGGGGATACGGCGTGGCCGGAGATCCCGGCGGCGTTCCGCCAGTTGGAGGCACGCCTCAAGGAGCTGGCGGCACATCCGCCGAAGCCGGGAAGCGAGGGGTATTGGCTGCTGTGGGACGCAGAGGAGGGCGCGTATCACGACAGCAACCTGCCGGTGGGAGCCGGCGGACCGAAGGGAGATAAAGGGGATACCGGCCCCAAGGGGGACAAGGGTGACACCGGTGCGGCAGGTGCTCCCGGTGCAAAGGGAGACAAGGGAGATACAGGCCCGCAGGGAAAGCAGGGCATCCAAGGCCCGGAGGGGCCGCAGGGTCCGGTGGGACCGGCAGGCCCGCAGGGTCCGGTGGGACCGGCAGGCCCGCAGGGAGAGCCGGGGCCGGCCTACACCGCCGGGGAGAACATCTCCATCAGCGGAAGCGTCATCGCTACCAAGGCGTTTCCTTGTAACCCCAACCTGCTGGATAACTGGTACTTCGGGAATCCCGTGAATCAGCGGGGCGCAAGCGGCACGATCAGCAGGTTGGGGTATTTCTTTGATCGTTGGAAACTGGTAAGCGGCAGCGTGGCCATCAATAGCGGAGGTATCGTGCTGAACGGTACCATTGCGCAGGTGCTGGAGTATGCCGTCGGTCAGACGGTGACGGCAACCGTGCTGACGCCGGACGGCGTGACCGATGTGACGCCGGTATATGACGATGAGACGAAGACATTTACGGTCACCACGCAGGGAAAGACCATCAGGGCCGTCAAGCTGGAACTCGGCACACAGCAGACCCTCGCCCATCAGGAGAACGGCGTGTGGGGACTGAACGAGATTCCCGACTACGGAGAGCAGTTGAGACGGTGCCAGAGGTATTGTTTTGTGTGGGGGTACGGCGCAAAGAAGACGAGCTGTCTTGCAGTTATGCAGTGTGTTCAGCCGGGTGTTCTATTTGGACTGATTCCCACTCCGGTAACCATGCGCAACAACCCTGTAGCGACGGGTGGAAGTTTGACCACATTCGCGGGAAATGTTACAAGTCTTGGTAATTTAATAACTTGTGCGAACGGCATCCGAGCCGTAGCAAACATTGAGGGAACAAGCACCAGTCAGGGACAGGCAGTCGGCGTCGAAAATGCGGACGATAACGGCAGAGTGATCTTCTCCGCCGACTTGTAATGAGGTGACCGGATGGAAGCATGGACAAATGTCGGCGTGCCGCTGATCGTGGCGCTGCTGACCTCCACCGCCCTGTGGGGCGTGGTGAGCAAGGTGATCCTCAAGCGGATGGAGCTGACGGCTAAGCGCAGCAAGGCGGACGAGGCGCAGCGGAAGATGCTGGTGGGGCTGGCCCATGACCGTATCATTCACCTTGGAATGGTGTACATCGAGCGGGGCTGCATCACACAGGACGAGTACGAGAATTTGCAGGTGTACCTCTACGAGCCGTATGAGGAGATGGGCGGCAACGGCAGCGCGCGGCGCGTCATGGAGGAAGTGCGGAAGCTGCCCATACGATAGGGCATAAAATGGAACAGGCCGACAGGCCGGAAAGGAATTTGTTATGAAGCTGAACAACAAGGTATATGACATCATGAAGTGGCTGGTCATCATCGTGCTGCCCGCCGTGGCCACGCTGTACGCGGCGCTGGCGGCGGTGTGGGCGTGGCCCTACGCCGACGAGGTGGTGACCACCATCACCGCCGTGGACACGTTCCTCGGCGCGGTGCTGTGCATCAGCACGGCGCAGTATCACAAGGAGGCTGGCAACAATGGCTAAGAGGGTGTATCTGTCCCCCAGCGACCAGCGGCGGAACACCTACGCGGTGGGCGACACCACCGAGGCCATCCAGTGCGGGCGCATTGCGGAGGCTTGCAAGGCCGCTCTGGAGCGCTCCGGTGTGGAGGTGATGCTGGGGCAGTACGACACCATGCAGAACCGTGTGGCGGCGTCCAACCGCTTCAAGGCCGACCTGCACGTCCCCATCCATTCCAATGCCTGCAACGGCAAGGCCAGCGGTACGCACCTGTTTTGTTACAGCGGCGACCGGAACAGCGCCGGGTACAAGGCGTGTCAGGCGGTGCTGGATGTGCTGGGGCCTGTGACGCCGGGTGCGCCGGATGTCATCCGGGCGTATCCCGCACTGTACGAGGTGAAGCACCCTGCCGCCACGACGGTGTATATCGAGGTGGACTTCCACGATGTGCCCAGTGTTGCCCAGTGGATCATCGACAACACCACCCTGATCGGCGAGACCATCGCCAAGGGGCTGTGCGCGGCGCTGGGCGTACCCTTTGTGGAGAGCGCCAACGTGCCGGTGCCGGTGCCTGCGGAGAAGGACACGACGCTGCCCATGCAGGTGCGGATGCTCAAGCGCGGCATGGCGGGCGCGGACGTGAAGACCCTGCAAGCGGCGCTGATCGCCTACGGGTTCTCCTGCGGCGCGGCCGGTGCGGACGGCGACTTCGGCGGCGGCACGGAGACGGCGCTGAAGAAGTTCCAGACCAAGTACGGCCTCGGTGCTGACGGTATCGCCGGAAAGGGGACTTGGGGCAAGCTGCTGGGACAGTAAGGAAAAAGATCTTCGCACCAGCGAGGCAAGCCGGAAGATTAGACAAATAATTGTAACGCAAATTCTTCAAGCCGCCAAAAGGGCTTGCTGTCTGTGCAAAGCAGGCGGCAAGCCCTTTGGCGATTTATGAGCCTGTGCCTGGAGAAAGTTTTTGTACAGGCGCAGCGCACGTTTTTATTGACATCCTGTTTTTACCGACATATAATGATATTTGGCGGCGAAAGCCGTCGGCCAATTAAACACAAGATCCAAAGATGCTGTGCGGCCGCTTGCCGCAACGACTCCGATGGGGGGTCAGGCGGCGGCTTCAAAGGAACGGGGTGCAGGGCCCCACGCGAACGGCACTGTAAGCGCAAGAACGTACCGAGGCGGCGTAAGCCGCTGGGACGAAAGTCCGTCATTGCAGATATTATGTCTGTGAGAAGACAGGTCACGAACGAGGAGAGAACTCTCCGCGGCGCGAGTCAGAAGACTTACATAGCAGAGGATCGCCAACAGCGGGCGCTCTCTCCGTGGTGTATGGATAGGCAGGAGTGTGCGCCGACGTTTCCCGTATGGGAAAACGCCGGTGTTTTTTCTGTCGCAGCTCCCGCTGGTCATTCTCCGTGGAACGGAGGGAGACCGGTATTTTTTCTGCATATGGATACGTCAGGTCGAGACGGTTTTTCCAGCCGTCTGCTTTCCATAAGGGCGGGAGGGGCGAAAGCCTCTCCCGCCTCCTCTCTTTTTTATGGTTCCGCGGCGTCGGCGGCATTACCGGCAACGCCAGCGCAGCGGTCAACATCACCAACTGCTACTATCTGGACAGCACCGACACGTTCTACTGGCTGCACGAGGACGGTTTCCGGCCCCTGACCCAGCTGACAGCGGCGGCACACGCCGCCGTACCGGAGTTGTCGAGGCGGATAACACCGAGACGGTGGAAAATACCGGCGTCCCGTCGAAATACCTTTACGCGCCGTATGAATTGCGGTATGATACACCTATACCCAACGATAATGCCGTGGGGGGAGGCGGCGCTGACCGCGCCCGGCCTTGTGGGGCAGGCACCGCCGCGCCTTCGATTTGCAGGAGCAGGTCTGGACGCGGACATGACGCCGTGCGGGACTGGGCGAAAGACTGCGCCTGCACTATAGGGAATTTCTGTAAGGAGGAACTGTCCATGCCCACCATGAAAAAGTATATCCTGCCGTTTATCCTGCTGCTGGGTCTGCTGCTCACCGCCTGCGGCGCACAGCCGTCCGGCGGGGAGGAGGCCCCGTGGCAGACCGCCCTCCGGCAGACCGGGGAGTACCTGCTGGCGCAGGACGCCCCATCCGCCGGCCCCGTGAACGGCGACTGGAAGGTGGTGGGGCTTCGCGCCGCCGGCCTGCTGGAGCGGGAGACGGCCGCCGTCTACTACGAGTCCGTTGTGCAGCGCGCGGCACGGGCGGTGGAAAACCGGCTGAACCCCAATAAGCCCACGGAGAACACCCGCACCATTTTGGGCGTTACCGCCGCCGGACACAATGCCGCCGATGTGGCAGGGGTGGATCTGACGGCGGGGTTGGGAGACATGGCATATCTGCGCCATCAGGGACTCAATGCCTCGGTCTGGGCGCTGATCGCGCTGGACTGCGGCGCATATCCCGACCCCGCGCCTGTTGAGGGAGCCGAGCCCGTGAATCGGGAGACACTGGTGGCAGAGCTGCTGTCCGCCCGCTGCACCGACGGCGGATGGACCATGATGGGTGACAAGGTGGAGGTGGACATCACTGCGCTGGCGCTGACGGCACTGGCTCCCTACACAGGGGAGGCGGCGGTGCAGGCGGCGGTGGATGAGGCGCTGGCGCTGCTGTCCGATGCCCAGCTGCCTGACGGCGGCTTTGACTGCCACGGCAC
>ERZ506957.288-NODE-288-length-21990-cov-4.943788_pt1 | contig 21990 bp, 13 predicted proteins | sample MGYA00512894_ERZ506957 | MGnify/ENA metagenome assembly ERZ506957
ACCACCAGACAAATGTTGATGTAGATAACCGATTCACAGTATATGGCATCAGGGACTTAGGTACGGAGCTTAGTCCTATCACAATGCTTGTTATGATGGAATCCATTCAGAACAGGATTGTTGAGAATGGCAAGAGAGGCAAGGCAACATGGCTCTATATTGATGAGTTCCATGTCCTGCTTAATTCCGAGTATTCTGCAAAATACTTGCAGCAGCTCTGGAAGAAGGTAAGAAAGCAGGGAGGTCTTTGTACCGGTATCACGCAGAATGTAGTCGATCTGTTGCAGAATTACACAGCAACCACAATGCTTGCAAACTCAGAGTTTGTAGCACTTTTAAAGCAGGCTAATACGGATAGTTCCAAGATGGCAGAGGTTATCGGAGTATCAGAGGCACAGCTAAGATTCGTAACCAATACCGCATCGGGAATGGGACTTATCAAGTGTGGTTCTGTGGTGATTCCATTTGATAATCAGATTAGTAAGGATACAGATTTGTACAGGCTGTATAATACCAACATTCATGAGAAGATTGCGGAACAGAAGAAACGTGAAATGCAGAAAAATGTCGAATAGTGTTGATAGAGGTCGCAATTTGCGACCTCAAAGCATAGCCATCCGGGAAGCTGGGTGGCTGTTTTGCATTTTGAGTGAAAGAAGGTGAGAACATTGAAGATAAAAAAGTGGATGACAAGCCTATGGTCATTCACACAAAGGAGAAAGCCAAGATTCATGCCCACGAACCAAAGGGTGCCAAGATAAAAGGCAGCAACATCTACACAGTAGAGAGAGGTCCTAAAACTATCGGTGCAAAGGTATCTGATGATAAAAAGAAGTCCTATCGCAAGAGTACCATTCATCAGTCAGAGTCGAAGAATAAGGGATTATCAAGATTTAAGCGAAACTATAGAGAATCAAACACTTCCATCAAGACTAAGAACACCAATCTTCACATTGCAGGAAGAACAGGTGTACTTGCAGCCGGGGCAGTAACGGAGCAGGTGGAAGGCGGGTATGAGGTATCGCAGGCAGCATATCTTGCATATGAAGCAAGCCAACCTGTTACCGGAACTGCTTCCAAGGGGGCAGCACTTTTCAGGAAAAAGGCGGCAGCCGAGGCAAAGAAGCGTATCAAGAAGGTAGAGGTAGGAAAGAAGCTGGCAAAAAAGACAGCAAAGAAAGCTGCCAAAGATACAGCCAAGACGGTAGCTAAAGAGACGGCAAAAGAAACAGCCAAGACAACTGCCAAGGTTGCAACAAAAACTGCGACAAAGGCAGCTGCTACAGCGGCAGGAACAGCGGTTGCACCGGGAGTTGGTACTGCAATTGGCATGGCAGCCGGATATGCTGCAGGTGTGTCCATAGAGGTCAAGGATGAAAAGATGACCAACCGTAGCAGGAAGATAAAATTCTTTCTGGATAAGATGAAAGCACAGGAGAATCAGACAGACAGCGTGGCAAAACTGGTAAAGGATCTGATTGTGCGAAAAGCGATTACCTGGGTAAAGGCAGCTGCACCGATTATCGGATTGGTGCTTTTATTACTTGTTCTTGTAGTTGCCATGATTGCGGTTCCGGTTATAGCAGTGATAGCAATCCTTTACAATTCTCCATTTGCTTTATTTCTGCCACCACTTGAATCAGGAGATACCGTGCAGACAGTAACGAGTGCTTATGTGCAGGAGTTTAACCGGGATGTGAATACGAAAGTGAATGAGCATACCGGATATGACCTTGGAGAGCTTGTATATGTGGATTATGAAGGTATGGAAGAAAACCCAAGCAATTACTATGACATCATGGCAGTCTATATGGTCAAGCATGGTATCGGAGATACTGCAACAGTCATGAATGACATTTCAAAAGGCTGGCTGCAGGCAGTAGTAAATGATATGTGTTCATACACCACAAGCACAGGAACAAAGGATGTGGAAGAAACAGATGCAGACGGTAATGTAACTACTGTCACGAAGTCGGTTCTGTATGTGAATGTCACACTGAAATCGTACAGAGATATGATTTCGGTCTATGGATTTAATTCTGATCAGGTGGAAATGCTTGAGCAGATCATGAGTCCGGAGTTTATGGGACAGCTTGGATATGCCGGAAGCGGAAGTGGCGGCGGAGGCGGAAGTCCGGGAGTAAGCTCCATGACTGAGGATGAAATCAATGCCATCCTTAGTGGAATTACAGACAGCAGGCAGAAAACAGTCTGCTCCTATGCACTTCACAGAGTTGGCTTTCCTTATAGTCAAGATTTAAGAGATAGCGGTAACTATTATGACTGCAGCTCCTTAGCCTATTATTCATGGAAAGATGCAGGTGTGGATATTAGTTACGGCGGTGCAACCACAGCGGCAGCGGAGGCACAGGGACTGGATGAAGCCGGAAAGACTGTCTCCTTTGATGAGTTACAGCCGGGAGACCTTATCTTCTACAGTTTTACAAGCAACGGAAGATATAAGAACATCAGCCATGTGGCAGTATATGTCGGAAATGGCAAGGTGGTAGAGGCACTTAATGAAAGTCTTGGTGTGGTCTACAGAGATGTGGCAAGCACAGGAAAGATTGTTGTGATAGGAAGACCATAACAGGAAATTTGCAGAGAGGGCATAGTCCCTCTCTGAGACTGGAGGTAAGAATGGATTTAAAAGATATGATATTGGTAACAGAAAACGACAGGGGAACAGAGACAAATATGCTGATGACTCTGGATGATTATAAGAGTTTTATAGCAATTGATGACATGTCAGAGCTTGCAGAAAATTTGTTGCAGCTTGGAAGGACACTTGGTGAAGCAGATAACTTCACAGAGTATTACAGGGCAGCAAATGTAACTGTATCTGCGAGATTCTGTCTGGATGATATTCAGCTGGGACATTTTCTTCAGGGATTTTATAACGATTCCAAAGAATTTCGGTTTGATAAAGAAGCCAGTTCTTCTGAATGTGTTGCAAAGCTTAAGGAGATTGGAATGACCGATAAGGGCTGGGTTGATGATTTTAACCTGCATTATGAAAGTGTGGACAGATTATTTGAAAGGGGACAGACATTCCATAACTTCAATGACCATGATTACATGGTGCTTGAAGCATTATCACCAAGGAATCTTGTGGTGATGGATATGAAGTCAGGTTCCCTTACAATCGCCCTTGGTGCGACAGAGTATAAGCGTTATCCGAAGGATGGGAAGCCTACAAAGGACAATACCACAATCGGGGTATCGTGGGAGCATGGGATTTATCTTGGTTCCACACTCTCAACCACGAATTTCAAGGCATACAAGAGGGAGTATGGCACACCGGAAAAGATAGAGGATATCTATGATTACAGGGCAAAGCTAAAGCAGAAGTTCTATTTTTATCAAGATATGTCAAAGGATGATGATGTGCCAAAGAAGCTGCAGAATGACTTCCTTCACCAGATGTATGAGGATTTCGGAACGATTGAAGAAGACTGTTTTTACGACAGGCTGGAAGATGGAAAGTACGATGAGGGCTTTAAGGAAAGACAGGTAAAGGAAGAAAAGAGCTGGTGATGAGATTTTTACAGGAGGCGATATCATATGGAACAGGAATTTGATGTTGAGATAAAAGAAGTGCTTTCACGAGTACAGAAAGTAAAGGCAGAGTCGCTTGACGATGCCATCAATAAGGCAATGGATATGTATTATGCAGAGCAGATAGTCCTTGGAGCAGAGGACATGAAGGGAGTTGATTTTGCACCTATCAGCGAAGGTCAGCTCCCTTCTTCATTAAAAAAAAACGGAGGAAAAGCAAGATGAAAAGTGATTCAACAACAGTAATTAAGAACATGGAGTTTTTAGTAAAGGAACTTCATAAGGAGTGGGACAGATCGGGTGCTTCTAAGGCATCCGTTATTATTTCCCTTGAGGAAGTAGATGGTATCAATGATAAGTTAAAAGAGATTATCTATCAGACACAGAAGTCAGTCGATGAGGATGAGCTGACCTTTAAACAGAGCATTGCAAAGTCCAAGGAGTGCTATGTGCTTCTTCGTGTGGTGCGTAAGATTGCAAAGAAAAAGGATAAATGCGAAAAACAGGCAATCGACAATGAATTTGCAATCGAGCTGGATAAGGATGAGTTAAAGCTATTTAAGGGATCGTTTGCAGAGATGTTTAAGTAGAGGAGGACAAAGGTATGGGCGTTGATATGAAGGTCAAAGCGATATACGATTCTGAAATTGGTAACATCACCAGATCAGAAAAGAACTGGAAGGATGTGTTAAAGGTCGCAGGTCAGTTATACCGCTATGAATTTGACAATATCGTTATGGTAACAGCTCAGAGACCTCCGGAAAAAAGCACACTCATGGCAGATTATGATACCTGGAAAAAGGTGGGAAGATATGTAAAGCGTGGTGCGAAAGGCTGCGCTATCTTCCCGTCGAGGGCACTGAATCCACGCATGAGGTATATCTTTGATATCAGTGATACCGGAGGGAAGAATGTCAAACTGACATGGGACCTTGAGGGAGAAAATCTTAAGGATTATCTGGATTTTCTTGTGTCAGAAGGTCAGATTGAGCAGTACGATAACAGCGACAGGGAGTCTCTAAAAAATATATTAAAACAGTTTACGGGAACAGATGTTTGGCTTATAATAAAAGAAGAGTTCGGAAACCGAATGACCGAGCTTATGCAGCTATCAGGTAGTGTGATAAAGGAAGAAAGTAAGAAACGCAATGGCTTACAGCAGGAAATGGGCATGGAGCAGCTTGTATATGCAAGTGTCATGTATGCTGTAGGGACGAGATGCGGATTTGACTTATCTGTGCAAGAACAGGATTTTAGTCAGATCGTAAATATCAAAGACGAAGAGATCATTTACCGTCTTGGTTCCATTGTATGCGATGTCTCCTGTAGTGTTCTTAGAGAATTTAGTCGTAACTTAAAGGCAATCGAGAGCGAAAGGAGAATTGGATATGTTAGAAGAAATGACTTACAAGGAAGTGGACGGACTGCTTTATCCGCAGATAGAGATGCCGGACGAGACGGAGGATCTCACGAAGCTGGGCAAATACGGAAGGATGGCGATGAACTATCTCAAAGAGAACGAGCCGGCAAGATACAAGACGCTGATGAGATTCGGGAAGATGTACGAGAAGATGTCAGCGGTAGAGGAGGAAGCGAATCAGCTGTACGACCAGCTGGAGATGCAGTATCTGGCGAAGCACAAGCCACAGAATCCGTCATCGACAATGGAGATGTGGAAGATAAGAGAGCAGGCGAAGATGCAGGCAGAGGAAGTGGTACTCCATCAGATAGTGATGCGATTCCACTAGAATCTGATGATACAGAACTGAATAGGGAACTTGATGAAATCAATTCATTGGGTGTTAGTAAGGAAGCCGAATATACACAGGCTTCCTTTTTTTTCGACCAGAACGGGCAGGCAAGCATTGGCACCATTCATACTGAGGATAAAAACAATAATCAGTTTATGCGTCAGTTCGAGCAGGACAGAAAAGCTGCATTAGCAGGTAAATACAATTATCTGAATCCAAAGAAGTCAGCCACAGTACCAGGTGAGTATATCAAACAGGTGCTTATGAGAGGTACAGGTTTTATCGGTGGCAAGGGCAGGGTATGCAAGATTTTTGAAACAGAGATTGATGCAGGAACCAGAGCAAAGCGTATCAAAGCAGAATATGGTCAGGGAGGTGCAGGCTGGCCGGTTGACGGACTGGGACTGCACGGATATGACACATTTCATGGGAATGGATTGCGTTTTCAATGGCGAGATGAGGATGGAGAGGTTGAAGGATATGTTTCGTGGAAAGATATCGAAAAAGAGCTTGGTGTCCTTATTCTTACAGGGGAATACCAGCCTGAGACACCTCGTATTGATGAGCTTGCGATGGACGGACTCCGTGAGGATGATGAGGTTATTGATGCCGAATATCGGGAAGTGGAACCGGAAGAGGCAGAATCAGAGATTGATGATTATGCAATCCCTGATGAGCCGGAGAGCTATGCTTCTAACAGAGATTATGTAAGTGCAAAAGGCATGACACCACAGGAAGCTGCCGATGAAGACCGGATGATAACACAGGCAGAATATGGTGCTGAGATAGAAGCTGAAACAACTGAAAAAGATCCATCAGAATTGCAGTATATTACACCGATTGATTATGCCAAGAGGATAGCAGAGCTTGATGAAGACCTGCGTGATGCAGCTGAGATTCTGGTGACAGATTGCAGCTGTTACACACCATTTAAAGCATTTCTTATGGATGTTGTGCAGTCTGATTTTGCATTTATGCCCAATAAACTTGACCTTATCAGGGATATCGCATTAGGGACAGATAATGCAGAAAGAAAAGCATATTCCAACAATAAGTATGGTCTTGTGGAGTACTCAATCAGAAGCGGATATGTGAAGATCAGCTATAAGAACAGGAATGGTGTGCGTAAAGAAGGTGCACTCGATTGGCGTGAGTTATATGAAATCTTATCTTATATGGTAAAACAGCCATTTTACTGCGGAGAAGACCAGAAGAAGTATTATCAGGAGACAAAGCAGAAGGCTGACAGGGATAAGATGAATCCGGTCTATAAGAGATTCTTTGATATCGAGGATAGTGTAAAAGCCAATCGTCTTGAAACCAGAGAAAGAGCAATAGTGAATGGCTGGGAAACCAAGATTGATGAGAATGGACATGTGGTTTCAGATGACGTGGTATCAGTATCTGTGGATGATATTCAGGCTGATACAGAATCACAGGAAACTGTAGATTTTACACCAAAGCAGGAACCAGTACAGCAAGTAGAAAGTCTTGAAAATGAGAAGAATGTTGCCGGGAAGACGAAGCACAACTTCCACTATAATCTCTGGGAAATGGAAAAAGGTGGAGCTAAGACCAGATACCAGTGGAATATGGATGCAATCCGCACTTTAAAGCAGATAGAATCAGAAAACAGGCTTGCCACACCGGAGGAGCAGAAAGTTCTGTCGAAGTTTGTCGGATGGGGCGGACTGTCACAGGCATTTGACGAGGAAAACGCAGGCTGGAGCAAAGAATATGCAGAGCTGAAAGAACTTTTATCTGATGAAGAATACAGTGCTGCAAGGGCAACAGTAAACAATGCCTTTTATACTTCACCGGAGATTGCCATGTGCATGAACTCGGCACTTGTCCAGTTTGGTTTCAGAGGCGGCAATGTATTAGAGCCATCTATGGGTATCGGTAACTTCTTTGGTAGTATGCCGGCACCAATGCAGAGAAGTAAGCTGTATGGGGTGGAGCTTGACAGCATTTCAGGAAGAATTGCAAAGCAGCTTTATCAGAATGCCAATATCAGTATCACAGGATTTGAGAATACTACTTATCCGGACAACTTTTTTGATGTGGTTGTCGGAAATGTGCCGTTTGGCGATTACAAGGTATTTGATCCGAAGTACAACAAGTATAACTTCCGTATCCACGATTACTTCCTTGCAAAAGCACTTGACCAGGTAAGATCGGGCGGCATGGTTACAGTAATCACCACAAAGGGAACACTTGATAAGGCAAATCCTACTATCCGAAAGTATCTGGCTGAAAGAGCAGAGCTTGTGGGAGCGATTAGACTACCGAATACTGCATTTAAAGATAATGCAGGAACTGAAGTGACAGCAGATATCCTGTTTTTGCAGAAGAGGGAGAGAAAGATTGATATTGAGCCGGACTGGGTACACCTTGGTGTAACTGAGAATGGCATTGCAGTCAACTCTTATTTTGCAGAGCATCCGGAGATGATGCTTGGATCTATGAAATATGATACAAGGATTTACGGACAGGACAGCAGATATACAGTCTGTGTGAATGATGATGAGAACTTCAATATGTATGAAGCATTAAACAAAGTTATCGGTAATATCAAAGCACAGATGACAGATTTTGAGAGAGTGGCAGATGAGGCGGAGCAGACGGAGGAAGTTATCCCGGCTGATCCGGATGTGAGAAACTACACTTACACATTTTTTGAAGGAAAGCTCTATTACAGGGAAAATTCCGAGATGGTAAGAAAAGAAGTATCACAGACTGCCGAGGAGCGAATCAGAAGCCTTGATGAAATCAGACAGATAACAAGAGATCTGATTGATATCCAGATGGATGGCTGCAGCGAGGAGGAGCTTTCTGATAAGCAGAGACTTCTTAATGTAAAATATGATGCCTTCGTAAAGCAGTATGGAGCCATTACTTCAAAAGCAAACAGAATAGCATTCAGGGATGACAGCGATTATCCACTTCTTTGCAGTCTTGAGGAAGTAAACGAAGATGGGGAGGTGAAAAAAGCGGATATGTTTTATAAGCAGACGATTAAGGCAAAGACAGTCATAGACAGAGTGGAGACCGCTGTGGAAGCATTAAATGTATCCGTCAATGAATTTGGATATGTAAATCTTGCCTATATGCTTTCTATCTATGAGCCGGATATTACAAATGCAAAGGAAGAACTTGCAGAAAAGTCTGGACAGACAGTGGATGAGATAACGCTAAGTGATGATGCATTAGCAGAGCTTAGAAGGGCAGTCCTTGTGGAAGAGCTGGACGGACTGGTTTTCCTAAATCCAGACCGCTACAACGAGAACAATCCCGACATCGGCTGGGAGACAGCAGACGAGTATCTATCCGGAAATGTGAGAGACAAACTTCGTGTAGCAAAGGCTATGGCGGCTGATACAGACAATCCGCAGGCAGAAAGATTTGCAGGAAATGTGGCAGCACTTGAAAAGGTGCAGCCGGAATGGATTGAAGCCTCGGATATTGATGTAAAGATTGGTACGACATGGATTGAACCGCTTGATTATGAGCAGTTTATCTATGAACTTCTCAATACGCCAAGGCGTGCAAGGGAAGTCAGAAGCCAGTTTTACAATACAGGCATTCAGGTACACTTAAATAAGATGAGCATGGAATGGTTCATTGAGAATAAAAGCATGGATAAGCATTCAGTGGCAGCTACTAAGACTTATGGTACAAGCCGCATGGATGCTTATTCTATTTTTGAGGATACGCTGAACCTAAAGACTGTAACAGTCAGGGACAGGATTGATGATGGTGATGGCAGGTATCATTACGAAGTCAATAAGAACGAGACAATGCTTGCAAGGGAAAAGCAGAACATGATCAAGGAGAAGTTCAAGGAGTGGCTGTTTGCAGAGCCGGAGCGAAGACAGAAGTATGTGGAGTATTACAACGAGACATTTAACAACATCCGCCTGCGTGAGTATGACGGAAGCCACTTACAGTTTCCGGGAATGAATCCGGCGATTGAGCTAAAGCCCCATCAGAAGAATGCGGTGGCAAGAATCCTTCTCGGAGGAAACACACTGCTTGCACACTGTGTCGGTGCCGGAAAGTCCTTTGAGATGATGGCTGCCTGTATGGAGCAGAAGAGACTCGGACTTGCCAATAAGACGATAATGGTTGTTCCAAAGCCGCTTATCGGTCAGACTGCATCAGAGTTTTTAAGGCTGTATCCGTCAGCAAATATCTTAGTTGCCACAGAGCGTGATTTTGAAAAGAGTCGCAGAAAGCAGTTCGTATCAAGGATTGCAACAGGTGACTATGACTGCATTATCATGTCGCACTCGCAGTTTGAGAAAATCCCAATCTCCGCAGAGAGAAAGGAAAGAATGCTCAATGAGCAGATTGATGAAATCAGCTATGCGATTGATGAGATGAAGGAGCGTAACGGAGAGCGATGGACTGTAAAGCAGATGGAAAGCCAGAAGAAAAAACTGGAGGAACAGCTGAAATCTCTATCTGATGAGAGCAGAAAGGATGACCTTATAACCTTTGAGGAGCTGGGTGTTGACTCTATTATGGTAGACGAGGCACATAATTTTAAGAACCTTGCGATTTTTTCCAAGATGAATAATGTGTCAGGTATCAGCAGCAGTGGAGCGAAAAAGTCAACGGATATGCAGCTTAAATGCCAGTATTTGTCTGAGATAAATGATGGCAGAGGCATTGTGTTTGCGACAGGTACACCGATATCCAATACCATGTGTGAGATGTATGTCATGCAGCTTTACTTGCAGAAGGCAGCACTTGAAGAGATGGGAATTTATCACTTTGATTCATGGGCAGCGAACTTTGGTGAAGTGACAACAGCACTGGAGCTTACTGTAGAGGGAAGTGGATTCCGTTTTAAGAGCAGATTCAATAAGTTTACCAATCTGCCGGAGCTTATGAATATCTTTCGTGAAGTAGCAGATGTGCAGACCGCAGACATGCTTGACCTTGATGTGCCGGCTATTCGTAGCGGCAAGCCTATCATAGTGGAGTCAGAGCCTGACTGGTATGTAAAGCAGGTTATGGAAGACTTTGTTGTGAGGGCAGAGCGTATCAGAGGTGGTGGAGTTGATCCAAGTGTGGACAACTTCCTAAAGATTACTCATGAGGCAAGATTACTCGGAACAGATGCAAGACTGATTGACAAGGATGCACCGAACAATCCGGATGGAAAGCTCAATAAGGTAGCGGAGAATGTATGGAAAGAATATGAGAAAGGAAATGCCAACGGTCATATAGGCTGCCAGCTTATTTTTTCGGATATCGGCACACCGGGACCGGATAAGGATTTTACCATCTACGATTATCTGAAGGAAACACTGATACAGTATGGTATTCCGGCAGAGGAGATAGCATTTATCCATGATGCAAAGACCGACGCACAGAGGGATGCACTATTTAAGGAAATGAGAACAGGTAAGAAAAAAGTGCTTATAGGTTCTACAGATAAATGTGGTACTGGCGTTAATGTTCAGACACATCTGGTTGCAATGCATCATGTGGACTGTCCTTGGAAGCCAAGCTCCATTGAACAGAGGGAAGGACGAGGCATCAGGCAGGGCAACGAAAATGAAGAGGTGGCAATCTATAGATATGTCACCAAAGGAACTTTTGATGCATACAACTGGTCGCTTGTTGAAAATAAGCAGCGATTCATCAGTCAGGTCATGACAAGCAAGGCTGTAAGCCGAAGCTGTGAGGATATCGACGAGGCAACACTTTCCTATGCAGAGATTAAAGCGGTTGCCACAGGCAATCCTTTAATCAAGGAAAAGATGGAGATTGACAATGATGTCCAGAGATTAAAGCTATTGAAGGCATCTTATGACAATCAGAGATATGGCTTGCAGGATAACTTTATGATTAAGTACCCGAAGCTCATTAAGACAGCAACCGAAAAGCTTGCCAATGTAAGAGAGGATGTAAAGGCAAGGGATAAAGAACTGATTGATAATCCGGAATTTGCCATTACCATAGGCAAAGCAACCTACACAGAGCGTGTGGATGGTGGAACCATGATGCTTGAAGCAATCAGCCAGTGTAAGACCGGAGAGACAACTGCAATCGGTAAATTCCATGGATTTGAGCTGCTTGTGGAAAAGAACTTCCTTGGTATCAATTATATGGTGCTTCGTGGAAAGACCGAGTACAAGGCAGAGCTTTCCACAAGTCCTGTCGGCAGTATGGTGAAGCTGGAAAACCTGTTCAACGGACTCCATGAGAACATTGATTTCCTGGAAAAGAAGATTGAGCAGTACCAGAATGACCTTGAAGCATCAAAGACTGAGTATGACAAGCCATTTGCGTACAGCAAGGAACTGGAAGAAAAGCTGGCAAGGCAGTGTGAACTGAATGCCCAGCTTGACCTTGAGAACGCAAAGGCTGTGGATGCAGACCTGAGCGGACCGGAGGAAGAAAGAGAAGCTGATGACAGGATGGAATCTGCAGCAATTGTGGCAGAGGATAAAGGTGCTTATCCAGCCGACAGAGAGGGCAGAACACGATAGGAGAGTGAATAATATGAGCATAAGAAAAGTGGTCGCAGGACTACTGATTACAGCAGGGATTGCCATTATGGCAGTCCCTTTTTTCTGGCGGGCAACCGGAGAAAAACAGACAGAACAGCTCATACGTGAATTTGAGCAGACATTGGAGGATGATTACGATGAAGAAACAGATGTGGAGGAAGAGCAAACCTCCATTAGTGAAGAGGATGAAGCCATTCTTAAAGAAGGCGGTGTTATCGGCATCATTGAGATACCGGGTTTAGATATCAGGTATCCGGTAATACAAGGAACCACAAGCAAAGTACTTAATGCCGGGATTGGTCATATAGAAGAAACTGCAGGAATCGGTGAGAGTGGCAACTGTGTGTTATGCGGTCACAATGGCAGCAGATATGGCACATTTTTTACACCACTAAATCAGATATCCATAGGTGATGAAGTGATGATAACCGACAAAAAGGGATTGAAGCATATCTATGAGGTAACAGAGACAGAGGTAGTAAATCCGTATGATAACAGCATCAAGACACAGAGTGATGAAAAAGAACTAACTCTTTTTACCTGTTTCCAGAAAGGAACCATGCGTTTTGTGGTCAGGTGTATTTATAAGGAGGCGGTGATGGATGAATAAGAGATACCGGTTAGGTGAGATAGAAGAGGCAGTATCAGAAATGGAAGAGCTAATCGGGCTTGAGGATGATATTGCAGAGATTGATGATGACTTTCAGATAGTCGTAAGCGGCTGGTCTGTGTATGTCGAAAGCCTGAATCTGACACTCAGACAGGGAATAGCCTGTGTATGGGATGCGAAGGAAGGATTATTTATGCCTGATTTTGATGTGACCATCGTGTATGAGGGGAACACTGAAACACAGGAGTGGCTCTACTACGAGCAGGATGGAATGGTCGTTACACTTGGCAACTGGTTAAATGGCAGATTGTCTTGTGAACAGATAGAACAGCTTTGGTGTGAGCTTATCATAACAAAGCAAAACAAAGAACAAAAAGAAAGCGAGGAATAGCATATGAAGTATTCAATTAAGGTAAACGAAGTAAGAGCAAAAGAGGGCAGCAATATCAAAGGATTTGCAACAGTAGTATTTGGTGATTCATTTAAGATTACCAATATTGCAATCCTTGAGAATAAAGGCAAGGGAGAGCTTTTTGTATCAATGCCTAGATACCGCTCCAATGAGCGTGATGAAAGCAATGGCGTGATCTATAAGGATGTGTGTAATCCTATCACAGCAGAGTTTCGAGAGGAACTCTATACTAATATTCTTGATGCCTATGCAAGACTCAGGGAACCGGAGAAAGAGGAGACACAGAAGCAGGAACACACAAAGGAAATGCCGGAGTTTTCCGTAACTGTGACACCTTATGAGAGGGAAGGCAGTAACATCAAAGGACTTGCACGCATTTACTTTGAAAACAGTTTCATTGTAAATAACATCAATATCGTGCAGGGCAAAGAGAATATCTTTGTATCAATGCCTTCTTATAAGACAAAGCAGGTGGATGAGCAGGGCAAGCCAATCTATCAGGATGTCTGCTATCCGGTCACAAAGGATTTCAGGGAAAAACTCTATAATGAGATTATCTCTGAATATGAGAAAGCAAAGGATAAGAGCAACGAAAAGGCGAGGGAGAGTGCCGAGAAACAGCATGGCAATCCCGATAAAGAGAAGGACAAAGAGGCAACACCCTTTCGATAATCAGTAATCAGAGTACAGGGGCGGCCAAGGCTGCCCCATTTACAGAATGGAGGAAACAGAATGGATATGGAAGCAGGAAAAACACTTACCAATGAGGAGGTCATAAGAGAACTTCTCGAATTATTAAAGAAAAATGCCATGAAAGAGCAGGCAAACAATGTATTTGAGATATGCAGCTATGTGGATGGACTGGAGAAAAAGATTGATTCCATGACGGAAGAACTCACTAACGTGCAGAACCAGATCAAAGAAATGCAGGAAGATACGCTTGTCAATAATGCTAAAAAGGCATTGTCGGAAGCACAGGAGCGACTTAATGCCAGATGTGAGCAGATAAAGTCGCAGGTATTGGAAGTGAAAGCACAGGTCAAATCTACAGCTAAGAGCATAGTCGATGAGGCAAAAGAAAAGGGAAGATCTGCATTATACAGAGTGTCTGAGTTCTTAGAAATTAAGAAAAGACTTCTTGATATCAGAGAGAATGTAAGAGGTGCAATCAAGACCACGGATAAGGATATAGCAAAGACAGCACTTCTTGCAAAAGGATTTCGTGAAGCAGGGCAGACAGTAGCCAATGCATTCCGCACTTTTGCTGACAAGCCAGAGGTGGATTACTCACAGAAAGAGCAGAAACATCCCATTACAAAGGCAGTACTTGCTCCGATGAAAGCAGTGAAAAAGATGCTTGTATCAATGGAACTTCATCTGGATGCATCTATTGATAAGCTGGATAATCTGGCTATGAATGTGCAGCTTGATAAGGAAAAGCATATGGAGAATGCTAAGGTGCAGGAACAGACGGAACCGGAGAGGGCAGAAGCTGAGCGAGTGGAAGCAGAGATTGTATATTCACCGATGGTCGCTGAACCACAGGAGTATCAGTATAATGCAGATGCATTTGAAAATTATTTGAGAGATAATGCTGCAAATGATAATAAGAACAAAGAAATAATAATGCAAAAGGATAAAAATATACGATGAGTAGGCATAATTCGTAAATTAATTGCCACTACGTTTTTGAAATAGCATTGAAGTGGTATCTACGATGTTTTGATGTGAAATGGATTCTGCGGTATACACAAGGAATACAAATTGACTTTTCCAGGTTGGTGTTGTAAACTATGATTAGTTTTAACTAACCATAAGGAGGGCGCTCATACATGACAAATCAATACATGAATAATCTTTATCGTGATCTGCTCTCTAATTCACCGCAGACGATCACCATAGATATTCCGGCAGACATGGGAACCGGTCAGATTTCGCAGATCGTCACGAAACAGGGAGCAGTTGTTTCAGACTGGAGAATGAATTACTTTTCGGATATGAACGTGCAGGGAGTGAGCAGTGAAGAATACATACAAATGCTGTTCTGCTTCAATGACGGTGTTTCCTGGAATATTGCAGACAACCGGCAAAGTGCCAGCATTCAAAAGGGTGAATCCTGTATTTATCGCGGCCACGGGAAAATGGAATATCTGTGCTATTCTAAAAAGAGCGATTTCCTTTTCAAAAATGTGAAAATACCTCTATCCTATTTCTATAAGATTCTGAATGACTACTTTGAGGCTGGTGAGATCGAGGTCTATCAGAAAAAATTATTGGACGGCATATCAAAGGTGAATATCACGCCCTATATGGAACACATTTTTGCGGAGCTGCAAGACTTCACGCAATATCGCGGCGGGTTGGGATACCTGTTTCTGGAAAGCAAGGTCTTTGAGCTGCTATCGGTATATTTGAGCGAGGTCCTGGAGCTGAGTATTCTCGCGTCAACCTACGTTGCAATTTCCAGAAGTGACCGGGATTCCATCATAGAGGCAAAGCGAATTATTGACAGCCAGCTTGCCCTGGCTCCGAGCTGCGAGGAATTGGCGCGGCAGGTCAATATCAGCACTTCAAAATTGACGAAGGGCTTTTCCTCCCTGTTCGGAACATCGGTTCATGCGTATGTCATCGACCAGCGGTTAGAAAAGGCGGCAAGCCTGCTGTTAGAAAGTAATTTGAATGTCAGCCAGGTGGCTATACTGGTGGGATATTCAAAAGCGAGCAATTTCGCAGCGGCGTTCAAAAGGAAATACGGAGTGAATCCGAAAAACTATAAAGCAGAAGCTACGATTGGATAAATGCAAAAATACTGATTTTGGGTAGAATAAAATTGTTTTTGGGTTGGAATCGTGGGCGCAAATTGCTATTATATGTGGTGTGGTTAGAAGAAGCTAACCACACCACATTTTCATTTTCTCAGAGATAAGGAGGATACTGGTATGAGTTCCCAGAAAAAAAGTTCCCGGCTTGAGGGAAAAGATTTAATTACTATCGGCATCTACACCGTCATCTATGTCGTGATTGTTATGCTGGTGGCGATGCTTGGCTTTATCCCCATTTTTATTCCGCTGATGGCGGTACTGTGCCCTTTGATTGGCGGCATCCCCTATATGCTGTATGTTACAAAGGCTAAAAAATTCGGGATGACTGCAATCATGGGTTTCCTGATTGGCCTAATCATGGTGTTCTTCGGAAACGGCTATCTTACTATGGTAACTGGTCTTGTTGGCGGCCTGTTGGCCGACGTGATCCTGAAAAAGGCGGACTACAAAAGTGCAAAGAGTACAGTTCTTTCCTGCGGCGTGTTCAGCATCTGGGTGTTTGGCAACTTTGCTCCCATTTTCCTGAACCGTGAAAGCTATATGGTAATGTTGACTGAAGGATACGGCGCTGAATATGCAGCTACCCTTAATACATATATGCCTATGTGGATTGCGCCTATTCTGCTGGTTGCCTGCTTTGTGTTTGGCCTTGTCGGAGGTATGATTGGGAAAGCCATTTGCAAAAAGCACTTCCAGCGTGCCGGTATTGCATAATGGCGCGGGAAATTCTGCTCAGCAAAAAAACAGAACAAGGGCTACGGCTCGATCCGCGTACAAAACTGTTGCTCATCTTCATCATAAGCATTTTTGTCATGGGTGGAACAGGCGGAGAAGCTATGGGGCTGATCCGCCTTGTTCTTTGTACGGTTCCGGCTATATTGCTGCTTACCTCGAAACAATGTGCAAAAGCTGTGGGCTATATTGCTGTGTTTTCTGCTTTTTATGCTGTTCAAATTTATGTTTTGCCGCACCTTACGGGGATATTGAATTTCCTCGTTCTGTTTACAACCGGATTCTTCTGCCGAATCCTTCCCAGTGTTGCGATTGCTGCCTATGCAGTGAAAACAACAACGGTCAGTGAATTGATTTCCGGCATGGAAAGAATCCATATGCCTAAAGAAGTGACGATCCCCTTAACGGTCATGTTCCGCTTCTTTCCAACTGTCTTTCAGGAGTCAGAAGCAATCAGTGACGCTATGAAAATGCGTGGGATTAAACTTGGAGGGAAAAAACCTTCAAAAATATTGGAGTATAAGCTGATTCCGATGATTACCTGCTCCGTGAAAATCGGTGAGGAACTTTCCGCTGCGGCAATTACCCGTGGCCTCGGCGCTCCTGTCAAACGCACAAACATTTGCCAGCTTAAATTCAATTTTGCCGATGTGGTGCTGATCTTGTTTTGTTGCTTTGTAGTGTTTTGGGCGATTGCTTCCCCGATAATTTCCGCAGGAGGGATTTTGCCATGATAGATTTTCAAAATGTTTCTTTTTCTTATGGTGAAGAATCCAGCGGCGGAGGGATTAGAAATGTCAATCTCACCATAAACACAGGGGAATTTGTTTTACTCACGGGAGAATCCGGCTGCGGGAAAACAACGATTACCCGTTTGGTAAACGGGCTGGTGCCTCATTATTACGAAGGTAATTTAGAGGGCGATGTCCTTCTGGACGGAAAAAGCGTATCAGATACGCCGCTTTATGACTTGGCTGCTATGGTGGGATCTGTATTCCAGAATCCCAAAAGTCAGTTTTTCAACGTGGATACGGATAGTGAATTAGCCTTTGCCTGTGAAAATTTAGGCTATCCCCAGGAAGATATCCTGAAAAGGATTGACCGTACAGTTTCCGATTATCATATTGAAGATTTGATGGGGCGAAGCGTGTTTGCTCTGTCCGGGGGCGAAAAGCAAAAAATAGCCTGTGCTTCATCAAGTGTATTGCTACCGGGAATTATGGTCCTTGACGAACCATCTTCTAATCTGGATATGGCTGCTATTGATGACCTGCGGCAGGTCTTGAGCCTCTGGAAAAAGCAGGGCAAAACAATTCTAATTGCAGAACACCGCCTTTACTACCTTCACGATCTTGCAGATCGTGTGCTGTATGTAAAAGATGGGGAGATTGAACGGGAATACACGCCTGCTGAATTTGACAGTTTATCGGATAGCACTCGAAAAGAAATGGGGCTGCGGCCGTTTTCTCTCTCGAAGTTGAAACCCGCGAATCAGTATCAGGCGCATACAGCTAAACTGATGGAATTTCAAAATTTCTGTTTTGCGTATAAAAAGCGGGAACCGGAAAGCCTCCATATTCCGAGTGCTGAACTGCCTGTTGGAGAAACGATTGCCATTATCGGCCTGAATGGCGCTGGAAAATCTACTCTGGCCCGTTGTATTTGCGGACTGGAAAAGAAGTGTGGCCTTTTGCAGGTTGACGGGAAAACCCTTGATTGGAAAGCCCGGCTCAAACATTGCTACATGGTAATGCAGGATACCAGCCATCAGCTATTTACCGAAAGCGTGATGGATGAAGTGCTTCTGAGCATGGACAACGAGGATGAAACTGTTGCAGATGAAATCCTTAAACAGTTTGATCTGCTGGAATATAAAGACAGGCACCCGCTTTCTCTTTCCGGCGGGCAAAAACAGCGGGTAGCGATCGCATCTGCCATTGTGAGTAACCGGGAGATCATTGTGTTTGACGAACCAACTAGCGGGCTTGATCTCAAACATATGCGGGAAGTTGCGCGGAGTTTGAAGTCACTCGCGGATCAGGGCAAAACGCTTCTTGTTATTACGCATGATCCGGAGTTGGTGATGGCGGGATGTTCGTATGTAGTCCATATGGAAAAAGGGCAAATAAAAGAAAGCTATCCATTGGACGAATCCGGAAGTAAAAAGGTTTTGGATTTTTTCCGAATCCGCCAATGAATTTTAGAAATTATGAATGTCAGGGCCGCCTTGACTGGACAGAAAGATAATGATAAGAGGCCGCTTTACTTTGGCGGCCTCTTGTTTTTGAAGCACAGACAGTACGGCTCAATATAAGGAGGGCTTATGTTCAAAAAAATCTTTGAGTACGCAGGGGCATATAAGAAAAATATGTATGTGGCTACGGTCGTTGTACTGGTCAGCGTTCTTATGGGCGTCCTGCCTTTTGTGCTGGCCTATCAGGTTATTTCACCATTGGTTATGGGCGATTCTGTTGAGACAGAATTTGTTTTATTGCGTGTTATAGGGGTTTTGATCTGTCTTGTTTTGCAGGCGGTTTTATATGGATGGGGATTATCAATTTCTCATAAAGCAGCATATAACACATTGTTCCGGCTGCGGGTATCTCTGCAAGAGAAGTTTGAGAAACTTCCCCTTGGCATTGTGGAGGAAAAAGGGACAGGGACAATCAAAAAGCTGTTTGTCGATGATGTGGACAGCTTGGAATTGCTCCTTGCTCATTCAGTCCCGGAGGGTATCGCAAATTTACTGATCCCGCTGGTGATTTATGTTGCTATGTTTTGTGCGGACTGGAAACTGGCTCTTATGTCTTTGGCCTCTATCCCGATCAGCCTGCTCTCCATGGTCATTATGTACTCTGTTGGAATGAAGCGCATGGGCCCCTACTATCAGTCTGCACAGAAAATGAACAACACGATCATTGAGTACATCAATGGTATGGAGGTTGTCAAGGTTTTCAACCGGGAGAGTGAATCTTACGAGAACTTCCGCAAGGATGTAACGGACTATCGGGATTATACCTTGGCATGGTATAAGGCCGCCTGGCCCTGGATGGCGATTTACGGAAGTCTGCTGCCCTGCACTGTTATTCTGACTTTGCCTCTTGGGGCATGGTTTGTTCTCTGTGGCATAAGCACTTTACCTGATTTGATTTTAGTCCTCTGCCTTTCCCTCAGCATTGGGATTCCTCTCCTGAAAGCACTGGGCTTTATGGAGACGATTCCGAATCTGAATTATAAGATCACGGCACTTGAACAGATGTTAAATGCGGCACCGCTGCAAGCTGCTGAGGATGATTTCCACGGACAGGATTTTAACATTTCTTACGATCATGTTTCCTTTGCGTATCAGACGACACAGCCTGGCCCAGATGGGAAACCGATAATAGCGGAAAACGAAGTCCTCCACGATATTACCTTTGTGGCACAAGCAGGACAAAAAACTGCCCTAGTTGGTGAATCCGGTTCTGGCAAGAGCACACTTGCAAAACTGTTGATCCACTACTATGACCCGCAGAAAGGGAGCATTTCCATTGGCGGGCAGAAACTTTGTGATATGAGCCTGGAGGCATTGAACAGCCGCATTTCCTATGTGGCTCAGGATCAGTACCTGTTTAACACCTCCCTGCTGGAAAATATCCGTCTTGGACGTTTGGATGCTACCGATGAGGAAGTAATGCAGGCGGCGAAGAAAGCCCAGTGTCTGGAGTTTCTGGAAAAGCTGCCGCAAGGTATTCACTCCATGGCGGGCGATGCGGGGAAAATGCTTTCCGGAGGGCAGCGCCAGCGAATTTCCCTGGCGCGGGCAATACTGAAGGATGCCCCGATTGTAGTGCTTGACGAGGCCACGGCCTATGCTGATCCAGAAAATGAGGAAAAAATGGAGGCTGCTATTGCGGAGCTGGTGAAGGGAAAAACCTTGGTAGTTATTGCTCACAAACTTCCCGCTATAATGAACGCAGATCAAATATGCGTTATGGATCACGGAAAGATGGTGGCAACCGGAAAACATCAGGAGCTGATTCAAGCTTGCCCAGAATACCAAAAGTTGTGGAAAGCGGCTCAGGACAGCGCCGAGTGGAAAGTATCTACTGCAAAGGAGGGAAGATAAATGTTTGCATTGATTTCAAGAATCCTGAACCTCTCCGGGAGGTATAAAAGCCGTATTCAGGCTGCATTTCTATGTGCATTTGTCGAGTCCATTCTCTCCAAAATGCCGATCTTCATGGCGTTTATTGTCTTGGCCGGGTTTGCAGATAATACGCTGACTGGAAAGACCTGTCTGTTTGTCGGACTTGGATTATTAGCTGTTGTAGTGGTTCAGACAGTGGTTCACTATTTGAGCGACCGTCTGCAAAGTGCCGCTGGATTTATGATCTTTGCTGATAAACGGATGGAGTTGGGAAATCATTTAAGAAAAATGCCGATGGGTTACTTTACATCGGGGAATATTGGCAAAATCAGCTCTGTTCTCAGTACGGATATGGTATTCATTGAGGAAGTTTCTATGAGTACCATTGGCAACATGATGAGCTATATGCTGTCTACTTTGGTTTTAGCTGTTTTTATGTTCATACTGGATTGGAGACTTGGGCTGATTGCGGTAATCATTACCTTGCTGGCATCACTGGTTGCAAAATATATGAATAAGGTTTCCTTCAAGGAGGCTGTCGGGCGTCAAAACCAAAGCGAGAATTTGACGGATGCGGTCTTGTCTTTTGCTGAAGGAATTGGGGTTATCAAAAGTTACAATCTGCTCGGAGAAAAATCTGACGAATTAACGGAAAACTTCAAAAAATCAAGGGATGTCAATACGAAGTTTGAGCAGAAAATGACACCGTGGACCACTGGCTTAAACATTCTCTATGGCGTGGGTATTGCCGCTATCTTCGGTTTATCCGTTTTTTTACATCAGGAAGGCGTACTCTCCCTGGCTTATCTTTTGGGCGTGCTACTGTTTGTCTTTGATCTCTTTGGACCTCTGAAAGCTCTTTATGGAGAAGCAACCCGACTGACCGTGATGAATGCCGCATTAGACCGCATTGAAGCTGTTTTGGACGAGCCCGAACTTCCCGATAACGGAAATCAACATATTCTGTCACAGGCACAGCCGGATCAGCCAGAAGTACAATTTAGCGATGTGGGCTTCGCCTATCAGGACAAGGAAGTCCTGCACAACATCAGCTTCTCTATGCAGAAGAATACCATGACCGCACTTGTGGGACCGTCTGGCGGTGGCAAATCCACGATTGCGAACCTTCTGGCGCGGCTGTGGGATGTGAAATCCGGCAAAGTGACAATCCGTGGTACAGATATTCGGGATGTGCCTCTCGCCGAACTGATGGAACAGATCAGCATGGTTTTCCAGAGGGTGTACTTGTTCCAGGATACCATTTACAACAATATCAGCATGGGAAAGCCGGATGCCACGGAAGAAGAAGTCTATGAGGCAGCCAGAAAAGCCCGCTGCTATGATTTCATTATGGCTTTGCCCGATGGATTCCAGACGGTAGTTGGTGAGGGTGGTGCGACACTCTCTGGGGGCGAAAAGCAGCGCATTTCGATTGCACGCTGTATTCTG
>ERZ506957.315-NODE-315-length-21320-cov-4.357301_pt1 | contig 21320 bp, 18 predicted proteins | sample MGYA00512894_ERZ506957 | MGnify/ENA metagenome assembly ERZ506957
TCAGACGTGTGCTCTTCCGATCTTAAGGGTTGTCCGTTTTACTTTCTTTTTGCCACTTTCCCTGGTAGAGATCTTCGCAGTATCCAGTTGATAAATCTTTCCATTCTCTTCCAGACAATAGAGAACTTTATCTGCGTTCCATTCTTCTTTCAGATTAAGGGTCAGTTTTGCCGGAGCAGCCAGGTTCATCTTCTCCAGTGTAACCTTCAGTGCATACGGTGCATTATTGGCAGCTTTCTTTATTTCTTCTGTCCCGTCCTCTGTACACTGTACCAGAAGCTTCTGTTCTACAGGATTCTGAATCTGGCTTCCATTGTAGGTCCATTTATATCCAATACCACTGTCTGTTTTTCCCACAAAATAAAACTTCTCATCTTTTCCCGCAATGGTCTCCATCTGCGCCTGGGTGATAATCCCATCCTCCGGAAGCTGCGTCTTTGTTTTTAATGGTTCTACATCTGTATCCTGTTCCTCATCGGAACTGCTCATGATATCTGCTCCCTTTTGGGAAAGCTGTGTCATATTGTCATTTCCGCTGCCGCAGCCTGTGAGGGAACTTACTCCCAGAAACAATGCAAGCCACAGAGCAAGTCCCTTTTTCTTTCTGCTCATTTCTTCTTCCTCCGCTTACGTATAAGAGCTTTCACTCCTGCTTTAATGCCGCTTCCTGCCAGACCTCCTGCCAGAGCACCAGCTGCTGCAAATCCAAAGATCATACCATATTCTTTCTTATCAGAAGTCAGAACACCGGATCCGGTATCCTCTGCTGACTCTATGCTGCCATCTGCATGGTCATCCGCCAGAGAGGTTTCCTCTGATTCCACATAAGGCTCTGCCTCAAAATCCCATCCTACGGAATTTTTACCATTCTTTGACTTGCTGTTCTTTGATTTACTGTTTTTGGAACTGCTTTTAGAGTTCTTATCCGAAGAGTTACCAGAAGCACTCTTTCCTGAATCTCCTGCATTGCCTGAACTTCCTTTGCCTGATGACTTGCCGCCCAGAGATTTACCGGAACCACCGGGCTTTTTCGTATTTATATTACCGCTGCTTCCCGATGGGTCTGCTGCAGGAGCAGAGGTTGGAGTTGGAATAGGAGTCGGCTCCTTTAAACCAGTGCCGGTTCCGTCACCCTTTCCCCCTTTACTGATACTTACATCTGACATATCATAAAGACCTGTTTTTCCGTCTTTCAGACGCTGATAAGCCACCAGTGCATAATACCCCTGTTCTGTAGCCATACCATCCAATGTACCTGCAGCAGCACCGCCATTATTTCCGGCGCCTGCTTTTACATGCATGAATCCACTTCCTGCAATATGATAAGTAATGAGATTCTCTATTGTCCAGTGTCCGCCCTTTATAAAACGGGAATCTGTTTCCGGATCAATGCCCAGACTGCACAAAGCAGTAATGACCTGTGCACAGGATTCCTCTGTTTCGACTCCCATGGTAGAATAACCACCACTGTCGTTCTGCATTTCAGACAGCCGGGCAAGTCCACGGTCAATGGCAGCAGTCACATTTTCATATCCTGCTTTATGGTAGTATGGTGCCAAAGCCTGCAAGGTCATTCCTGTAACATCCGAATCCGCATTACTTCCCATCAAAGCCCATCCACCCCCGGACAGCTCACTCTGCAGCAGGAAATTTACCAGTGCAGCTTCTGAGTTCTGTTCTTTGGCAGACGGATTATCAGGAAAAGAATATTCCGGATGACAGTTCACTGCCAGAAGTGCCCAGATAGGACCATTTAATCCCTGCTCCTTTACCAGACTAAGATCAGAAATGTATTTAAAAAGATTGTAACCGCCTACATTACGGGCATCCTTCCCTTCTGCAGTCAGTACAAGAACCCTCTTGGAATACTCCGTATATTTGGAAGTATTGGTCAGAATTCCTTTCTTTTCCTCAATATAATTTGCTGTATGATTATAATAAGTAGAGAAATATTTCTCCTTCAGACTCAGTCCACCCCTTGCCAGCCCCAGCACATACCATTCACTTCCTACCGAAGGATTGGTATCTGTGGCACGCATATAGGCACTGGTCTCAGCCATGACCTGACTGACAGATTTCTTCAGGGTATTCGCCCCCTGCATAACAGTTACCTTACAGGTCGCTGTCATCTCCGGATGCTCTGCTACTGTCGCTGTGATCGTAGCTTTGCCATTCTTTACTGCTGTGACAACTCCTTTTTTGCTTACCTTTGCAATAGAAGTATTACTGCTCTTCCAGGTAACATTGTAATTTTCCGTAACGGATTCCGGTATTGGAACTACTTTAAGGGTATGTTTCTGGCCACGGTTGATCTTTATGGAGCTGCTGTTAAGAGAGATTCCCTGCAGACCTGCCGGAAAATCTGCCACGATCAGATGCGTTAAAGTTCTGGCACTGTCCAGATAGAAAGTTCCGTCTTCCTGCATCTGTGGGGTCAGTTCCATAAAAGAATCTTCCGCAGATCTGAGGATTCTCGGTTTTGTCAGGCTCTCATACCCTTCCGGTACAGGAAAGGCCAGCGAGATCATTGTCATGGGTTGATATGCTTCTCCTGTACGGATATCTGTATAGGAAATCTCTATGTCATAAAGAAGCTGCGGCAGAGTACCCGGATAAGTTTCTGACAGCTGCTGCATTGTCTGCTGTCCATCAGAACTCTCCTGTACATGAAGCTGCACATACCAGGGATTCCCTGTTACTGTTACTCCATTGACAGAAGAAATCTGAGCTGCAATACGGTTCCGGACAGTTTCCAGTGCCTCTCTGATCCCGGAATTCACCGCTGCCTGCTCATCCTCTGTCAGACTGTCGTAAGTGTCACTGGCAAGACAGAAATCTGCGATCATCTCTGAATCCAGATCTATTTCCTCTGCTTCTGCAGCTTTCTGAATATAAGAACACATGGTCTGTATATCCAGCATGGTTCCGTTGTCTTTCTTATTTTCATTTTCCGATGTTTCTTCTTCATATGCGCCAGTTTCTGTTTCTGATCCGGACGGTTCTGTTTCAGACTGAAACTCATCCGCAGCAGTCCCCTCCCTGTCAGAATCATCACTGTGTACTGCGGCAGAACTTTCTTCGGCCTGTTCTGTATGTATCTGTTCTGCCGGTGGCTCCTGTGCTCCCGGTACAGGACATGTAGTAACTGCCATTCCTGCACTGAGAAGCAGTGCCATCCATTGTTTATTCATTTACTTGCTTCCTCCGCTTTTTCTGATTCTACAATCAAACGGATAAAATCCTCCGCTTAGCAATTATTCGGTTAAATCACAAAATGACAGATGATTCTCTCCTGCAAAATGACAGGAGAGAAATAACATCTGCCTTATTTTTATTTATCTTTTTTTTCCGAATTTAACAGCAATTATCATGGCTATTACAATGTTTATCACAAAATTCCATCCAAAAGTATGTAGCCATATCCCTGACAGGTCTTTGATCCCTGATATATTATTATGGAATACAAATTCTTCTGAAATGAATATACCCGCTAAACTTGCGAAAAACATTGCCAAAACAGCCAATAGAAATATTTTTATTATTCTTTTCATGCATTCAGAAACTATTTTTTTTGATTATCTTTGCTTTTTTTGGAAGAATGCAGTGTGCCAATAATGACACATTGCATTCTGACATTTTATTATTTAATGACTACTTTTTTTACTTTAGAGAAAGAACCGTATACTGCTTTGCCGTTTACTTTTCTGTAAGCGCGTACTTTGTAATAACGGGTCTTGCCTGTGGCAAGTTTCTCTTCTGTCATGCCAGTTCCTTTTGTGGCTTTTATACGGATATATTTACCATTTTTTGAAGCACTGGCATATACCTGATATCCATCAGCACCCTTTACCTTGCTCCATTCCAGAACTGCAGTTTTGGATGTAGATCCTACAGACAGAGCCGGGACAGAAAGAATTGCTTTCCCCTTTACTGCTGTTGAAGAACTTCCATAAATCTTCTTATCATTTACATTTCTGTAAGCACGTACTTTGTAATAATAGGTTGTTCCTGTAGCTGCTTTCTTATCAAGGAAGGTAACTGCACTGTTCTTTGCGGTTGATCCAATTGCTGTATACTTGCCATCCTTTGAAGCAGAGCGGTATACTCTGTAACCGTTTGCTCCGGAAACCTTATTCCATGTGACACGGATGGTGGTATAGTTCTCGGAATCAGTTGCTGCGATCTTTACTTTTCCAAGCTTCGCTTTTCCAATCACACCATCTTTGTCATAACTGCTTACAGTCTTTCCGCCCCATGTATAAGAATAAGCTCTTACTGTGTAATAGTAAACTCTTCCTGTAACTGCTTTCTGATCCTTATAGGAAATATCTGTTACCTGATCTGCAATCTTCTTCCAGCTTCCTGTTTCTGTTCTGCGATATACCATGTAGCCGTCCGCATTATCAACACTGCTCCAGCTTACCTGGATTGTCTTGTAATTGAGGGCTTTTGTCTGCAGGTTAGCAGGCATATCTGCTTTGAAGGCGTCCTGTTTGCCTGCAAGTTCAATATGATAATCTGCAACAATGATCTTGATCAACTCTAATTGCTTTGCATTCCACATATAGGACTTGCCTTCTGCACTCATGCTGTCGATGAGTTTCTGAAGTGCTGCAAGTTCTGCTTCTACACCTGCAATGTTCTCTTTGGTAACAGCCGTCGGAAGGTTACTGATCCAGTCATCTGCCTGCTGTGCATCAGAAATATCTTTGCCAGCTTTGTCAGCCTGTGCTGTCAGTGCGGCGATCACTTCTGCAAAAGTCATTTCCTGATTTCCGACTTTGACCTTCAGACCTGCCATTGCATTTTCCTGTCCCTGGTAATCTTTCGCATAACGGTCAAGGAATGCTTTTACCTGTGGATAAGAATCTCTGTCTACAGGGTGGTCTTTTACAGTTGCGTAAATTAAAGCTGCTTCATCTGCGAAAAGCTGCTGGTATTCATTCTGACCTTTTTCATAAGTCAGAGCCATGGCGATCAGCTTCTCCATGTTCTCTACCAGTGCGGTGTTTTCACTTCTGAATTTCGTTTCTTCTGTTTCTGTTAACTGATCATAAGCGTTCTTAGCTGCTGCAATCTGTTTCAGCTCTGTTTCGGTAAGTGCACGTTTCGCAGTATCACCTGCTGCAGGAATTTCCTCTTCTGTGGAGAAATCTGCATCCGGTACTTCTGCTTCATCTGCAATTACAGAGTCAGGGGTCTCTTCATTCGAAACATCTGCAATGTCTTCTGATGACTGAATATCCATCTGCGCTGCAGGCTGCTCACTGATATCAGAAGTAAATGCATCTGCGCTTCCGTCTGAGAAATCAGAACCTTCTGCCGGAACTTCCTGTGCCGGGAGCTCATCTGACTGTACAGCTTCCTGTGCTGCAGGTACTGTAGTCGGCTGAGGCGCTTCATAAGCGCGGACAGTTTCTGCATCCGGGAGTGCCTTGAGCATCGCTTTCAGTGCATCAGATTTCAGCTGATAGAGATAACCTTCTGCTTTTTCCAGAGAACTTAAGTTTGTAACCTGAGCTTTCTGCTGATCATCAAGAGTATTGTATAATGCTCTTGCATTTGCCACATAATCTTTCCAGCTATTCCAGATCTTCTCTGTCGGTACGTTGTTATTCTTTTCTGTCAGTTTCAGAGGTCCGTCAGACAAAGCACCTGTAGAGGATGTGGTGATATTCAGTTCATCAATAAAGGAAATCACATATCCTACTTTTGCATCTGTACTCTGGCGTCTGATAAACAATTCTGCTTTCTCAAGCTCTGCATAGTTAGTAACACGTTTCTTCTGATCTGCTGTCAGTGCATCGTAAGCGGTTCTCGCTTCTATGACAAGAGCCTGTTTCTTCTGATAATTATCGGAAGTCACTTCACCGATTGCATTGATCTTATCTACAACTGCAGCTGCAGCTTTCAGATCCGGGATCAGGCTTCTCAGTGCCTGTAAAACGCTGTAGTTAGTTACAAGTTCTTTCTGAGCTTCAGTCAGTGCGTTATACTGTGCCTGGATGTTGTCAAGAAGCTGCAGAACGTACGGATTAAGAGTTAAGTCATCTGCAGAAGGAAGGGCATTAATTGCTGCGATCACCTTCTCTGCTGCTGCTTTATCTTTTTCTTTCTGTTCCTGCTGTTTCTCCAGTTCTTTTATCTTAGCTTCTGCTGCTGTCAGCTTAGAGTAATTGGAGATTACAGTTTTGGATTCATCATCAAGTGCATCATAGAGATTTCTTGCCTTTACGACAGCGTCTTTGTCTTCCAGTGTCAGCTTATCTGCTGCCGGGAGAGCATCGATGGCTGCGATTACTTTTGTGATAGAATCGCCTTTGCCGTTTTCTGCTTCGAGGAGCTTTCTGAGGGTGTCTTTGTTGAAGATTGCCTGATATTTTGCAGGTAAATTATCGTAAGCATCTCTTGCTGCCTGAATTTGCTCTTTTGTACTGTTAGCATCAAGAGCAAGGATCAGATCGTTAACATTTTTAGTTGGAACTTTCACATCTGAGAAATCCCAGAAAACAGTTGTATCTTCTTTTAAGTGAATGCGCTGGTAACTTCTTACATATCCTTCCAGACCTCTTGCAATCTGTGCCGGATCATACCAGAAGAATCCAGGAATTGCACCTGTTTCAAAATTAATCAGATCAAATGTAGCATCGAGTATGGTGTTACCATTTTTAATAAATCCTGTGTCTCTGTTCAGAATGTCTCTGTCGTAGGTTGTTGCATACAGAAGTCCCTGCGCATCATTCCATGCATTGTTTCCATCAATTCCATTGGAATTTGGATTTGTCTGTTCATATGCAGCAGTACATAATGCGCCAGTTGCACGCTGAACCTGCATTGGGACATATTTTGTCTCGAATGATTTATTGATTACATTTGTTACATCATCAAATCCAGATTTGTTATACCAGTAGAGTAAAGTCTGCCAGGCCATAAAATTATCTGAGTTGTCTAATGGATGTTCTCCATCTTCTGACTGAGTCAATGCCTGGGCTATTCCGGCAGCTTTCTCATGTGCCCAGTCATCCATATCTTTATTTGTAAAACTCTTTGATTCATAACCAACTGCTTTTAAAGCATGGATTGTATACTCTTTTGCCAGATAATTTGTACTGTTTACAATTTCCGGCTGAGAGATAAATTCCAGAAGATCATAGCTGTCAATATCTCTTGGATCATATCCAATTGCTTCAATGGTAAGTACCAGTTTCTGGTATACGTTATATTTATCAGGATTTAATTCTACTCCATTGTCTTTCATTTCCTGGAGTTCTTTCTTAGTATTTGCAAACCATTTATCAAAATACTGTTTGTCTCCATTTGGATAATAATGACATCTTGCAGCGGTAAATACAAACCATACATTGTTATCATTCCAGCAAGGATTATCTACATCATAAGATCCTCCTTTCAGGATAAGGTTTATTGCATCCTGTGCTTTCTGATAATACCATTCATCTGTATGAGCCACCTCTGCCCCGTTATCAACAACTTCGCAGGTGCCTTTAAGAACGTTTACATGAAATACATATCCATCCTCTTTTGCCTGAGCTGCATTTGTAACTATCAGGCTTGGAGTTGTATTGTCTTTCCATGTTACAGTTACAGGCCTGTTTCCAAGATAACTCATTTCTACATTGGCGGATTTGATGTCAGATGTATTCAGAGTTGGTGTAACACCATAAGTATCAATCAAAGCCTGTTGTTTGGCAGTTACATTTGCAAATTCAAAATGGTCAATATTAACACTGGTATCACCTACATAAGGATAATAATAGGTATTTGTTTTACCATATTTGTTCTGATCTTTTGGAGTTTCTGTGTTCCATTCTTTCTTTTCAGTAATTATAGGTTTAACATCTAATGTAACGATTACTTCGCGTGGAGAATAATATGGATAACCATTATTCTTGTCAGCAGATATTTCCCAGTATTTATCAAAGTCAAATCCTTCGTAGGTATCTTGGGAATGCATTTGTTCTGTTGTGCGGGCGAAAGACTGATTTAATTGTTTTAAATCAGCAATTTTATTTTGAATCAGCTCCAAATTCCCACCATAGTATATCGCCGGCATCAATGTACTGTCATAATAACAATTGTTAAACTGACAATTTGCATTAGTTCTGGCAAATGCCGTGATACTGATCATACTTTTTTCAGCTAATTGTTCTGGCAAATATGTAGCAAATTTATCTTCACTTTTTCCGTAAGAAAAACAATTTGTATAAATGGTACGACTACTTGATGTTGCTGAACCAAATTCAGTTAAGCAAAGATATGCATCAAAATTATTCAATATTTCAGGAGTCGCATTTATATCGAAAGCTATATTTGAACTACAGTTTTTAACTTCACCTTTTACGAAATTAAAAAGAGAAAACCATATACTTACATCAGAAGATGATAAGGTTACTTTTATTGTTCCTGAAACCTCAACACCATTTATTGTTCCTTGCCAAGTATTCGGAAGAAATAATGCTCCGGATATAGAAGAAGTATTTATTAATTCGCATGTATCAACATTTAATTTTAAATTGTTAATTTTTCCTTTTCCTGAAAAGGGAAAGACTTCTTTACCTTTTAAAAACTTGTCAGTAGAATAACTAATTTGGTGCCCTTCGCCTTCAAAATCTCCCCCAAAAGCTTTAGTTGAAACAATTTGATTTACTTGTATAGAAATATTGTTTTTTAACAATATAGTTTCTCCTGAAAAATTATTTCCATTGAAAACTTCCTGTTTAAATTTATCAAATCCGGACGCGTCCCATATTTCATATTCACCTTTGTCATTTTTTATGAAACCAGTTTCTGCTTTTACGTTTATAACGGATAATCCCAAAAATACAAAAAACATTAATATTATAGGGATAAAAAAACGATATATATTTTTCACTTGTTTGTTCATTGTACCACCTAACTAAAAAAGAGTGGACATAATAAATGCCCACTCTTTTTTTGATTCGCGTTTAATAACTTTTAAAAATTACCAAGGATCTACTGGTGTCCATTCACCTTTAGAGTTTTTCATGTAACCAGTCTGTCCTAAATCCAGTCCAGTTGCCATACTGAATGCAAGGCATACACTTCCGCTATCTTTAGTAAGAACTGTATCAACGCCATTATTATTTGTGTTTCCATTAATTAAAAGCATCCATCCAGAATAATCGTTATAATCTTTTTCAGATAACCAGTTATTAGAATGTACTTTATTATTGAATGTACTGTTTGCATTTAATCCAAGAGATTCTTCAGTAATATTTAATAAACCTAAATAATCATATTCCAATTTTGATGCTATAGGATCTGTACTTGCAACTCCATTATCTCCAAAAAATCTGTTATTTTGAGAATGATCTGTCATCTTAATTGCTGGTATATAATTACTTGTATAAGTTACTCCATCAAAGGTATAAGAACTTTGATACCATTTTAAGTCACCAAGATAATGATATTTAACACCTGAAACAGTTTCTGTTGTTTCTGTTTCTGCTGGATACAGCTTTTTCAATGCTTCTAAGGCTGTATCGCCTTCGTTTAAAGTTACATCAGCAGATCTAATTACCTTGCCATTCATAACCTTAGTTTGGATAGATACGGGTAGCGTAAAACTTTCTGCGGCAAGGGCCGGCACACTCATGGTTACAACCATCATAACAGCCATTAACAGAGCCATGATACGTTTTGTTAATTTCATTTTTAAATTTTTCATATTGTTCTCCTTTCTTTTTAGAATGAAATTAAACAGTTACTTATATTACAGGGAAATTTTCCCAATAATATCTAAATAATTTTACGCAGTATCAACTATAAATTAACTTTGATACTTATTTTCCCTAAAAAAGAGTATAAAAAATAAACCTCCGTTATGCCTACAGATGTTTGTTTTTTATTTTTTACTAAAGTCCGTCTCCTGACTTAAAGTTCCAACCTACTTGCTGCCCTTCTCGGAAAGAATCTTTCCAATGGTTTCGCAGCGTTCGTCCTTATTACAGTGGGGATAAACCGTACCGGTATCTCACCGGATTTCCGAAAACTAAAGGGATAAAAAGCGACTTCCGATATTCAGTTATCAAAGTGCAAAAAAAATCCCCACCATACTGGCAGGGAATATAATGTACAGATTGAACTTTCACTCATATCCTTCGCATTATAGTATTCCCTTTGAATACCATTACAAGAATACAGTGAACTGCAGACTAAATATACTGCAAGGGAACGGAACCCTGTTTGGGATTCTCACCCAACGATTCTTCAATCATTACCGTAGTAATAAGCTGTACATATGCGCTAAACGCTATTTATTTAACAAACTAATCTTAACACCCACCCAGTGCTTTGTCAATCTTTTTCACAATTTTACATAAATGAAAATCCAAAGATGACCAAAAACTTCCTCCTGCCAGTTATTCTTATTTTCCGACCAGCAGGAGGAAGTTTCCTTTGCGTTACATATTATACTCTTTATAAAGTTCTTTCCGCTTCTCAGCATCCGTCGCAGCACCCTGAACTTCCGCACTTCTTCCATCCAGGATCAGACGATTGATCAAAACACCAAGACGCGTTTCGCCCTGAAGCTCTCCAATGACTTTTCCTCTTGCCTCTCCACGTGCTTCTCCAATAGACTCTCCCAGAACCTTTCCTTCCGCACGTAATCTTTCAGATTCCAATTCTAACACTTTTCCACCCATAGTCTCACCTAACCTTTCCCGGACTACTTCCTCATCACGGCAAATGTAATCCGATATTTTTGTAATCAGTTTATTTAAATTCGTGTATAACTCTGCCCTTCCTGTTTCTGTCAGTTCTTTTTCCAGCATTACTCGGATATCTTCGTATTCATCCAACAAAGACTGCAGCTTTTCCGGATCTTGATTTATTCTATGTATCTCTTTCTCATACCGCATAATATAAAACGGCAGAAACATCAGCAGATTCTTCTCGAAAATTTTATCTTTTGTATATTCATTAAGTTTTACAGTAGGGATACGGTACACCTGTATCTTTCCATCTGGGAATACTACTTCCACTTCCAGAAAATCAGGCGTATTTTTCCCGCTTCGTAAATATAACACGCAGGACTTTGGAAACTCCATCCGGTATCTGCGTCCGTACTTTCTGGCCGAATCTAAAGCAATAGCAAAATCATACTCGATCATCCGGATTGCCATTGTGGTATCATCAACACTCTGACATTCGATATGATACAACTTCCTTCCAATCCTCAGGCAGGAGTCTGTAATAATCTCACCATTCTCCTGATGATGCTCATTTCGAAGCTGTATAATCTCTACATCCTCCGGATATGAAGTCTGAAATACTTCATTAATTAACGGTACTGCTAATTGCGGTATCTTCTCAACCATTGTACGAAATACGTCATCGAAGATCGTATTATTCATTAAATCCCTCGCTTTCATTATAGCATTTTCACAAGCTTTCTAAAACCCCGAACTACGGTTGACTACAAAAAAATTCACTTTTAATTGTTTCTGCCTCCTCTCCTTCAGACAAAACAAAAAGGCAGAATATCACGATACCCACAACAATTTTGTTTTGTCAGTATTATAAAATAAAAAAATTCTGGTGAAAATGTCGGCGAACGCCAGATAATCCTGCCTTGAAATGCCAGATCAGGCGGCAGGTGATAAATTTTCACTATGACTACAGTTTAAATTACATTATTCTGAAAAGCAAGACTTATTTTCTCATATCCAATATTCAACACTGAAAAATAAATGTCAAATATTAATCATATATTTTCACACAACCAGTACTCATCATTTTTGTCATATTTTGTAAAAAATGATTGCTTTTTTTTACAAAACATTTATAATAAGAACAAATTGAATATTTATTAACAATTACCGGTTTTAAGTTCTGCTGGTCACGGCACAGGATGTCGGACCTTCAGCCAAGAGGGAATCAGGTCAGAATCCTGGACAGTCGTGCTGCTGTATACGTGCAGCTGGGTCTCATATCCATTGCATATTATCATGTGAGAAGGAGAGATTACAGCGTCACTGCGTGAGTCAGAATACCTGCTTAAGGCTGCCGCCACCAACTACACGCAATGGGAAGTGGAAGGGTGATCTTATTTAGTGTACCCATTTTTGTACTAAAGAAAGATCCCTTTTTACCAGATGTTTTCTCTGTTTCTTACCGGAATACGGAGTATCGGCAACCTGACGGTTTTTGCTCATGCATTTCATCAACCTGCCCGTTTATGAAAGTATTACATTGCTCCGTTGCAGAGAAAACAAATATTCTATTGCAAAGGAGTTTTTTTTATGACATACAATATATCCGGCAGAAAACAAAACCTGACACTTCAACGCTGTAACTGTACCCCATATTTAAAAAGAGACATAGACATTCCGGCAAACTGTACCATTATTTCTGAAAAAACCTTCCAGAACAGATCCATGATCCTGTCTGTTTCATTTCCATATGGTCTGAAACAGATCGGCTCAAACGCATTTTCGGGATGCAGCCGCCTGAAACATCTGCTTCTTCCTGAAAGTCTGTGCCAGATTGGAAAGGAAGCATTTTCCGACTGTACCACTTTATCCTCTATCTATATCCCTCAATATATTTCCACAATTTCAAAGGGCATGCTCCGCAACGCCCACAAATTATCAGAAACTCTTTTTTCCAATGAAAGCAGGCTGCTTAAAATCCAGGCAGACGCCTTTTCAGAATGCTCTGCATTAAGAGAAATCTCTTTTCCTGATTCGGTTCAGGAGATAGGTAACGGCAGCTTTTACAAATGCAAAAATCTGAGTGAAGTCCATTTTCCGGAAAATCTGAAGGTAATCAGTAATCAGGCTTTTTATTCCTGTGGCCTGACTTCCCTGGAGCTCCCCGATTCACTGGAAATTCTGGATGAAAGTGCTTTTTTCAAATGTAATAACCTGATTACTGTTACTCTCCCGCCTAATGTCCGTTATATCGGAAAATGGGTTTTTCACGGATGTAACCGCCTGCAGTACCTGGAAATCCGCCATGATCCGGAGTATATCGGAGAATGGATCATTAACCGTGCAGCTACGATCCGTTGCTATAAAGGCTCCAAAGCAGACCGATATTGTCAGGAGTCCGGATTTAAAGTGGAATATCTTTGAATATTAGAGAGGCATTATAATGAATGATATATTTACTTACAGTCAGAAAAACGGAAGTACGATTTTTACTTTTCCAGGAAGGACAAAGGTTCTCAGCACCAGTCCTCTGAACGGCGGAATCACCACACATCTTACCCATGCACTAAATATTAACTGCATGAACGGTGATTATGAATGCGAAATGCTGGGAGATACCTATGAGAAGGATCTGATGGTACATGCACAAAGACTGGAAATCAACCCACAGACTGCCACCGCACTGAGCACAGCCGCCTGGACAGAGCTCTGCGCAGTGGAAACGCTCCGGCATCAGGAATTATCTGTAACTGCTGCTGTCACAGGAGGAATTGATTCCAATGGAATGTGTCCGGGAGACCCTTCCTCCTATTGTGAGCACAATGGTTTTTATGAAATGCTGCCTCCCGGAACCATCAATATTTTTGTATATATCAACCAGAACCTTACAGACGCAGCCATAGGCCGGGCACTGATGCTCTGTTCAGAAGCAAAAGCTGCTGCTGTTTCCCATCTTTTACTTGGAAGCTGCTATTCTGAGGAAATCGCTACCGGCTCAGGCACAGACGGAACTGTGATCGCAGCCTGTATGGATGGAAAAACCACCCTCACAGACGCCTCCGGACATTCCAAACTGGGAGAGCTTATCGGCAGAACAGTCAGCACTGCAGTCACACAGGCACTTCTGAAACAGACCGCAGCCAGCGGTGCAAGGCAGTTCCAGGTACTTATCCGAACTGCCAGATATGGAATCACCCCAGGTATCATGTGGGATTTTTATAAAGAACACCAGTCATTTTTCAACACCTGGAATGTCTGTTTTGAAAAGGCCTCTGCACTGGAAGATGTTTTTCTCTCCAGGAACCGTAACAGCAATCTGGTTCTATGTGTGTCTCTCTACCTCCATCTGATGGATCAGCTCCGTTGGGGACTGATCATGGAACCGGAAGGAATCCGCGAAGGAAAGAGACTGCTTCTCTATGGGCTTTACTGTGGTCCGGATACCTTCCTTGCCAGCTGCTATCCTGCCGGCGTCTGGGATAATGAGGAGATAAGGGGATTTTCACTCAGGGAATTGCTGATGTACATTCTCCTGTTTTATTTTTCCGTCCAGTCATGAATTACTGTTCCAAGAATCAAGCAATAAAATGTAATTTCCAGCCCATTGACCTGGCAATCACAGATGCCCGCTCCAATCTGCTGGACAGCCTGCGTTTTGCCTCCCACGACAGGGCTCACGGTATCTCCATTGTATTTGGCGGCAAAGTAATTGCCGGAACTGACGGACGGATCCTGGACACTCTGGCAGGCTCCTATGACGGGCTTATCATCGAATCCTTTAGCGTAGGCGTTCTTCCAAACTATGGCAATGACAGTTTTCTGAATGCACTTTCAGACTGGATCTCTGCCGGTAAACTGGTATGCATGGCTACTCAGGTAACCCATGAGGGCAGCGATATGGAAGTCTACCAGGTTGGAAAAGTGATCAAGGAGAAATTTCCCATACTGGAATCCTATAACATGACTCTGGAAGCTTCTGTTACCAAAATGATGTGGGTGCTGGGCCAGACACAGGATCTCCCAGAATGCAGAAGATTATTTTATAAAACCATTAATCACGATCTGCTGTTCCTATAATTCCGAAATCTCCATATCTTTCTATATTTCACACCCAAAAGGAGAAACTTATGAACCGAACCATAGAATATACAATCCCGGAATCCCAGAACGGACTTCGGGTAGAACAATTTCTCAGAAGAAAGGGATACTCCCGGCAGAATTTCACAGAAATCAAACGGATGCCTCAAAGTATCCTGGTAAACGGAATCCACTACTATATGCGTCAGACTCTGGCTGCAGGCGACCATCTCCAGGTCTGTATCTGCGAGACAGAATCCTCAGAGAAAATCCCACCGGTAAAGCTTCCCCTGAACATTGTTTATGAAGATGAAGACATCCTGGTGATCAACAAACCTGCCGGAATGCCTATCCATCCCTCCATGAAAAACTACTATAACTCCCTGGCCAATGCCCTGGCATGGTACTACCAGGATCAGGGAAAGCCTTTTATCTTCCGTTGCAGCAACCGCCTGGACCGGGATACCTCCGGACTTACCGTAATTTCCAAACACCTGGTCAGCGCCAGCATTATGGCCGATATGACAAAAAAACGCCTGGTACACAGGGAATACCTGGCAATCGTAAAGGGTGACCTCACCCCACCCACAGGAACCATCACAGCACCTCTTTCCCGCAAAGAAGGCTCCATCATTGAGCGCACCGTAGATTTTGACCATGGAGAAGAAGCCATCACCCATTATAAACTGGTAAAAAAAGAAAATGGGCACAGCCTGGTCTCCCTTCAGCTGGAAACCGGCCGCACCCATCAGATCCGTATCCATATGAAATATCTGGGCTATCCCCTGATTGGAGATTACCTCTACAACCCTGACATGGAACACATCACCCGCCAGGCCTTACATTCCTACCACATGGAATTCCCCCATCCCATCACAGGACAGAAGATGACCTTCACTGCTCCCCTTCCGTCGGACATGTCTGCCATCAGTCACCTTTAAGCACTACACGGATTCTCTTATAAATAAAGAATACGATCAGGGATGTCAGTGTGTATTTAAAGATATTGAATGGGAAAATGATCATTGCTGCAAATGTAAGAAGATTATTTACAGAACTGTGTACTGCACTTCCCATTTCGATAAATGCTTCTACCGGCATTCCAAAAGCCTTTCCGTATGCCGGAAGTAACACGAATGCATTGATAAAGCATGCAACTACTGCTGTAAGTACGGTTCCAACTGCCATTCCGATCACTGCATGTTTTCTGCTCTTAACAGATTTATAGCGATAGATCAGACCTGCCGGAACTGCAAATGTACATCCAAAGATGAAGTTTGCCACATCGCCTACACCTGCTGTCATAGAGCCCTTTGTTACCAGATGCACAAGAATCTTCACCAGCTCGATCAGTACACCTGCGATCGGTCCCATTGCAAATGAGCCAACCAGTACCGGGATTTCTGAAAAATCCAGCTGATAAAAAGTCGGTGCCAGGAAAGGAAGCGGAAACTCCAGATTCATTAAAATTCCTGCGATAGCGCCAAGCATGGCTATCTGTGTAACGGTTCTCGTCTTACTCCTTGCCATCGCATTTCCATTTCTTAATACCTGTTCACTCATACTGTTTCTCTCCTTTGAAATTATTCTTTATGGATATGTCTCATATCCTGTTAAAAGAAAATTCCACAAGCTTTCTATATAATGAAGATTTTCTTCAACATATAAAAAACCCCGGATCATATCCGGGGTAATGAGCACGTATGGTAAATATCGCGTGTTCTTCTCTCATCCAGACTATACTGTCGGTCCTGGAATTCCACCAGATCAGCCGCCTAAGCGGGTCGCGGACTATAACCGCCGGTAGGGAATCTCAGCTGATGCTGATCACCACAACCCCGAAGAATTTTCTTTTATCTGCGTCTGATTATACTATATACAGATAGCTATTTCAATATCATTTGTGATTTTTTCCTGATTTTTAACGAATTCTCGTTATGATCCTTAGCAACAGCCTCTCAATACTCCTATTTTATATCACCCGGATTCCATATGATTAGAAGAATTAATCAAACGCTTTCTTCCTGTGTTCAATCAGTTATGTCTTTTTTCCATGGCGAGTGTCTATTGTCAATACAATTATTCCACTATGCCTTTCTATTGACTTTATTTTTCTGTAACACTATAATAAAGTCAGAAAATGAAAGGAGGTTTTCAGTATGGAAACATGGACAAAGAAATTTCAGAAAATGTTAACACTGATACTTGCCATCTGTCTCGTTACCGGCTGCATGGGATTCTCAAATGTACAGGCAGCCACCAGAAAGTCAGGTACAACCTACTACCATACCTGCATAAATGGCAAAAAAGGCAAAACAATAACAAACTCTGGCAAAAAATACTATATGTCAGGCACAAGAAAAGCTGTGTGCAAGGGAAACACTCTGACGATGTATGCATCATTTAACACTTCCAAAAACGGAGTTTTAAACAGCAAAAACAAAAAAGCATATGTAAAATACGGAAAACATAAATTTAAACTTACATCCAAAACCAAATACTATTTTTCCGGAGGTGACGGTCCCAACAGATACTGCTCAAAATCCTCTTTCATGTCTACCATGAGAAGCATGAACGGGTTAGGTTTGTGCATTAAGGTAACCAATGGAAAAGTTGTTGAAATGTCTTTCAGGTCATAATATCGTAAAAGCCACAGAGCAGGAGAATATGTACTGGCAAGCACTTTTTATACTCCATAAGCATTACCTTCTCCTCTAAAACAAGAACCCTTCTGCCGACAAATTGTCCACAGAAGGGTTCTCTTATTCTGTTACTGTTCACTCCGTTCACAGTAACCTTATTCTTCATCCGCATGATAAATCCTCACATAGCCCTGCGGTTCTACTCTGACGATCTGCTCGACTTCCTCTGTTTTCTCCGGGAAGTCCGCTTCTGTATGAAATCTCACACAGGTTCCGCAGGAGGAGCTTAAATCTCTTGGGACAGGCATGACTTCTGCACTCAGATTCATTGCCTGGCAGTTTCTTCGAAACTGAATAGCTCCATAATGGGAATAGAAGGTTGCTATATATGTGATCATTTTGTAAGTTTCAGCAGGATATCATCTCCCTGCTCTGTTGCCTGTACCTGATATCCCTGATGTGTTGCAAATCTGGATACATTCTCTTTTGCAACTACGTTATCAACCAGGATCTCATATTCTTTGTCTCCGGATTCCATTGCATTCTTTGCGCGGATCACTGGTTCCGGACAGGATAAACCTCTCGCATCTACTTTTTTCATTCGTCTTTCTCTCCTTTTAGAGTGTGTGTGAATTACTCGGTAACTGAGTTACCAGAGCATCTGAATTAAGGCGGGATACCGCCTTTTTTCAGGGTGCATCCATGACACCACTACTGTTTGCTCTTTAGAGCTATACAGCTACTTTTATTATTTCCGGTGTTTTCAGTCCGGTTACGGACAGTTCTCTTTTTACTCCGGATACGGAGTGATATTTTCTCAGGATATTATATGCGCCTACGGCATCTGCGTTATAGGTTCTGTTTCCATCTCTGTACAACCCTCTCTCTTTCCGTTTGGACGGCTCTGCATATCTTTTCCCCACTTCCGGTGACAGCGGACTGCACTGGCTGGTATAACTTTCTTCCTGTTTTATAAAACGGATCCCATATCTTTTCAGCTTATATTCCAGCATGATGTAGATCCTGTTATACGGCAGGCTGTGAAGCTTCTGGTTTGTCCTGTGTCCCAGGTCTTTTTCTCTCCGGATGTTTCGGATATCCCCTGTAACGACACAGGTGATCCCCTGTTCCCGGCAGTATTCTGCAAGATATCTTGTGATCTTGTGCAGATAGTCCGTTACTGAGTCTTGTTTTCTCTTATATAACTTCCTGATATGTTTTGATGTGACCGGATGCTTGACTCCCTTTCCGGACTGCTGCCCATACCACTGGGCCTGCACCCTTGCGATCTCTTTATGGAAATATCTTTCCAGTGCAAGGTACTTCCTGCCCAGGATAAACGTCTTCCCATTTTCAGAATCATAACACGTCATAAGGTTGTGAAGCCCCAGATCAACAGACAGTTCATGTCCGTTCTGTGGAAGTTCTTCCTGGTCAGGAACCTCATAAACAACAATAATTTTACAGCTTCCCTTCTCCGGCGGATAGATCCGCATCTGTTTGATCTGATCCATGCCCCTGAAAATCTTATTTTCAAGGTAAAGAAAGTTTTCATGGATCTGATACGTTTCTTCCATATATTTTTTTAATGCCTTTGGAAGGGACAGGCGGACTCTGTCCATATCCCGCTCATGCACGATCCCCATCTGCATATAGGTAATGGGGATACTTTCCTGCTTAAACCGCGGCGGTCTGGGAGTCTCGATCCCCCCGGATCTTTTCAGGGCATAAAAAGACTTCCATGCCTTGTCCAGCAGCTTACAGACTTCCTGGGCGGTCTGGGACGGGAGCTGTTTATACTACAGATCCTCTTTATGGGCTTTTTTCTGATAATACCAGTCCGGATACTGCTCCATCCCAGTTTCTTTGTAATGCTGACGTTCATAATTACAGACATTCCAGAGCTTGGATGCTGCATAACACATATGCCCGATGAGGTTCGCATATTCCCGGCTGACCTTTATGGATGTTCTCTTTGACAGCAGCATTTCCTCTCCTCCATAGTATCAGTAAGCTTTGCTCTGATGTTCGATATACCTGCGGATATTTTCTTCCGATACAGTTCCGACCGTTTCCACATAATAGGAATGGTTCCACAGCTCCCCTTTCCAAAGCTGGTTTCTTATTTCCGGAAAATATTCGAAAAGTTTCCTGCCGGAGATCCCCTTCAGGTATTTCACTGACCATACCATATGATAATTAACATTACACACACAAGTACGGTAATGTGTAAGATTTTCTTTCATACATATATAATACCATGATATCAAAAATTCCGCAATAAAATATCGAACATATTTTCTTTTTATAATGCTGGATACAGCTTTTTATAGGGAGAAATTGAATGAAAACCGTTTTGTTATTTTTATTTATTATGAGTGCAGATATGCACAGTTTGCGCTTTCATCTCGGTAATTGAATTGCCGAGGATTCCCGCTTATTATCCTAAAAAAATACTTTCCGCAAAGTGAGCGTATTGATTGCGGAAATGATGTCTGCATTCCGACAATCAGGCTTCTTCTTTTCTCATGGAGTTCACTGCCGCAATTACAGCAACTACCACGATTCCAATAATAACTGCAATCTTTCCGTTTGCCGTAGGGCCTTCACCGGATGATGCAAGTCCGAAGTTGTGGGCAAATGCAGCACCCGCCATCAGCCCGAGAACAGTTACAGCTGAATCTGTGTTTCCCTCTCCTGCAAGAATAAGCTGACGAAGCGGGCATCCACCGAGGAGAATACATCCAAAGCCTGCCAGATACATTCCCAGTGCGTTCCACAGTCCGTCTGTATGTGCGATCGGCTGTCCCGCAAATCCCGGATTGAAATAGGATGTTCCTGTAACTGCACCGAGGAGCAGATTCATTACCAATGCTGTCACAAGAATTGCAGCAAAACCGAACAGTAATTTATATTCTTTGAAAAGTACCGCATCACGGATACCGCCGACCATACACAGACGTGTTCTCTGAGCCAGGATACCAACAATAATTCCTGCTGCCAGTGCAATAATGATTGCAGCATGTTTTGCTCCGGGTCCACCTTCCGGCTCTGTGAAATGGATAAATGCAGGTGCAGCTGCCAGTAACAGCAGCATCACGATCTGGAATGCCGGATAAATACTGCCTTCCAGCTTCGGCATCTTATAAGAACGTTTCAGTGTGTAACCTTTCTTCAGGAAAACAGTTCCTGTAAGAATACCGGCTACAAATCCAACAAGTCCAAACAATGCATTTCCGTCTCCACCTGCCAGACGCAGGATCATACGGAATGGACATCCGAGGAACATCAGACATCCGATCATAACAAATGCACCAAGTGTAAATCTGGTCACAGGTGCAGAACCGCCTCTTGGACGGAACTCTTTCTTAACAAGTGAAATGATACATGCTCCAAGCACCAGACCAATGATCTCCGGACGGATATACTGAACTGCTGCCGCTGAATGAAGTCCCAGCGCACCTGTAGTATCTCTCAGGAAACAGGCAATACAGAAGCCCATATTTGCCGGATTTCCAAAAAACACCAGAATTGCAGCGATCAGACCGATTACGCCTCCTGCCAGAACTATGGTTCCCTTTTCGTTTTTCATTTATTTCTTTCCTCCTTTTGCACTGACTTTTTTTGTTGTCAGCACAATTTCTTTGTATCTATTTTATCATTTTTATGCTGAAATCACTAATTCATTATAGCCGTATTTTATAGTTATTTATAGAAATTATTTATAAGTTGTGCTATACTATAATGATGTTAGGGGCAAAAAGTATTTTGCCCCTAACCTGATATCTACGAATTGTTCCGCAGCAAACTAGCTCCTGCAATTCTCATATCATATAATCTTTAATTATATAAAAATCGGGGGATTTGTTACTGTCAACTACCCATCACCTAAAGGTAATGGGCTTGT
>ERZ506957.321-NODE-321-length-21118-cov-6.535061_pt1 | contig 21118 bp, 17 predicted proteins | sample MGYA00512894_ERZ506957 | MGnify/ENA metagenome assembly ERZ506957
TCCGATCTTCCATAATCTTTTGGACATTGTATGCCCCGGTACTTCGAGCAGATACCGCTGTGACTTTTTCTTTGTTTTCCAAACGGGCAATCACAAAGGAAGCATCACACCCTTTAATCAATAATAAGGATTGGGCTACCTTAGCAAGCATCGTCTTTTCTACAGGCTGTCCATCAATACATACCACCATGTAACGACTAAAAACCCATTGCGCTAAATTGATCAAATGGTTCTCAATGACGAAATCGGTATAATCGATACATAACGCTTTTTCGGCAAGGTTCGCATTAGCGCCCCACGAGCGCAAAGCTGCAGCTGCTTCAAAAGTTCGTGCATCGGAATGCATCTTAAAGCGGTTGGTATCGACAAGAATACCTAAATACATAATAGTGGCTTCTGATTCATAGATTGGCACGTGGTTTGGCACATTTCCAATTAATTCTACAATCAGCTCACAAGTGGAACTTGCCGCTGGTTCTACATACGTTAACATCGGATTGTCGACAAAGCTATCACTACGACGATGGTGATCAATAACTAAAATATTCTTACAGTTATCAATAAAAGGCCGCGCACTGGAAATAGCTGGAATTCCATGGTCTACAAGGATTAGTAAATCGTTTTCAAAATCCATCATTTCCATTGCTTCATTCGGTGTCACAAATTTATGACGATCGAGCAATTGTTGTTTAAAATGTTGCATCACATCATCCAATTGCGTATCCCGACTCACATCTCGCAGGGCAATATAGGCTGTCTTACCTAAAGCTTTGGCCCAGCTAGACATACCTAAGGCCGCACCCATACAATCAAAATCGGTATCTACATGACCAACGATAAAGATCTTATCGGTATCACGCATCGCACCTTGTATGGATTGAGCCATTGTATGCACACGCACTTTCGAACGCGTGGAACCACCTTCACTGTTTCCCCCAACATATTGTACAGGGCCATTCATATTACGGAAAGCCACTTGATCGCCACCTCGTGATTGCGTTAATTCAATCAACTGGTTTACCATATCATCTAAATCCGAAAAGTCATTGCTTCCATACGCAAAGGCCATACTTAGCGTAATAGAAACATCGAGTCGATTGGCTTCATCTTTAACAATTTGAAGAATCGAAAAATTATCTTGTTTAAGCTCTTCAAAACTCTTTTTATTTAAAACCACAAATAAGCGGTCAGCACGCGTACGCCGAACCACCATATTGTGCTCTTTAGCCCAGCTAATTAAAGGACCACGCAACTTCATGTTGATCTGTGCCATGGTCTCTTCATTCTCAAACGATTGATACTCCAAGTAGTTATCCAACTGCAATAAACCAACCACAATCGCATTTTCTAAATACTGCTTGGATAACTTTTGATACGAAGTGACATCTCGCACATAGATGACATTGGAATTCACCTTACGACTAATTTCATAGTAAGAATCTTCGTATTCACCAATAACGTAATCCACTTCATCTTCAAACAATTTCCGGGTATCTTGAATCCAGGAAGTCAACTTGTTGTTAACTATATGAATGCCACGTTCTTTAAAGAAATCACTGGCCCATGTCACAATATACTCATCGTTGTAGGTCAATAAACCAATGTTTCCAAAACTTAAAGCACCCTTAGCATCTTTACCTAGAAAACGGGATACATCAACTTCGGTCTGATAGCCTTTTTTACGAATCGCAAACCAAAGCCCCAAAAAAGAGCCTTCAAAAAACGCAAGTAAAAAGGCCTCGAAAATCAATTTTACGATATTTCCGGTTTTCAAAAAGTCATAACCGATATAAAAGATGGTAACAATACATGCCACAAAGGTAATGTATTGCCATTTTTGAAATCCTTTCATACTATTCCCTCAATTCTTATACCGTATCTGAAACAGACAATCTGCTAGTCCTGCACCAATCCAAAGGAATTGAACCAGTGGCACAAAGGCACCAATGATAGCTAAAAAAGTCGATGAACGGCTTTTGCGGGCAATACTGCGATTCAAAAAATACAGCACGCCAAAAAAATCTAAGACCATTAAATCCATAATGGCAATGATTTGCAGAATATCTTTCATATCAGAGTTTACCACATTTTGGCCTAAAAAGTAGCCTGCCAGAATGAGCACAGAAACAATTCCTACCCAGCGTGGTGTAGGAAAATCCCGAATATTGCCTAATGGACGTATTTGAACATGGAGTCTGGCACAAATCATTAAAGCAATCATGTGAATACAAAAAGCTTGAAGAATCCCCAATAAGATCACAAAGACAAAGACCAGAACCTGTAAGTGAATCCATGGTGCAATAGCTAAGATATCCGCAAATTCTGTTGCCAGATCATAGCCGAAAATACCAGCCCATAAATAGATGATCAAAGCACTGGAAATAACGGAAAGAATGGCACAAATAGAAAAATTCAAGACATGTCCCCAGCGTTTATACAAACCAATCCCATAAATAAAACCGATGAGAATGGAAGTCCAGCTATAAAACCAAGTGGTAAATCCTCCAAATAAAAAGGTCATCATAGCCATCGCAACAGCTACAATTCCACCCATGTTGGAGCCATACATTCCGGTATAAATTAAAACCGGAAACGTAAAGATCCAATTCATACTACTTTCGATGGTTAGAGCGGTTTGTTGGTTAATAAATAATAAAATTCCATAGAGGGCACAAACCATCGCCCCTCTTGTAAGTTCTTTTGTTTTCATACAGATAACTATAACAAAAAGAAAGTCAAAAAAAAAGTGCTCTAAGAGCACTCTATTAGTCTACTACATATGGTAATAATGCCATTTGACGAGCACGCTTGATTGCTTTGGCAAGCATTCTCTGATATTTAGCACGAGTACCAGTAACACGTCTAGGAATAATTTTTCCATTAGCGTTGATAAAACGTTTTAATAATTCAACATCTTTGTAGTCAATGTATTTAATTTTATTTTTCGTAAAGTAACAAACCTTTTTACGGCCCATACGTTGTTTTCTAAATGCCATGATCTTTTCTTCCTTTCTAGAATGGTAAATCATCACTAGCAATATCTAGTGTGTCATTTTCATCAAATGAAGAATCGAAAGATTGTTCAACCGGTTGTTGTGCAACAGGCTGTGAATAAACAGGTTGTTGATTATATTGAGGCGCTGCATAGCCATTGTTTGCTGGCTGTTGATTTGCTTGTGATTGTGCACGAGATTCCAAGAAAGTGAAACTATCGCAAACAACTTCTGTCACATAGACACGTTGTCCTTGTTGATTGTCATAATTTCTTGTTTGAATACGTCCATCAACCCCAATCAATGAACCTTTATGTAAATATTGGGCCATTGTTTCAGCACTACGATTCCAAGCAACACAGTTGATGAAATCTGCCTCTGGTTGACCTTCGCGTTTAAAACTACGATCGACGGCAAGCGTAAAAGATGCAACTGCTGCACCACTTTGCGTACGTCTAAGTTCAATATCTCTAGTCAAACGACCTGTCAAGACAACTCGATTAATCATAATTAACCTCTTTTTTCATCTTCGGTTTTTACAACCATAATACGGATAACACTGTTGCTGATACGAGCTAAACGTTGATATTCAGCAATACCTTCGTTATTTGCGGTAGCATTAACGACTGCATAGTGTCCTTTTTTCATGTGATCGATTTCATACGCAAATTCTTTGATTCCCCAATCATCAAATTGGTCGATTGTTCCACCATTTTCGATAATTGTGTTGTTCAAACGATCAGTCACTTTTTGGAACTGTTCGTCATCTAAAGATGCGTTGACAATGTACATGATTTCATATTTTTTCATACGTACACCTCCCTTTGGACTTTTGGTTTCTTTATTCTAAGAAACAGAGAGCAAGCGCAAACTTGCTTGTTTATAGTATCATTCAAGACTTGAAATGTAAAGTAAAATTTTCTAGGATTCATTGACGAGTTTCCCCGTCATATGATGAATCTCTAAATAGAACATCTGTAAGCTATTTTCGCAATTTTTGATGGAATCCCAAAAGGCTTGATCAACCGGATAATAGCGTTTCCCAAAGCGATAGATCCAGTCTTTGGTTTCTTGCGGATCGGTAATAAATTTCACTTCGCCAAAGACGACAACACTTTGGAAATTCAAAGACCAATGATTCGGTTTAGGCGTGCCTTGGTCCATAACACAGAAACAAACTTTTGGGTTTTGCTTTAAGATCTCCATCTTACAGCCTTGCTTAGCGCCATGAAAATAGAGTCTTCCATCGGCATAATAATGATTTAATACAACCGTATAAGGATAGCCATTTACATCATATAAAGCCATTACACCTCGTGGTTCCTTTTTTAATATTTCAATACAAGCTTCTTGCGATAAAGCTTGTCTTTCCCTGCGCATTGCCGGAAAGGATTTATTTAAACTTTTCATGCATTTCATCCGCAATTCGTTTTAATTCTTTAAATTCTTCACTTACATGACGTTCTGGGAAAGCCGAACTTAAATGGGACTTCTTCATCGCAACGATGTTTTCCATATTTTCATGGAAACGATTTAAACGAGATTGAAGATTTTCTTGTTGTGAAACCCATAATTCAAATTCTTCTCGGCGTTTCTCTTTGCGAGCTTGTCTTTCCTCTTTACGCTGTTCGATTTCCGAAAGTCCCATTTGTACATTAGCTTCAAATTGGGCTTGGAATTCTTCCACATCGGCGCGCATCTTTTCTAGAACATGTTTGCGGCGCATCAAAGAAATCAAAGTGAAGACAAAGTCAATGCTCCATCCAATCGTAAAAACGCCTAAAAAACATACAGTATAAACAAATGGGATAGAAGTCACCAAATGTTTTGCGAAAGGATGTACGACATAGACCAAAGCCAACAACATCAAGCCAAAAAGGGTTGAGTTTAACAGGCAAACCCGACCATTGATATTGTATTTCCGATAGCTATAATCCCACCATCGCATATGGAAAAGCTTCTCCATAACCCAGCTGGTGATATACTCCATAACCGAGCATAAAAACGAGCCTAGAAAAAAGATAATCAATGGATTATTTTGAAATGGCAACAAGGGATACAAAGCAATTAGTGAGCCAAAACCATAAATAGGAATATAAGGGCCATAAAAGAACCCTCTATTCACAAAATGTCCTTTGGGAATACTTACATAGGTACTCTCACAGATCCATCCCAAAAACGAATATAGTACAAGGTAAAAATAAGCGTAAACAAGAGCCTCAACCATTATTTAAACTCCTGTGCATTTAATCGAGCATTGGCCATCATCAAACGAATTCGATTCTCCTGGTTTACTTTCGATGCACTTGGGTCATAATCAATTGGTGCAATATTGGCTTGCGGATATTCTTCTTTGATTTTCTTTGTCATACCTTTGGCAACAATATGATTTGGTAAGCAACCAAATGGTTGACACATAATAACGTTATCCACACCTGATTTCACTAAAGAAACGACTTCGCTTGTCAAAAGCCATCCTTCACCCATTTTTACGCCTGGATCAATAAATGGTTTTCCATTGCGAATCACTTCTGAAAAATCATCTGGTTCTCTAAACGTACCATCTTCTTTAACGGCATTCATAAAGTTTTTTTGCATACGCATCACAACATCTTTAGCTAATTGATAAAAATGATGTGACTTGGCATGCATATGATAATAACGATAATCAATCAAGCCATTTTCAATCGAATACAAGGCAAAATCCATAACGCCAGAAACGACAGGTTCAAAGCCTTCTTGAATCAAATAGTCTTCCAAATGTCCATTGCCAAGTGGCGAATACTTCATATAGATTTCCCCAACGATTCCTACTCGAATCTTAGGTTCCGTACTGCGCGGAATGGCCTTCATACGATCAATCATAATTTGATAAATCTTCTTTGACTTACGATATTGACCATCTTCAAAACTGTGCAAGAGCTCTGCAACAATTTCATCAATCACTCGGTCAGTATCTCCAGGATTCAACTCATAAGGTTTCACTTGATTCTTTAACCACATCAAAGCATCCCCGTACAAAGTTCCGTAGATAATACGCATAATCAAAGGCAAGGTAAAATCAATCCCACTATCTTTTTCAAGACCGGACATATTGGCACTAATAACCGGAATATAGTCTAGTCCTTCGCGTTCCAAAGCCTTACGCAATAAAGAAAGATAGTTGCTGGCACGACAACCTCCACCGGTCTGTGTAATTGCCAAAGCTACATGGTCTAAGTCATATTTGCCGCTTTTTAGGGCATCAAAGAACTGCCCAATAACAAGTAAAGCAGGATAACACATATCATTATGTACATGAGCCAGACCTTCTAAACGAATATTATCGTTATCGGTCTCTAAAACTTCTAGTTTATATCCGTTCATTTCAAAAATTGGAACTAAAAATTTAAAGTGAATAGGCAACATACTAGGGACAAGGACCAAATGATCCTTTTTCATATCAGATGTAAACTTTGTATACATTCTAAGCACCTCCCGTTCCAGCATCACTTTGATTCATTTTCTCTTCAATTGCACCTTTTAAAGAACGCAAACGAATACGCACAGCCCCTAAGTTATCAACTTCATCAATCTTGATCTGGGTATAGAATTTATCCGCTGTTTGAAGGATTTCTTTCACTTCATCCGTTGTTACAGCATCGATACCACAGCCAAAACTAACCAGTTGCACCAAATGCATATCTTCATTTTCACAAACATAATGAGCCGCTTGATATAAACGTGCATGATAAGTCCATTGGTTTAAAACATGGGTCGAATGCGGTTTTTGCGCTGGCACAGATTCTTCCGATAAAACCACAAATCCAAGTTGCGTCAACAATTGATTGATTTGGTGATTGATTAATGGATCCAAATGATATGGACGACCACATAGAACTACCATCGGATGATGATGATGATGAGCGCGGGCATAATCCACTAATTCATTATGCTTGATATGTAGTTGATACATAAATTCATTGTATTCATTCACCGCTGCATGCAACGCAATACGAATATCTTTAGCTTTAAACGAGATACCCGCTTTTCCAAAATGCAATTCAATGGCTTTCACAAAACGTTTTTCGTCATCAAAAGAAAGGAATGGACTAATAAACTTTGTATCGCCTAAATCCATATTGCTTTCAATAACCTGTGGATAATATGCAACAATCGGACAATTGTAGTGATTATCGGATTGGTTTTCATCCACGTTATACGTCATACAAGGATAGAAAATCGTATCCAAGTGCATATTTAATAATTGTTGGATATGTCCATGTACGACCTTAGCAGGGAAACATGCCGTATCACTAGGAATAGTTTGTTGGCCAAGTTGATACGTTTCAATTGTACTTGGTAAAGACCAAACAACTTGATAACCTAAGCTATCAAAGAAACGTGACCAGAATGGCATTAAATCATAATTATTTAAGACAAGTGGCATACCAATCTTCTTATCTTGTTTATATTTATGGCGAATTTCTTCTAACATGCCCATCTTGATCTTATACGTATCGGGCAATTCTTCTTTTGGTTTATTTAATTTTAAAGGTCGTTCACACTTGTTTCCGGCGATTAAGCGCGTACCATCCGAGAAAGTATTGATTGTCAAAGAACAATGGTTGGTACAACCCTGGCAGGCTACACTTTCAGATTTATGTGAGAAGTTCTCTAATTGTTCTGCATTCAATATTGCACTCGGACTACGATGTAACTTTTTCGCATACAAAGCCGCTCCATAAGCTCCCATTAAGTGAGCAATACTTGGACGAATGACAGGATAGCCTAACTCTTGTTCAAAACTGCGAAGCACTGCATCGTTTTGGAAAGTTCCTCCCTGCACAACAATATGTCGACCAATATCATCTTTACCTCGGGCACGAATTACTTTATATAAAGCATTTCGTACAACCGAACGACATAAACCTGCAGAAATATCTTCTACAGTTGCCCCGTTTTTCTGCGCTTGTTTAACGCCACTATTCATAAAAACGGTACAGCGTGTTCCTAAATCAACAGGATGTTTGGATTTTAATCCCAGTTTGGCAAATTCAATCGAATCATACCCTAAAGAATTGGCAAATGTTTCAATAAAGGAACCACATCCACTCGAACAAGCTTCGTTTAAAACGATATCATCGATGTGGCCATCGCGAATTTTGAAACACTTAATGTCTTGACCCCCAATATCTAGAATATAATCTACATCTGGGTTAAATTGTTTTGCGGCTGTATAATGGGCCAGTGTTTCTACAACCCCTCCATCTAAATGGAAGGCATGGCGCATTAATTCTTCTCCATAACCTGTCGAATAGGCTCCATAAATCGCAATTTTTGGATTTTTGGCATAAATATGTTTTAAATCATCTAAAACAACATCTAAAGGATTTCCTTTATTGCTGGAATAGGAATCAAACAAGATTTCCCCTTGTTCCCCAATAAGTACAAGTTTTGTCGTTGTTGATCCACTATCAATACCTAAATACGCTTTGCCTGTATAGCTAGATAAATCGGCATATTTTGCATCATGACTTTGATGACGTTCTTTAAATGCTTGATATTCTGCTTCATCTTCAAATAAAGGTTCGGATTCATCCAAATGCATAGGTGCATGCACCAAATCATCTAAAATCTTTTCTAGTTCTTCGGCTCGGAATGTTTTATCTGCACAAAGAGCGGTTCCTAAAGCTACATAGTGAATGGCCGTATCTGGACAGTTGATCTGCGCATCACTGAGATGCAAAGTTTCTTGAAAACGGTTCCGTAATCCACTCAAGAAATATAAAGGTCCCCCTAAGAAAAGAACATTTCCTTCAATTTTATGACCTTGCGCTAATGAGGTAATCGTTTGCCCTACAACGGCTTGGAAAATACTTGCGCATAAATCACTTTTTGCCACCCCTTGGTTAATGAGGGGTTGAATATCCGATTTTGCAAAAACCCCACAGCGACTGGCAATCGGATAAATACGATTATAATGCAAGCTGGCTTCATTCATTTCTTCCAAACTCATATGCAACAATTGACTCATTTGGTCAATAAAAGCCCCTGTTCCTCCAGCACATTGTGAATTCATTCGTTGTTCAATGCTGCCTTTAAAGAAAAGGATTTTCGCATCTTCCCCACCTAATTCGATGGCACAATCCGTCTCAGGATATAATTTTTTAGTGGCCATAGCACTGGCAAATACTTCTTGGACAAAAGGTAAACCCGATTGTTCACACAATCCAATAGCACCTGATCCACTAATCGCAAATGTAAAGGGTTCTTTGGTATATTTTCTTAATTCCACAAGTTTATCTAAAGCTTTTTGACGAACTTGTGCTTTATGTCTTTCATAACTCTTATAACATATATGATTTTCTTCATCTAATACGACTGCTTTGATGGTTGTACTCCCAATATCAAAACCTATTCGATACATACAATATCCTCCATTCATGAAATGGTAAACACTACTTATTATGCGAAATTGTCTTCAAACTTTCAAGCAAAAAAGGTTCTTGCGAACCTTTTACTGATAAAACAAATTTTAATACTTTAATTCTTTTACTTGTTCCCAAGGGAAAGCTGGATCACCAAAATGACCGTAACAAGCCGTACGTTTATAGATAGGACGGCGTAGATCTAATTCCGAAAGAATATTTCCTACGCGGAAATCAAAATTGTTTTCAACAATCTTTAAAATTTCCTCATCGGACATTTTACCTGTTCCAAACGTATCAATATTTAAAGATACAGGTTCTGCTTTTCCAATCGCATAGGCAACTTCTACTTCAGCTTTTTTCGCCAAGCCAGCTGCTACAACTGATTTTGCGACATAACGTGAATAGTAAGCTGCACTACGGTCTACTTTCGTAGGGTCTTTACTTGAGAAGCATCCGCCACCAATACGGCCACGTCCGCCATATGTGTCACAGACAATTTTTCTTCCTGTCGTTCCAGAATCACCGAAAGATCCACCAACGACAAAACTTCCAGATGGGTTGATAAAGTATTTTGTGTTTTCATCTAAGAAAGCAGGATCAATACTTGGTTCAATCACTTCTTTCATGATCAATTCTTTAATTTGTTCTTGCGTTACATTGGCAGCATGTTGCGTTGACACAACAATTGTATCAATACGTTTTGGTTGGTCATCTACATATTCTACCGATACCTGCGTTTTTCCATCTGGGCCTAAAATAGTTGGATTAGCACGACGTACTTTGGTTAATTGACGTGCCAACAAATGTGCATAGTAAATTGGTAAAGGCATATATTCTTTACTTTCATCACATGCATAACCAAACATAATACCTTGGTCACCGGCACCAATCTCTTCACCATTTACTGCATTGTGAATTTCTGGAGATTGTTGGTTCACTACGACATGAACATGATATTCTTCTGGATACCCAATTTCACGAATCGTATCAAGAGCAATTTTTTCATAATCAATCTTCGCTTTTGTGTTCGCTTCTCCATAAATTAATACGAAGTCATCTTTAATGGTACACTCAACTGCCATATTTGAATTTGGATCTTGGCTTAAAGCACAATCCAAAATTGAGTCAGCAACTAAATCACAGATCTTATCTGGATGGCCTTCGGTAACACTTTCACTTGTAAAAATGTAGTTTTTCATCTTCCTTTTCCTCCTTATAAAATAAAAAAACACACTATAAGAAGCATGCTGTTTTTCACTATACTTCTTATCCTTTCTAGTAGGACCACCTTAATTATGTTTTCTAATCAGGTTGGTGTGGGATCTTTGAGCTAGGCCTCTACCCCATCTCTAGATAATGCATATATAATTTAACATTTTTCTCAATTAAGTCAATTAGACATTTTTTTGAGAATATCTAAAAAACAAGCAGAACTTATTCTTCTGCTTGTTTAACGATTTTCCAAATAAACCAGGCCCGCAGGATTCCGTATAAACAAAATACAGCTCCAATCGCACCGATATCCAAACGATGTTTAATCAGTCCAACAATCGCAATCACAATGCCTAAGCCGGCAAGCTGGAGTTGTTGGTACAACGCTTTATGTTTTTGACTCATTGAATTTTTGTGCCATTTGGCATTTTCTTATCGACAGTTAATAACGATACTTCTGAATCATCCATAGCACATAGAATCATACCATTTGATTCAACACCTTTTAATTTTCTTGGTTTTAAATTAGTAATAACGACTACTTGTTTACCAACCATTTCCTCTGGCTTGTAGTATTTTGAAATTCCACTAACAATTTGACGAACTTCACTACCTAGATCAATTTGTTCTACCAACAAACGATCCGCTTTCGGATGCTTTTCACAAGAAACGACGGTTCCTACCTTCAATTCACATTTTGCGAAATCATCAATGGCAATTTCTGGTAAGCCAGGTTCTTTTTCTTCCGCTTTTTTGGCATTCATTTCTTCCATGAACTTTTCTGCATCAATACGGGCAAACAATGGTTTCATCTTCTTTACGACTTCGGTTTCTTCCAATTGTCCAAAGTGATCTAAGGAATCAAAATCACGCATTTCCGTACCAATCGCATCTAAGATCTTCTCACTGGTCTCTGGTAAGAAACTATTCAAAAGCACAGCACTGAAACGGATACTTTCTAATAAGTTATATAAAACCGTAGCTAAACGATCTTTTTTGGCTTCATCTTTGGCAAGTACCCATGGTTCAGTTTCATCAATATATTTATTAGTACGACGCAACAAGGCAAAGATTTCATCTAAGGCATCACCGACATGGAAAGAATCCATTTGTTTTGTGACGTTTTCTAAAGTTGCTTCAGCTAAGCTCTTCAATTCCTGGTCAACATCTTCCTCTACATGTGGATTGCTTACTTTGCCATCAAAGTATTTATTTGACATGGCAATCGTACGAGAAACCAAGTTACCTAATACATTCGCTAAATCACTGTTGATTCTTTCAATAACCAATTCCCAAGTAATCGTTCCATCTTGGGCAAATGGCATTTCATGTAAACAATAGTAACGAACAGCATCTACCCCAAAGGCATCGACTAGGTCTTCGGCATAAATTACATTTCCTTTAGATTTAGACATCTTGCCATCCCCAATGAGTAACCATGGATGTCCAAAGACTTTCTTAGGCAATGGTAAATCCAAAGCCATCAAGAAGATTGGCCAATAGATAGTATGGAAACGTAAAATATCCTTTCCGATAATATGTGTTCCAGGCCAGAATTTTTTAAAGCGTTCACTCTCTTCTTTGGTTGGATCATAGCCTAGCGTTGTAATATAGTTGAATAACGCATCAATCCATACATAGATTACATGTTTGGAATCAAAATCTACCGGAATTCCCCAAGTAAAAGATGTACGTGAAACACATAGATCTTGTAGACCTGGTTTTAAGAAGTTATTGACCATTTCATTCTTACGTGATTCTGGTTGAATGAAGTCGGGATGTTCTTCAATGTATTTCATCAAACGGCCTTCATACTTTTTCATATTAAAGAAGTAGGCTTCTTCTTTTGCTTTTGTTACTTTACGACCACAATCTGGACAACATCCATCCACTAATTGCGATTCGGTCCAGAAAGATTCACATGGTGTACAATACCATCCTTCATATTCGCCTTTATAGATATCGCCTTGATCATATAAACGTTTGAATACTTTTTGTACGATTTCTTCATGTTCTTTGTCGGTTGTACGAACAAAATAATCGTAACTTGTGTTCATCAAATCCCAGTTTGAACGAATTTTACTAGCGGCATCATCGACGAATTCTTTTGGTGTAATGCCTGCTTCTTGGGCTTTTTCTTCGATTTTTATACCATGTTCATCCGTTCCAGTTTGGAAATACACATCGTATCCTTCATTTCTTTTAAAACGTGCAATCGCATCAGAAAGGATAATCTCATACGTATTTCCAATATGGGGACGTCCCGATGCATAGGCAATCGCCGTAGTCAAATAATAAGGTCCTTTATTTTCCATTTTCTCTTCCTCCATTAAAAAAGAGATTTCATCCAAGGACGAAATCTCGTGGTACCACCTTAGTTCGTGTATTTCTACACCTCAAACCCTTAACGCGGGAAACGTTCCTTTCTAATCATTCAAAAGGAAAGCTCCAAGTCCATCTTCCATATTTTCCATTTGTTCTCTTTCACCCAATGAGAACTCTCTATGAAATGGTTCCATATGTACTCTTCTTTTCTTTGCTTTTAACAGTAGTATTATACGTGAAATTGTAAAACAACTCAATCTATTCTTGTTGATCATCCGTATCCAAAGCTTTTGTCATAATGCGAACCAAAGGCAAAGCTTTTTCTGGGCAGTAACATTTACCCATTTTGAAACGCGGACGTTTTGGTCCGTGATAATCTGAACCACAAGTCACAAAGGCATGATGTTTAGTAGCAAGTTTTAATAATGCAGCCATGGTTGAATCATGAACTCTTGGTGAGAAACATTCAATTCCATCAATGCCTAAATTCATCATTTTTTCAATATCTTCATCCGGAATCATATCCATATTCCAACTTGATAAAATGGCAATTCCATCGGCATCGTGAATAGCTTGAAGCACATCTTTTAATTCTGGATATTGGGCTTGTACAAAACAAGGTCCGCCTTTGCCAAAGACATCACGAATAAATTTCTTACGTGCTTGTTTTTCACTAGAGCTGTTTTCTAGATACTTCTTCACAAAGGATAATTCTCGAACACGCTTGTTGTGGAATACCATATTTGTGATATCAAATACAGTAATCGTTTGGAAACGCGAATTAGGCATCAATGAATCAACATCAATATGAATGCCACAGTATTCTTCGAATTTCTTTACCCGTTCTAGAGAAAGTTCCTTTTCTCTTTGTAAAGACAAACGTTCGTATTCATCAAATACTGGATTGTTCCAATCAATATAATAACCAAGTAAACGAACGCGTTTTGATTCGAATTGGGCATCAATTTCAACCCCAGGGATATAGTGAATATCATATAAAGGGGCAAAGCGTTGCGCAACCGCATTCGCTCTGGCACAGTTATGATCCGTAATCGAAATCGTTTCCATATGATTTTCCTTGGCTTGTTTAAATAGGTCTTCGACATCGTAATAGCCGTCGTCACTATAATTCGAACGCAAGTGCAAATCAATTGGCATTAAATCATCTAATGTTTCCACTTTTTCAACTGGTGGCTTCTCTATGGCTGGCTTAGCTGCAACCACTGGTTTTTCTTTTTTCTTTACTGGTTTTTCCTTTTTCGCTAATTGTTCCATCTTATTTTTAAGAGAAGGTTTTGGTACAACCTCTTCTACCACTTCTCCGGCATCCAAATTGTCATAATCTGGTTGATGAACCAATCTTGTTTTAAAAAGTAAATCGACTAAGGTTTGTTGGTATGGTGTAACAAGTACACAAATACCGTTAATCAACCACCAAGCTAACATACCAAATACTTGGAAGAAATACCCTAACACCATAAGTGGTACCCCAAAGCCTAAAGCTTGACGGAAAATCAATACCAACCCACTGGCTTCTTTTTTATCCATACGAACTAGTTTTAGATCTGTGACATAGCCACCAAAGCTCTGCCCATAGGTATACGCTGTGAAAACGCCTAAGACTAAAACGCTCATCACAAAGAGCAAGGCAAACATGATATAAAACAACAAATCAAAACAATTTGGTGGTATCAAACCACATAGAATCAATAAAAATTCTATAACCCAAATATATACAGGTAACAGGCTCACATTAATATCAATCAAAAAGGCATAAAGATGTGTTCCGTAATCTTTTATATTCTTCTTTAAAAAACGAGCTTGATGATATCCTTGCCGCTTATATTTTTTCGATTTTTCGGCAAAAACAGCATGGGCAAACTCACTTAAATCAATCTTCCTAATTTCCATCTAAACTACTAACCTTTCTGCAGCTATTATACAAAAAAATAGGGGCAAAAAAAAGTGTACACAAAAAAAGTTCTCGATAAAATCGAGAACCTCATTAATCTTCCTTTTTCTTTAGAACCGAAATGATTCCCAATACCGAAGTACCAATCATAACCGTATAAGAAACTAGTGAAGTACTTGCTCCGGTATGGACCGAACCAGATGTTTCATTGACGTTTTGCGCTTCAATATAAAGCTTGTTGTAAGTCTTTCTTACTTTACTGTTTAACGTACCATTTACTGAAATCTTATCTTCTTTACTCAAATCATCCCAAGCACTCTTAGAATTCAAAATATTTTGTGCATTTAAGTCATTAGCTTGTGAATAAATCACACCCGTAGGACTTGTTAAATACGTTTGAATAAAAGATAAAGCCGTTGTATCTACAGTATTTTTATTTGACGAAGTTGTGTCATCATTTGATGAAGTATTCTCTGTCGTACTATCTGTTGTTTCATTTTGGGAAGGCGTTTGTTCCGTTGAACTTGCTGTATCTACACTTTCTTTTGCCAAACGGCTTGCTGCCTGACTTGATACAAGAACATCTGTATCAATCTTTTTCACTGTAGCTAGTGTATATGGTGAAAAAGAAGCAGTAGAAATCGTTACATTATTGCTTGTTGTGGTTGCAACGGCATTGACCTTACCTTGTCCACCATCGTGGATAACAGTAATTTCTTCGCCTTTTGCGAAAGCATCAGAAGATAATTGAACCGTTACAGCTTGACTAGGTTCAACTTCAACGCCATCTTTCCAGAAAGAAATATCAACGCTTAATGCTTGATCCACATTTTTACCAAGAACGGTTTGGGCATCTTCCATTGCATCTTGACTACCTACTGGGACTACACGCATTTCCACACCTTGTTCAAAAGCTCCTGCCGGGGCAAATACACTTACGCTAATACCATTCACGGATTGTGTAAAGACTTGTGTCTCTTGATTAACAACTGGTGTTTCTTTCTTTTCTTGCACCGGTTGTTCTTCTTTGCTTGGTTGTTCTTTTGCAGGTTGTTGCTCTTGTTCTGATGTGCTTGGTGTTTGTGTTGTCTGTTCTTTTGCAGGTTGTTGCACATCTTGCGTATTAGTAGTTTCTGTCGTCGTTTGTTGCGGCTGTTGTTGGACTTGAGCTTGTTGTTGCGCTTGAGCCTGTTGTTGTGCCTGAGCTTGTTGTTGAGCTTGCGCTTGTTGTTGTGCTTGCTGTTGAGCCTGAGCCTGTTGCTGTGCTTGTTCTTGTGCCTTTTGCGCCTCTTCTTGAGCTTTTTGCGCCTCTTCTTGAGCCTTTTGCGCATCTAAAACAGCTTGTTGTTTCGCTTTGGCCTCCGCTAAGAAAGTCTGATAACTCTTTCCCGTATTAGCCATCACAAGAGCATCAATGTTCTTGATCATCTCGGCATCTTTTCCTTCTTTGGTCAAAGTTTGATAAACCGATTCACTGTTTACAATTGCTGTATAATTTCCATCATCGACCACTTTAAACGGAACATATTTGGTTTGTCCGTTCTCAATCGATTGAACACTTAATAAGATATTTACAAAATCATTTGCTGTTGTAATTTGCGTTTGTACTTCGTCAGCACAAATATTCATTGTCATCGGAGCTACAAATGCACTTGAAATCACAACTGAAGCCATGGCTTTTTTTAGTAAATTTTTCATGGACTACCTCCATTCTTCATCACTAAAATATTCTACTCTATTTCCCTGCAAAACACAACAAAGCCGTCAAGAATGACGGCTCGTGTTTGATTAATATTGGATAGGTTTTAAATCCCAAATTTCTTCAGCATATTGACGAATTGTACGATCACTTGAGAAGTAACCAGATTTTGCGATGTTAATTAACATCGTACGTGCCCAGCGTTGTGAATCACGATAACGTGCCTCTACATTTTCTTGTGCATTTACATATGCATTGAAATCAGCTAAGACGAAGAATTCATCATTTTGCGTCAAAATATCATTATAAATTAAACGGAATTCATTTGGATCACTTGACCAATAACCATTACGTAAAGAGTCAATAACACGATGAACATTTTCATGTGTATTGTAGTAATCCCAAGAATTATAAGAACGTTCATGTTTCAAGTGGTTGATATCCTCTACATGTAAACCGAAGATTTCCGCATTTTCTTCACCAACTTGACCAACGATTTCCACATTTGCCCCATCAAGGGTTCCAAGTGTAATAGCACCATTCATCATGTACTTCATGTTACCTGTACCACTTGCTTCTTTACCAGCAGTAGAAATTTGTTCACTGACATCAGCAGCATTCATCAATAATTCAGCAACAGAAACAGAATAGTTTGGAATGAATACAACTTTTAAGTATTCATTTGTTTCTGGATCATTGTTTACACGTTCTGCAACCATATTGATCAATTTAATAATTTCTTTTGCTTCATAGTAAGCCGGTGCAGCCTTTGCAGAGAAGAAGAATGTTCTAGGATAAATACGATAGTTTGGATCACTCTTCATTCGCATATATGTATCCATAACAGCAAAAATATTTAACAATTGACGTTTATAGGCATGAAGACGTTTTGCCTGGCAGTCAAAGATAGAATTTACATTTACTTCAACACCACAAGTTTTCTTAACATAATCTGCTAAGATCTTCTTACGTTCCAATTTTACCTTCATGAATTTTTCTTGAAGAATTGGATCATCTACATATTGCATCAAATCTTCTAATTTTTCTGGATTGGTTTTAAATTCATCCCCAATTGTTTCTTCCAATAATTGCGTTAATTGTGGGTTGGAATACAACAACCAGCGACGGTGTGTAATACCATTGGTTTTATTATTGAATAAATCTGGGTAAATGGTTGCGAAATCTTTGAATACATCATCCACTAAGATCTTTGAGTGTAATGCAGCAACTCCATTTACGCTGTGACTTCCAACAATAGCTAGGTGAGCCATATGTACTTGGCCTTCACGAATAATCGCAACATTTGGATAAATTGCACATAAACCTTTATGGTCTACTTCAAATTTCCAACGACGATCAATTTCTTCAATGATCATGTAAACTCTTGGTAACAATTTTTGCACCATATCTTGTGGCCATTTTTCAAGTGCTTCAGCCATAACTGTATGGTTTGTATAAGCAACTGTACCCTTGACAATTTGCCATGCTTGATCCCATTCATAATCGTAATCATCTAATAAGACACGCATCAATTCAGGAATAACAAGAACAGGGTGTGTATCATTTAATTGAATAGCAACTTTTTCAGCTAAATTATCCAAAGAAGGATATACACGTAAATGACTTTCAATAATCCGTGCAATACCTGCACTAACGAAGAAATATTCTTGTTTTAAACGCAATTCTTTTCCTTCAATCGTTGAATCATCTGGATATACATTAGCAGTTAATGCGGTAACATCTTCCAAATATTTCGTTAAATTGGAAGCTGGTGTAGCATTTTCATCCACTTCTGCATCCCATAAACTCAACGTATTTACAGTTTTTGTATGGTAACCAATAATTGGTTCATCATATGGAACCGCACGTACAACAAAATCTGGGTGATGATAGGTAACAAATTTACCTTTTTCGTTTACATATCCATCAACGTATCCACCAAATTTAACGTTTACCGCATGATGAGGTTTCCATACTTCCCAAATGTTTCCATATTTTAACCAGCAATCTGGCATTTCTACTTGTTGATTATTTTCAATTTTTTGTTTAAATAAACCATAACGATAACGAATACAGTTTCCATGGCCAGCTAAATCCAATGAAGCCAAAGAATCCATGAAACAAGCAGCCAAACGGCCTAAACCACCGTTTCCTAATCCTGCATCGCTTTCCATTTCTTCTAAACTATTAATATCCATGCCAAGTTTAGCCAAGCCACCTTTTACCGTATCATAGATACCTAAGTTCATAAGGTTACTTGTCATTAAACGGCCCATCAAAAATTCCATAGAGAAATAATACAATTGTTTTGTCTTATTCTTCTTAATGGCATTTTTTGTTTCTTTCCAATTACTATTTGCATACCCACGAATCAAACTTCCCAATGCAAGGTACCGCTCAACTTCAGATAATTCTTCAAAGTTTTTCCCAAACATATCGGAAGCAGTTTCTTTATAACGCTCAATAAATAACGCTTCTGATCCAAAACTATTCATATCTTTTTCCTCCAACGCCTAAAATTATACTAAAAAACGGGTTCTTTGGAAATAACAAATCACTAAAGTACCAAATCGGAAGCTGTAAGCTCTTCACAATTAAGCTATTTCATATTTCTCTTTTACGATTGGTGCCTTCCAATGATATCCCATCTTAAAATCCGTACCAATATATGGTGTATCTTTATCTTCTTCCAAAACTTTTCGTACGCGCCCAATCACAACACTGACGTAGCCATCTAAAAGTGAGCGTCCGGAATTTTCTTCCAAAGCCTGTTTCAATGTATCACGCTTTACAACACATCCATTGTTCTTAATTAGTTTTTCCAAAATAACCCAGCAAGATGAATCTATGTGAATTTCTTTTTCGTTTTTTGTGACTCTGTGTCGATTAAAATCAACGATTAAATCAAGAGTTCGATAATAATAATTTTCTTGTTTCTGTGCATCTAGCTTTTCCTGATTCTTGACGCCTAAATAACTGATAAAAGACTTCTCATATTCTTGTGGAGTGCCTTCATACGTTATACCATCTTCTTCCACTCTAATTTTGGGGACATCTTCAAATACATCAGAAAGCCATTCATTACCCATTTCATCTCTTGCCGTAAACTTAGCTTGAATTGTTTTATCTTTTCTCATTTTCTCCTCCATGAATTTCGCAACAAAGATTAATCTTAGTAGGTATCTTCATTTTGAAGGACAGATATAACAATCTTATGACAAAAAGAGCCTGCAGAAATTAATCTACAGGTTCTTTTGAATGAAATATTTTTTTTGGAATTGCCATCAAGCCTCGTTTGAATACATCCGCAAAGCTTAATGATCGTAACATTCGATCTGCAGGAACATATTTAGCTACAGCCCTTAAAGTCTTAATATTATCGCGTGTTGAAAAAGAGAAATACTTGTCATTTGCCAAGAATATCGCAAATCGAGATATTCTCTTTTTTCCAATAACACTTGCTTCAATTCGGTCAATTCTGTCCCAGGGAATTTGGATAAAGTCTTCCACATTTCTATCGTTATAGAATTCGAAAGCCTTATCGCCGATCATTACCTTCCCTGTACTTGTCAAACCAAGAAAAGAAGTAGCTTTTATTGTTAAATCAACTTGCTTATTTAAAGACTGTGCCATGAAACCCTCCTAGGATCTTACATAATTCCAATAACTCGTGCAATTACACCAACTACGAATAACGCAATGATGATGACGATTGGTGAAACACCTTTCTTCAATAGTTTACAGCATAACAAAGTTAATAGTAAAGCAGCTAAACCTGGAATCAAAGAATCTAAGTTTTGTTGCAAAGTTGTAACTTTTACTTGATTCAATCCTGTAGCACCTAATGAAGAATATTGTTCTAGAGCTGATTTGATACCATCAGCATTGCCTTTGATTTGTGACCAGTCAATGTAAGCACCTTCTGATTGTTTAACAGAAGAAACAACTGGTGTAAAGGAAATACTAACCCAACGTTGTACCAAAGAACCGATGATGAACATACCTAAGATACTTGCACCTTGAGTGATTTTTCCTAATAAACCACCAGACATATCTTGGGCAATTTTTGTACCAACATTGTAACCGAATTCTTGAGTATACCATTCAAATGCCATACGAATGACGTTCCATAATACGAAGAATAGAATTGGTCCTAATAAGTTTCCACTTAAAGCAAGGGAAGCACCTAAAGCACCTAAGATTGGACGTACTGTAAACCAGAATACTGGGTCACCGACACCAGCTAAAGGTCCCATCATACCAACTTTAACACCTTGGATTGCTGAATCCTCTACAGCTTCTCCATTGGCTTTTTCTTCTTCCAATGCTAGAGTAACACCCATTACTGGACTTGAAACATAAGGGTGTGTGTTATAGAACTCCAAGTGACGTTTCAATGCAGCAACTTGATCTTCTTTATTTGAATACAATTTTTTGATAGCTGGGATAATGGAATAACACCATCCACCATTTTGCATACGTTCATAGTTCCAAGAACCTTGAAGGAACTGATGACGCCACCAAACTTTTTTACGATCTTGTTTTGATAATGTAATTTTTTCAG
>ERZ506957.337-NODE-337-length-20547-cov-4.989703_pt1 | contig 20547 bp, 19 predicted proteins | sample MGYA00512894_ERZ506957 | MGnify/ENA metagenome assembly ERZ506957
TGCACAGCAGGCGGAAAAGACCCGCTGTTTGGGCATGTTGACGGTTTTCAGATAGGCCCTAATGCAAATCCCGAAATGTGTTGTTTTCCTTAGCGAGCTTACTTGCAACCTCCCGGCGTTCCTGGGAGTAGGGAGCGGTCAGCCGGATACTGATTCGCTCTTTTGCAATCTCAAACCACAGACCACCCTGCCCGTCATCATCTGTCTGTTTACATAACTCTGGATACTTGGCAGCATAGGACAGCAGCCGCTTTTTCAGCTTGGTATCGTGGGTGTAGATTTCTGCGGCGGGGTCTTTGGCATTGTAGAATACCTCTGTGACCTTTTGCTTCTTCGTAAGTCCTGTTTTCATAAGAATCCTCCTGTATTCAAAGATTTTTCCCGGCTCAAGAGCCGGGAAAGTGTGGCAATTTTCCGATAGAATTTGTCTGGACGATGCAGGATATGTTCTGACTCCCACTATCGTCAAATTTACGATTTTCCCGGCTCATGACCGCAGTTTTACCCCTTTCCGTTGGTGTGGCTCCGCAACCATTCCAACAAATCATGCTTCATAACCAGCTTCCGTCCGCCGATCCGCAAAGTGGGAAAATCCGGGCTGTTCAGCAGGTTGTATGCCCCGGCTTTGGAAATGCGAAGCACATCCGCAAGCTGCTTTGCATCCATCACATCGGGCATGGTTTCCAATGGTTCTCTGCTCATAAATCTCCTTCCCAGCATAAAAAAGCAGCCACGAAAAATCGTGACTGCCTAAAGTGCCTTGTGTTAAGTTGTGTGCTTGTCCAGGAAATCGCTGTACTCCCCGGAAACAAAATCTTCATAAGCCCCAGCCAGCTTCTCAATGCGCTTGCTGACTGCGCTGGGTGATTTGAACCCGGTTTTCTCGGCAATTTCCTTTAGGGAGTAACCCTCATAGCGTAACTGCAAAATCTTTCTGTCCTGTTCGGTCAGCTTGTCCTTGAACTGCTTCATGCTCTGCTCGGTAAGTACCGTGGATTCAAACTCGCCCCGGGGATCGGCAATGTCATAAAGCTGCTCACCGTTGATGCTTGCGCCGTTTTCCAGCATATCCTCCAGAGAAATGTGCTCTGCGGTACGGCTGTGGTTCCATGACCGCAAGAAGTCCCGCTTGTTGATGTTCTTGCCGGTGTAATCCGCTACCTGCCGGTTGTTCCAGATTTCGTCGATCATTGGCTGCCAGTTCTGTTCCTCCACGATCATATCGGTCAGATTGCCAACCAGATTTCCGAAGTGCTGATAGCTGAGCCATGGCAGCTCCGAATCCTTGTCCATCAGGAACAGCCGCTGGAAGCTCCACTCCATCTCCGTTTCAAACTTCTGCCGGAAATACTTGATGATTTCATAGGACAGCTGCCAAAGAGGAAAGTCGCCGGAGTAGTTTGACCAGTTACCGGGGATGTCGTGTTTTACGCCACCCTTGCCCGACACCTGGAAGAATTGCCATGCCGCCCACGCATAGCAGTCCCAGACCAGTTCCAGAAAGGTTTCCGACTCAATCAGCTTGCGATACTCTTCGGAGTGTAGCAGTTGGTGAATGTTCCGTGGAAGCTCCAGATATGCCGGACGCTTCTCAACCAGTTCCTTCGGCAGCGCATAAAACAGCGTTATCCATGACAGGTTGCTGTCCTGCGGAATCTCCATGATTCCATCCGCCAGAACCACATAAAAGCTATAAGGGTTGCCCTTTTCCATATTCATCACCTCGTGCAATAGATTCCCCCATAATATATGGGCACCAGCATCGCGTTTTTTTCCAATCACTGCAAATTTTTTTGAAAAATTTTTCTGGGTGGAGATTTGTCGTACTTCGCATCTATTGTAACCGAAAAGTCGGAATATGTCCATTCTTTCTAATACGGACAAAAAAATAAGCGATACCCGGTCAAAACAACCAGGTATCGCCTATTTTCGTGTTACCAACCCTGCAAGACAGATGCCGTAATAAATAATTCATAGAATTACTGTGTTACGGACACCCGCCTTTACTGAGAGCTTTTTTGGCAAAGAACCGTAATAATTATGATAGAAACCCGTTAAGGGGGTGCAATTCGGTGCAGAGGGGGTGTAGTTCCCGATTTTAGCGGGCGCATTGGTTTCCCTTTTAGGCGACACATTTTTCTGCGCTGTTACACCTTCTTGAAATTAAGTCAGATCGACCTTCAAACGCTCGGCGTGGCTCATCATGTGGGCCGGGAACTCGGAGGTGAATTTGCCGCCGTCGGCATAGCCCCAGAGAAGCTGCGCCGTTTCGCCGCCGTTTGTCAGCCGCACAAGGCCGAGATTGACCTCCGGGGCGACCTGTACATTCTTAAAATACTTGCCCGTGCCGGTGACGAGGAAGTACTTGCCCTCCAGCGCCGGGCAGGAAAAGCCCGTGGGGATTTCACGCAAAACGGCGCTATCAACATACTCTTTGACCTGCGGTTCCTCCAGCAGCAGGCTCACATTGCCACCGTTGCGCTCATTCCAGCCGTGGTCATACATATTCGTCACGGTGCGGATCATCTCCACCATCCACGGCGCGGTCAGAATATCTCTCATGCTCTTGCCTCCAAAATGGATTTCTCATATCTGCGGACTTCCGGCAGCCACGCGCCGTCCTTCGGCACGCCGCGGCGGCAGTATTCTGCCCAGACTTCGCCGAAGGGCAGGGTTTTCAGTTCCTCCTGCCGGACGAGCAGATCGGTAAAGTTGCCCGCGTTTTGCTCCTTGGTCATATCGGGGGTCAGCAGGGCATTCAGCAGGGCTTTCTGCACATTGCGGAAGCCCGTGACCCACGCGGCGATGCGATTGACGGAGGCGTCGAAGTAGTCCAGCGCCATATGCACGCGCCCGTCTAAGCCGCCGCAGCGGACGATCTCCTTGCAGAGTTCCTTCGTTTCATCATCGAACAGCACCACATGGTCTGAGTCCCAGCGGACCGGGCGGGTGATGTGCAGGGCAATCTCCGAGAAGAAGCTCAGCAGCGCCGGGATTTTGTCGCTGACTACCTCGGTGGGGTGATAGTGGCCGTTGTCCATGAGGGGGATGCACTTACCCCTGTTCATGGCGGCGTAGTTCAAGGCGAACTCCGCGCTGCCCACGGTGTAGCTCTCCACGCCGATGCCGAACACCTTGCTCTCCACGCAGGGCTTGACCTTGGTAAGGTCAAAGGGCTCGGAGAGAATTTCGTCGATGGACTGCTTGTAGCGCAGCCGGGGCCCCAGACGGTCGGCAGGAATGTCCTTGAAGCCGTCGCCTGTCCAGATGTTCATGGTACAAATCTGCCCCAGCTCCTCCGCCAGATACTGGGAAATGCGCGCGCAGGCCTTGCCGTGCTCCACCCAAAAGTGCCGGGTTTCCTCGTTGGGAGAGCTCAGCGTCAGCGGATCACACTTGGGGTGGGAGAAGAAGGTGGGGTTGAAGTCCGCGCCGAGGCCGTGCTTTTTGCAGAACTCCACCCATGGTGCAAAATGCTTTGGTTCTAACTTTTCCCGATTCACCCACTCACCAGGGGCGAAAACGGCATAGCTCGCGTGGAGGTTCAGCTTCTTTGTGCCGGGACACAGCTTCAGCACCTCCTCGATGTCTGCCATCAGCTCCCGGGGTGTTCTCGCACGGCCGGGATAGCTGCCGGTGGTCTGGATACCGCCGGTGAGGGGCTTCGTGGGGTCGGTGTCGAAACCGCGTACGTCGTCTCCCTGCCAGCAGCGCAGGGAGACAGGAGCAGTTTTCAGCTTGTCCAGCGCCGCTTCGGTATCTACGCCGAGGGCGGCATATTTTTCTTTTGCTTCCGTATAGCTCATAGGTCTGCCTCCATTTGTATTTTCAGATTGCCCAGCGCTGTCGCCTCCATGGGCAGGGCAATGACCCGCTTGCCGGTAGCCTTGGCGGTGAGATGGTTGAGAAACTCATTCTTCGCGCCGCCACCCACAATGTACAGCTTGTCGTATTGCTTTCCAGTGTTTCGTTCCAGCTGTGCAAGGGCTTTCGCATAGCTCTCTGCAAGGCTGCGGTAGGCACAGCGGAAATAGTCGCCGATGCCGAGAAGCCGCCCGCCGGTCGCCGCATCAAAGGTGGTCTTCATGCTCTTGGGAGCGAGAAATTCCGGCGCGTTGGCATTGATGAGGACATTGCAGGGGCTTTCCTTTGCGGCGTTCACGATCTCCGCAAAGCCCAATCCGCTGCAAAGCTCCTTTTGCAGCTCGTTGACCAGCCACATGCCCATGATGTTCTTCTGATAGCGGTTGTAGCCCACGCCGCCCTCGTTGGAGTAATTGGCGGCGCGGCTGGCCTCATCCGTGATGGGCTTCGGCGTTTTGACGCCCAAAAGCGACCATGTGCCGGAGGAAATATAGGGTGCGTTTTCCACCACAGGGATTCCCTCCACCGCCGAGGCCGTGTCGTGGGTGGCGCAGAGGATGCACTTTATACCATCGTATTCGCCCAGCACCGTCCCTGGCTTTTGGAGTTTGGGGAAGATGGGCGGCAGCCCAAGCGCGGAAATAATCTCCGGGTCAAATTCACCTGTTTCGGCATTTACCATGCCGGTGGTAGTGGCGTTGGTTTTGGTCGGCGTTGCTTTGAAATTGACCGTTGTATTTTATCCGGCAGAGGGGGATGCCGTCCGAGGACACTTCCATCCATTCGTTGCCGTCCATCTTGGTGTCGTACCGAGCCGGCATATCCGGTGGTTTCCAAATCTAACGAAAATCCAGCCCGATGCCGCTTTTGCGGCATCGGGCTGGATAGAAATTGGTTTAAACTAGGTCCTTGCACTGGTTGTAACACAATAAGAGGCATGCGGATAGCGGACAACACTATCTATGTAGTAATCGTCCAACTCGTTGGCAATACTGAATGCTAAATCAAAATCACTTGAGGTGGGAAATTGTGTCGGTGGTGTCATCTGGCTAACCTTGGATGGCAAGGGGACTAAGGATTCAATAATATGACTTCCGGCAACAACAGTAAACCTAGGTGTTCATTTTCGCTTTTTACATATCAGTATAGTCGTTAAAAAGCAGAAAACAGCGAAAGAAATCCGAGAAAGTAACAACATAATTCCCTGCTGATTGGTCGGAGAAACATATTCAAACAAAAGCTTCCCGCTTTTATTCACTACAGTAAATTTCTGGTTATCTGAGCTAAAAATGCTTTTTCCGCAAAAAGAATACACATTTCCCCCTCGCGATACCTGAAATTTATTTATTGCATCCATTTTGGCAACTTTATCTAGCTCTTCCTTATCTCGTAAACTGCCAATGTAGTTTCCTTCATTATCGATTTTGATTAGGGTCTATCTGAAAACCGTCAACACGCCCAAACAGCGGGTCTTTTCCGTCTGCTGTGCACCATTTTCCCTTGCAATACACAAAGTATTCCTGCGGAAAAATGGCTTCATCAGACGAAAAATCCCTCGCTGTTGGTCATATTTCCGGTTTTCAGATAGACCCTAGGACATGCTTTCGAAAAGGAAATAGAATCATATTCCCATCTTCTTCATCAAAAGATACGGAAATAGCGCCACTTTCAGAAAATGTAAAATGTCTTACCAAAATGCATGATTGATCATATAAATTTATATGATGTGTGGCTATGTCAGAAAAACAAAGCGCATAACGTCCATCAGTAGAAACAGCAATGCTCTCCAGAAGGGCAGAGCCGGTGTATTCCAGATCGTCTACAGAAAGTAAAAAATCACACTCGTACACTTGCTGATCTTCTGGTGTAATGGCATATGTCGGCTCTGTTTTTGCCCATGCTGCAGTTGGTAGCATAATGACAATAGCTAGAATGGAAACAAGGACGAGGCCCAACTTTTTACCCACTTAAATACATCCTTCCATGTATATCGTGCGACCGTTTTCGTGTACGTTTGTGATACATGCACATCAAGTCCTGCACCCTTACTAGTTGGACCTCCCGATACTTGCAGTCCAACCAGCTTTCCCTTAGAACTAGCCACAGGTGCATCGCTTACGAGATCAAGGCCAACCGGTAAGGGAGATGAAACGCCCAAATACGTAGAAACACCTGTGAGATCTCTTACATTTTGCATATTGGTCACGTGGATTGCAGGCCCATACCCAACACTAAGCAAGCCAATAGATGTGGCCTCTCTCTTTGTAGGTGCAGAATAACTTTGCTGTATTTCAATATTTCCGTTTAAATCGATAGAAACTGCAACGGAATAGGAAAGGGAAATAAACGCCGTTATAGAGAAGCCATAACTAATAGTGACAGTTGCTTTCCCAGTGTGATCAAAGGAAGATACTGGGGCGTTATTGCAGTATGCGAACATATTGTTCCCAACAATTCTCTGCCCTGTGGAGACATACATATCTGTGTTAACAAACCGCGCTGTAACTGGATCATAATACCGACTTTGCAGATAGTAGAACCCGGTTTCCTGGTCATAGACATACCCACGATACCGCAGAGGATTCAGCTCCGCCAGAGTACCCATTATGGCAATGATGTTGCCCCATGCATCGTAAGCATATTGGGCTACCGAGGATCCGGTGGCGGATTCCACCGCCATTACGTCGCCCTGTAGGTTGGTGATGTAATAGTAGACGGTGCCATTGTAAGTCATGGTCAGCGGCGCGCCGTTGGCATCGTAGCTGAAATCCAGAATGTCGTCCCCAACGGTCATCCGCATCAGCTTGTCGCCGGCATAGATGTAGCTGTAGGCATTGTCGTCGCTTATCCTTCTGGTGCGCAGGCCGCTGGTGTTGTACTCCATCTGCCAGTCCCGCGTATCCAGCTTCACCGTGGCGATCCGGGTGCTGCCCATGTCACCATGCGCATCGGTGATGAAGCAGCGGTACTCCGCGCCTTCGCTCTCTGCCGTCATCTCCACCCGCAGGGTGGGAGAAGTCTCTCCGGTCAGATACTCAAAATTTCTGGAGCCGGGAGCGCGGCACAGCCACTGATAGCTCAGGTTTGCACCTTCCGCTTCCACGATGAAGGTAGCGGTATCGCCGGGTCTGCCATAGTAATCATCCGGCTCGTTGATGAGGGTGAACTCCGGGTCAAACTCGCTGTAGGTGACGACACTGCTGGTAACCGTCAATCTGCCTGCCTGAGAGGTTGCCACATGCCCCATGTAGTCCTTGGCGATGCAGCGGTAAAGATTCCCGTTGACACTGGCCTGAGTAGGAATATTCAGGGTCGTGGAGGTGCTGCCGTTGACATTGGACCAGGTCTCCCCGTCATCGGTGCTGCACTGCCACTGATAGGCCACCCGGTCGCCACTGGCCGCTACGGTGAAGCTGGCGGTTCCGCCCACAGTGCCGTAGTCGTTTTCCGGCTGGGTGGAGATCACCACCGGCGGCTGCTTGGACAATGTGGTAAGCTGCCGACCGTTTTCCCACCCCATGGTCCACCGATTGCCATTATAGTAGCTGGTGGGATTGCCAATCGCATCGTAGGTGATGGATTCCCCGTCGTAGGCGGTCAGTAGATCCTTCCACTCCGCATCTCCATAAGTGTAGGTGTGGGTGGTTTCTCCATCAGAGGATGTCAGTATATTGCCTGTCGTGTCATAGGTGTAAGTGTTGTTGTAAGATACGGGTGGACCGTTGAAGCTAGTGACAGTACCGCTCTCCGTAAGCAGCTGGTTCTGATCATCGTAGGTGTAGGAAGTGACATTGTTGAGCTTATCCGTGCTGGTCAGGATATTTCCGGCGTTATCATAGATATAGGCATATCCGTTAGACTTGTAGGTAGATCCATAAGATGTTCTGTAATAGTCCACGGATTTGACCTGGGTGGTAGTCTTGCTGTCGGAAATATCCCGGTAGGTATAGTTCCGGGTAAAGACACCGCTGCTCATGGAGGTCAGCCGACGCAGGCCGTCATAGCCCATGGTGAACGTTGTCAGTGCTGTTCCGTTCCTGGCAATGGAGAAGGTGTTCAGGCTGCCGTCCGAGGAATTGTAGGTGAGGTCTTCCGAGTAGGAATCGCCGCCCACCTGCCAGCTTTGTTTCGTCAGCTGATTGCTGGAATTATAGGACTGGCTGGTTCGCAGCACGGTGTTTTCTCCGTTTAGCTGCTGGCTGTTGATCAGGCGGCCAATGGAATCGTAAGTGTACACATAAGTGACGACTTCTCCGCCGCCGGTTTCCGTCAGACTGTGGAGCTGTCCTTCTCCGTTATACGCGTAGGTCAGCTTCCGCCCGTCAGAATAGGTTGCCGTCTTTATCCGACCCAGAATGTCATAGGTATAATTGACGGTAGCGCCGTTGCCATAGGTCTGCTTGGTAAGCTGACCGTTGCCATTGGCATAGATGTTGGCTGCCAGATTCCTGCTGCCAACCTTGACGGAGAGCATATTGCCAAAGCTGTCATAGGTGAAGTTATAGGTTTGGCTGGCGCCGCTGCTGTTGGTTCTCTGGATGGCACTTAAGTTTCCGTTGGTGTAAGTATACAATAGATTCGCGGTATTCGCAATACCTGTTTGCGTTACTCTGCCGGAGGTGTCGTAAGCGGAAGTGGTGACGGTCCCGTTAGGATCGGTCACAGAGGTTGGCAGAGACCGCATCACGGAATCGCTGTTGCCGTAGCTATAGGATACCGTTGCTCCGGCAGCATCCGTGACAGAGGTCAGGCGGTTGCCGCTGCCGCCATAGGCCGCAGTGGTCTGGATGGTCTTCCCGCCAGAACCGGACAAGGTGGTAGTGGTCACATTGCCGGTGCTGTCGTAACCCATTGCCTGAGTGATCTGCCCATTGGAGACGGATTTCAGCCGGTGGGTATAGGTAGTCAATCGGAGCTTCAAACAAAAACAGGGTCTCCCCACCGCCGACCCAGTGGAAGCTGTATTCCGGCTTACTGCCGGGGGCATTTCCCTTGAAGCTGCCCTGTGCAGCAGTGCTGTGCTTGTGAATGTGTCGTGGTTTTCCCTCCCGGTCTATGCCCACGAATACGGCGTTGTGGTAATCTGCGGATTCATAGACAAGACCCCGGTAGGAAAAAGCATCCAACACCTCTTTGTCGATGCACCGGTGCCGAAGCAGGTAGCCGTAGACCCGGCGCATGTTCTCATGCTTTTGGGGAATTTCCAATGGTTTCTGTGAAAAAGGTTCTACCGGCTCCCGGATGGTACCGGCATCCATGGCGAGCATAAGCTGCACCGCCTCAGGGTACTCCATGTTGTAGAACCGGCAGGCAAAGTCGATGGCGTCTCCGCCCACCTGTTCGTACTGGTGGAACCACAGATTGCCCCGGATGGTCACTTTCTGTCCGTGATCCAGCCACATATTCTCCGAGCCGGATCGTTTCACCTCTTCCCCGCATTGCCGCAGAAATGCTGCCAGATCTGTTCGTCTGGCCTGTTCCCGCTGCTGCTCCGTAAACGGTATATAGCTCATTTTACCTCCGAATCATTTCTTCAAGTGAGGGATAGAAATATTTGCATAATTTGTCCGTATAGAGTATCAAACCTTTCCTATCTGCTGTAACATCTTCAGGTGGGAGGTTCACTTCTGATGTCATCGTGACAGGGAGCTGGTGTCACTGCATGGCTAGACTTTCCCCTTGGCGGTGGATTTATTTCAAATTGAATCCTCACCTCCCCGCTTTTCTGCATATACTCCAAATATTTATATGCAGGAAATTATGATATTCCCGTTGATTTTCTGCATATAAAATGGTATACTAATATGCAGAAAGGATGAGAGCATATGCGGAAATTTGATTACTCTTTCTTAAATAACGGTTTCCTTCCGGCATCTCTGGTAAATTTAACGTCCAGCATTGCCGCCTTAAGAACTATGGCAGGTGTCCGCAGGGAAGAATATCTGCGGGTCTTTTCGGAACTTGAGGCAGTCGCGAAGATCCAGTCTGTCAAGAGTTCCAACGCGATTGAAGGAATCGTTACCAGCGACGCAAGAATTGCGGAAATCGTAAATCAAAACAGTGCGCCGCTGAACCACAGCGAGCGGGAAATTGCCGGGTATCGTGACGCTTTGAACGAGATTCATTTGAATTACGATTATATTGATTTCCGGGAATCGGATATTCTTCACCTTCATGAGATCATGATGTCTATGGCCGGATATGAGTTTGCCGGCAGATATAAAACCAGTGACAATTACATTCTGGAGGAGGATGCCCAGGGAAACCGGCGCATCCGGTTCCGTCCTACCCCTGCCGCGGAAACAAAACAGGCTATGGAGCAACTGGAGCTGGCCTATATGGCCGCGCGGAACGATGGAAACATCAACCAGCTTCTTCTCATCCCCTGCGTCATTCTGGACTTTCTTTGTATCCACCCCTTCCGGGACGGCAACGGCAGGATGTCCAGGCTGCTTTCCTTGCTTCTGCTGTACAAAAGCGATTTCGATGTAGGAAAATATGTGTCCTTTGAGGAGCAGATCAACCGCTATAAGGGATACTACTATGACGCTTTGCAGCAATCCTCCTCCGGATGGGAAAACGGTCAGAATGATTACTTCCCATTTATGGAGAATTTTCTTTCCACACTTTATATGTGCTACAAAGAACTGGATAAGCGGTTTGCCGTAGTACACGGAAAGAAGGTCACCAAGAAAGCCCGGATTGAAGCGACCGTACTGAACAGCCTGACGCCCCTGTCCAAAGCAGATATCTGCAAAATACTCCCGGATATCAGCCCGACTACGGTAGAAGCGGTTCTGGGAAATATGGTTCGTACCGGGAGCATTCGCAAAATCGGATCCAGCAGAGCGATTCGTTATATCAAGGCATAACCCGATAAGCAGGCTGTAGGCATTCAATCCCGAATGCCCATAGCCTGCTTCTTCTCGTCGATCTGACGGCGCTGCTTACGGTCAGGCTGTTGGTGCTGGACTCTATCCTGCTGTTCCTTCTCCTGAAACATCCGTCCGAGCTGGACGATCAGAGAGGCTGCACCCCTTATGTGCTGCTGTCGGATCACCCGCAGCAGATTTTCCGCATACATATTGCCATGGGCAGCAGATCGATTTAGATATTCCAGTCCCTTTTCCCGGTCAGCACGGATACCATTTCCGAAATAGTAGATCTTACCAAGCTGGTATTCCGCATAGGAATCGCCGTCCTCCGCTGCCATATGGAAGCAGCGGATGGCTTTTTGCACATCCTTCCAGCCTTCCTCCTTGAGGTAGACTTTCCCGGCAATATAAGCCGCAGAAGTGACACCCGCTTCCGCAAGTTCCTCCAGCAATGGCAGTCCTCTGGCAATATCCTTCTGCACCAATTTCCCCTGACAAAACAGCTTTCCAAGCTGGTATTTGGCAAAGGCATTGTCTTTTGCCGCCGCCAGTTCCAGATATTCCACCGCTTTTTCAGGGTCATATTCTGAAAACTCCGTCTTTAGATACAGCTTGCCAAGGCCATACAAAGCATCCGCGCTGCCCAGCTCCACAGCTTTCTCAAAATAGTACCGGCTCTTTTCCAAATCTACTTCGGTGCCGGTTCCGGTCATGTTCATGGAGCCAAGGCGATAGCATAGCTTGTCGTCCGCCATAGCCGCCTCCATGACGAGAAATCCTGCGTATGCTTTGGCATACCACCGCCCGGATTCTTCCAGATCAGCCCCCGTCCCGATACCATCCCGGTACATCCTTCCAAGCTGGTACTGGGCGTAAGCATTGCCCCGAACTGCCGCCATGGTGTACAGTCTATGCGCTTCCGTACTGCTCTGCTCCACCCCCTGCCCCCGGAGGTATTGTCCACCCAGGGAATAGGCAGCAAATAGGTTATTATCTTCCACCGCCTGACGAAACCACCGGGCAGATTCCTCGTAGTTCTGTTCTGTCCCGTGACCATAGGCATGGAATTTTCCTATCCGGTATCGCAGATAGCCTTTCTTTTCAGCCGTCTGTTCTGCTTTCTGGAAGGCTTCCAACGCATTCCGGAACCAAACCTGTGCTTCCTCTTCATCCACATCACAGCCCAAGCCAAGCAGGTACATCCGTCCCAAATCATAGCAGGCATAGCCATTTCCCCCGCGTGCCTCCATGCGCAGCAGAGGCATCGCTTTCCGGAAATCCGGCTTTTCTTCCTCTGTCCCGTATAAAAATCTGCGAGCCTGTTCGTATGGATCTGACCACCAATCCCTGCCGTCAGAAGCACGGCGAACAGGCGCACTCTCTGCGGCACAGTTCTCATAGGTATCAGCTTCCCCACCGGTTTCTTCCTGAATAAACCGGTGGCGGTAGTGGTCGCTCCACCAGTCAGAATCCTCTATTGGTACAGAATCAGGCTCCTCTCCCGGCGGGAGTTCTGCTTCCATCACATCCTGCTGCAGTTCCGGCTCCGCTGCCTGCCGGATCAGGTCGTTGATTTTCCGCGCTTCCTGTATTACAGCGTTGCGGATGGACTTGAACTCCCTGTTCTGTTCCAGCGGCACACGCTCCGGGAAATGGTCTGTATAGGTGCGAAGCACATCCTCCCGCTGCTCGTACCACAGATCGTACAGCTCCCGGATATTCTCGTCCCCGACAAGCTCCGCTACAATTTGGTTAACGATTGCCTTCACATCCGATTTCAGATAGCCGTACACCTTCTTCCCCGTGGTGCGGGAAAGGCGGTCACTGAGCTGTACCAGTAACTCCTCAATCCGGGGATTCAGATACTCCCCCGCATTGATTTTCGCCACGATCTCCGAGATACTTTCCCGCCCCTGCTCCCGCAGGAGGTCACGGTATTCCGTCTGCTGTTGGTAGGTAAACATCAGCTCCTGAGAAAAGATTTCCCTGGCAAAGACAGACCGCATTTTCTCCACGCCCTTGGTACTGAGGTGTCCCTCTCCCGGCACCGTGGAGTAGGCAATGAGATGGACATGAGGATGGTGTCCCTCGTTATGAAAAGCCGCATACCACCGCAGATGGTTCATTGGAATCTTGAGATTTTCGGAAAGGGTCGGCGTCTGTCCCCGGAGGAAATCCCGCCAACGGCTCCCGTGGTCGAAGCCCAACCGGGCGGCATCTTCCCGTTTTAGAGACAGAATCGCCGTATACACATTGCCCTGATATGCGTTCAGCTCTTTTGAGACTTCACTCAGCTGCACCTCTACGCCATCGTCCGTAAACAGCCCATGGCTCCCAAACCGTTCCGCTCTGGGTCGGGTGGCGATGTAGTCGGCATAGGTTTTCGTATTGACAACCGCATTCAGGTTTTCCTCCATCGCCATGGAGATGAATTCCGAGGCGTTCCCAACCGTCCGTTCCTGCTGGTAATCCCGGTATTCATGACTTTGTTTTGTGTCCGGAAAGTCCCGGAGGATTTTCTCAATCAGCGCCTGCTGCTTTTGGGTTGCGGGGGCATGCCGGTAGGTATCATCTATTCTTTCCGCCCCTTCCCGGGTGGCAATATACCGGGCATATCCCCCCACGGATCTGCCGCCCGCTCCCGGCTTCAGGTACTTGAATTTTGTCACCAGTCTTGGCATTTATCTATCTCTTTTGAAAGTCAAAGGCATCCTCAAAGGAGTAGACACCGTTGCTGCGCTTGACCTGAGCAACGCAGGTACCCCGGAGCTTTTCCAACTGCTCCCGACCGATGCTGCAGGTAGCGGCCACCACATTCATGGTGATCGCCTGCTCCACCGCCAGCTTGAACAGAATGCGGCTGATCCGGTTGTCACTGTCATTCACAATACCCTTGACCGTGGACGTAATGATCTTGGGCAGATAATCGCTGCCATTCTCCGAGGAAATATAGCCAATGTAAAAATGGATTGCTTTCTCGATGAACTCACTCTGGCTGGAACAGTCATCTGCCTTATACCACTTGCGCACCTGCTCCAGCGAGGATTCCCGTATCCAGAGCGCGAATTTTCGTTTTCCCTCTGTATTCTCTGCCATGTCAGGCAAAACACCTCCTGTTCTGGCCACAACCCACAGTCTGACCCACGCAAATTTGTTGCCGCACCAAAGACTTTCCGCTGCTCTGACCCACAGGTTGACCCCACCCGTATCCAACCGACCCACACTTTCTGAATTCGAAAACCTGTGGTGGGGCGGGCATTGCCCGCCCCTGTAGGCTTGCTGTGAGGCGTTCACGACCCACAGCCTTTCTCCTGCTTGTTTTTCGACCCACCGGCTTTATCGCTTCCAACGAAGGAAACCGGCCACGGCAGCCCCAATCACCGCCAGGGATGCCAACACGATAATCAGCTTCTTTTTCACAGCTTTCACCTCCATATCAAAAAATCAATTCCTTACTTGGGCACTTATCTTCGCTTCAGACTGCTGCCGTCCAGCTTGGGGAACCGGCACTCCGTGAAGCTCAGATCGTACTTTTTTACAGCCCTGTCCAGCACCTGAAACATCTCCCGCTCCAGATTCCGGACATCGTAGCGCACCGGGTCAGGCAGGTTCTCATAGCAGATCCAATCCGGACTGAGCGGTGTGTCCTTCACCAGGAGGTCATACCCCAGAGAATATTTGCCGTTGTCCCAGTACACCACCGCTTCCAGCCGCACGGCTCCCGCAGACAGGATCGCCGCTACACGAAAATGATTGCTTCCCTCCAGCCGCCGCAGCATCCGCGCCAGATTCTTCGCGGAGAACCGCTGCTCAAACTGGTAGCCTGTACCCAGCTGCTTTTTCAGGCGTTTTTGCTTCGACACGCAGATCCCTCCTAGCAAAACCGCAGTCCCTCACGCTCCATCCTGTGCTGTGCCAGATCCATGCTGTCGCTCACCGCTCGATTCAGCACAGCCGTGTCCAGTCCGCAATCCTCATAGCCTCTGTGAACGATGTCGTAGTACCCCGCGCTGGGATTTCCGAAATCCATTCTGGGATCCATGATGTAGACCATGCCGGTGATGGTACTGCCATCGTCCATCTTCACGGCTATCTGCTCCTTATCGTAAAAGCTGTGTCCATGCTCATGGTAACCCTCATAGAGATCCAAACGTTTTTCGTCCGGCTTCTGGATCGTCCAGATCCCCACCGGAACAGCAGCGCCTTCCTTTGGCGCGATGGTAGCGCAGGCGCCATGAAGCGCTCCTTTGAATTGCAGCTCATAGCCCTCGATGATTCCTGTCCCCACAAACTTTGCCGTGGGGCAGCGGTAGCGCATCTGCTCCTTGTTCAGATTGCTGCCATAGGCAACATACAATTTTGCCATAGTTCCTCCTATCCGTATTCCATTGTGATTTCCTGTCGTGCTTCCTGTACCGTATCGGGAGCGGAAGCGCGGGCCTGCTCCAGCCGCTGCTGCATCAGGCGCTCCCGCTGACGCTCTGCCTGCGCCGGGTCTTTCCATGCGATGTTGCCCTCCAGATTTTTCAGCAGATGCTGTCGGGCGGTTTTGAACTCGTCCCCAATCAGCCCCAGCCGCAGGAGCCAAGTGCGGAAGGTGTACTTTTCATTTTCCGAGTGGGTTCTGGTGCGCATCGCCCGTTGCTGCACCAGTGCCTGGTGGGAAATCGCCAGGCACAGCTGGATATAGCTCTTGACCTCCCCGGCGTGGAGGGTGGAATTGAACATCCGAAACTCAACGGTTCCCTTGCTGAACACGCTGTGCAAATTCAGCGCGTGATACCGGGAGTAGTCATAATGTACATTCCGCCGGGAATCGCCGTTGTACCACAGGGTCTCAAATTCAGCCATGGACTTGGGGTGCTTCAGGTTCACATCCTCCAGGAACCGCAGGTCTGCCTTCTGACAATAGCACTCCCGGTCGATCTGCACATTCAACGCCTTGTACAGCAGATCCTCCTTGGACGCCATGATGTTGACGATGTTGCGCAGGGTCTTGGGATCGTGCCGGGACGCGTCCACGTGGATGTGGATTCCGCAGCTGTCGTTTACTCTGGCTCCGCCCCGGCGCAGCTCCCGCACCAGCTGCTGAATTGTCTCGATGTCCTCATACTTGCAGATGGGCGTTACCATCTCCACCGCGTACAGGCGGCTGGCAGTCCGCTCTCCCCGAGACTGACACTTGATACTGGCGTCGGAAACCACCTTCCATTTCCGTCCGGTGTTATCCTCCACCGTATAGGTGTCGTAGGTACCGCCTACATGAACAGCAGAAGAATGAAAATGTCCGGCGATGATCCTCGCCGCCGCGCTCCGGGTGATGCCCGTCATTTCGATCTCAACACCAAAGTTCTGATCTCTCAGGCAGGATCACCACCCCCGGGCGCTTTACGGCAGACCTCTGTCCCGCCCCAATCGTCGTACAATCCCCGCAAACCAGGTGTGTTCACTTGAGAACCTCCTTGCCCACGGGTAGAGACTTGTCCGAGCAGTTTTCCTGAGAACCCTCTGCATTTTCGGTGGATTCCTCCCTGCACTCCGTCCCCAGACGGAACCGCCAAAGCGGACACTGTCTGGCCGGACAAAGGCGCACCTCATAGGCACTGCCGCAGCAGCAGTCCAGACACTTCAGACGAATGGCTTTCTTTCTGCTGCCCCTTTCTTCTTCGTTCACAGTCGATCCCCGACGGCAGAAACGGAAGCATCCTTACCCTTTCTTTTTGGCTTCTGGCTCTCCACCTTCATGTCCACGAAGGCGCGGACGTTGGCAGGAACAACCTTCTGATACATGGCCTCCGCCGCCTGCGCCAGCTCCTCCTCAACAGATACCCCACGCTGCTCCGCGTACATCCGCAGTGCCAGCAGCTTTTCTTCCTCATATCCAACCATAATGCACTTTTTCATATTGACCTCCAAAAAATTGTGCCGCCGGGATGATCTCCCGGCGGCATGTGTGATGTTCCACTACGCAGTGGTACCCACTGCTTCATAGGCGTCCAGCGCCTGCTCAATCAGCCTGACGATGAACTCCCGCTGACTGACCTTTTTCCCGGTGCGCTCCTTTTCCGATGCCAGATACTTCTTGATCCGCATATCCAGCTCCTCCGGGATCTGAAACGCCAGTGTCTTGGTTGCTGTCATGATGGATTTGCCTCCTTCAAAATGTTCTCTGAGAATTTGGGTAACGTATTCGCTGAGGGACTGCCCCAACGATTCCCTTTCTTCCCTCACCCTGTCGTGCAGGGAGATGGGGATCTGGGCGCAGAGGTTGCGGGTTGCCTCCATAGGTGCTTCTCCTTTCCTGATTTGCAAAGCAAGCATACCCCAAGCGGCGGAAAATAGCTATTCACAGTAAGCAACAAAAATTTCGGTGGAAAGGAAGCAAAAGCAACCAATCACCCCATAGACATACAAGGGCTGCCGTTTCCCTCCCAGTCCGGTTCCGCTGTCAGGTTTTCCGCTTTCTCGCTCACCAGCAGATTCTGTTCCCGCAAAGTCATGTAGCTTCTGGCTCCCAGAAAAGGTGCTGTGTACCGGGCATAGCCGTAACCGCTGCTGTCCACCAGCACACCGTCCTCAGAGGTTTCCCCCATAACCAGAACGCACTGCCGGATGCCATTGCGAAAGCCCATCCCATCCGCATTCTTACGGAGGAAGTCATAGTCGTACATCAAGTGCTTTTTGAAAAATGCATATTCCTTATCTGTCAGGCAGATGACCTTACTGACTTCACAGGGCGCTTCTTCCATGGCAGGCTGTTTACTCTGAAAAGTTGCGTTCAATTTCATGTATCTTCCTCCGTTTCTTCAATGTAGTTGATGTACGGATTTTTACACCAGCCCGTCCAGTTCCGGCTTGCCACTGCTGTCTTCACCACGCCATATTGGGTTCCCATGGCTTCTATGGCATATCCGTTTCCAATGTAGATACCCACATGGCCACTGGCATGGAGAATCAGTCCCGGAATCTCCGGCATAGCAGCCATACTTCCTCTTTCCGTGGCCTGGTTATAGATCTGGTCAGCACCGACATCCGGCATTCCATTGCTTTTGTAGTTGATATTTCCTGTTTCGGGGTCGTACCAACTGTAGCCCTTGATCAGCCCAATACAGTCTGCCGTCCGGACCCCAAGATAATTCGCTCTTATGTAATCCTCATAGGGACCTATGGCATCCGGAAGCTGGGCCAGCTTTGCTTCCAGCAGGTCGACAGTCAGCACCTGCCCGAAAGTACCCATGACATAGCCCCATCCGGAGTTACAGGCAGAGATCGCCCACTGCACCAGATCCAGGTTGTTCTTGGTACCGCAGTCCACATACCGGGCAGTATCAATTCTCCGGGAACGAACATTGCGCATTACGTTAGTAAACTCCTGAGCCGGGATTTCTGTGCCAAATGCCGCGTTGACATTGGCAATGAGCTGGGCGTCTGTCTGTTCCGCCTCAAAACAGGAAGCCAGCCTGGACACGAATCCAGGCTGGCTGGCAAAATCATACAGTGCCATGATGTACAGCGCCTGGGCTGCTCCCACATCAGCGCTCAGTTCCGCTTCGATCATGGCGTTTTCAATTTCCATCATAGTAGTTTCCACATTCTGCAGCAGCTCCACGTCCGATGCTGTCAGGTTGGCCTCCACATACCGCAGCAATTCCCCGCTGTCCACCTGAAAGCTGCCGCTGAACAGGCAAACCACCATGACCATCGGCAGGAGCAGAGCCACGCAGACCACCAGGACCGCGAACAGCAGCTTTTTCAGAGTCTTCGGGTTGCCAAGGATTGCAATCGCTGCCTTTTTCAGCGCCGCGCCTACCGTGATTCCCATTTACCGTCCTCCCGCTGTGCCGAACAGCGCGGCCTTATGCTCCGGGGCGATAACCTGCAGAAGATATCGTTCATTGCCGCACCGGTACAGGTTATGCCCCCGCTCACAGCCGTGGATCAGATCATACTCCGACGGCTCCACCTGCAGGGCATCCATGTAGTCTTTGGGATTTATCTGTCCCGGATTGAACAGGAATTGGTGGGTAGGAATGGAAAACAGGGGCTTGGTCATTTCCCGGATGTTGGGAAGCAGGAAGTCCTCAATATTCTGGGAGGCAAGAACCATGGCGGACTTCTTCTTCCGGACACGTTTCATGTTGTTGCGGATGTACTCAATGGTCACCGGGCTGTCCAGGAACAGGTACAGTTCGTCCAGAGCAGCCACACAGTTTCCAACGCTGAGAAGCTGGTGGGTCATGTAGGACAGAATATTGAACTCAATGGCGCAGCGGAGCTTCTTGTTCAGATCCATAACGCCCTTTACCCCAAACACCAAGAACATATTATCCTGGATATTGGTATGCCCATTGAAGAACCGGCTCTCAGAACCGACACAGATGGAATTCAGCCCCAGACAGATATTACGCAGAGTCTCCTCGGTATAGAGGAGCTTGTTCTTCTTGTCATAGCAGTAATATTCCTGTAAGCACAACTTATACAGGTCGGACAAAATGGGGTAATTCTCCGGCTTCAGCTTGGAAAAGTCCGTCTTTTCTGTCAGGCCGAATTCCCGGTAAAGCTGGGACAACATGATCTCAATGGTATCCACTTCCGCGTCGGTAAAGTCCTTATAACTGCGGAACCAGTCTTTCAGGAACGCGATATGCTGACTGATCCGTCCGCTTCTGCGGAAGGCTTCGGGGGCTTCCGGATCCTCCACCGGCTCGCTGGCCCAGACCTTTGGTTCCAGAATATTGATCATGTACTGCCCGTCCAGAAGATCCAGACAGCAGCCGCCGTTGTTTTCTGCCAGTTCTCCGTATTCTCCCTCGGCATCCAGAACCAGCACCCGCTTTCCTGCCTCGCGGAGATTGGTCAGCAACAACTTCATCAGGTAGGATTTTCCCTGACCGGAGTTGCCCAGGATCAGGATGTTGCTGTTGGTTTTGTCGTCGGCCCGGCGATCCAGATCTACCAGAATATTGGTACCGTACTTATCCCGACCGACATAGAAGCCCTTGGGGTCTGTCTTTCCGGAGAAGTTGAACGGAAACATATTCCCAATGGCGCTGGCCGGAAGTACCCGTTCAAACTGACTGCCGAAGCGGTTCCAGCCAAAGGGCATGGCGGAAAGAAACCCTTCCTTCTGCCGCAGGGTCAGCCGGTCCGCCGTGATCTTGGAGCGGGTCAGCTCCATGCTGATATCGGACTGCAGGCTCTCCAAAGCACTCATGCTTCTGGCCTTCAGCTCCAGAAACACAGCACAGTGGATCAGCGGCTGCTTCTCCCGGCTCAAAGTCACCAAAAGCTGCTGAACATCCAGCAGGTTCTGTTCCGCCTGGATAGATTCGTTGATGTCCGTATCCCCAAGCTTCAGGCGGTTCTTCCGGGCAGCATTGTTGGCAATCTGCCGCTGCTCGTAGGCTTCCACCAGACGATTGTATATTCTGAGAGTCACCCCGGAATGATCCGCCAAATGAGAGAGGATCGCCTGCTCCTCCGTGCTGGGCGGATACTCCCGGATGACCCAGACGCAGCGGTAGGTATCCCCTACAAGGAAATAATTGGCATAAAACCGGATGGTTGCGGGGGCAATACAGTCAAAGAAGGACTTGGTTTCCATCCTTGCCCGCTCCTCCCCGACCTTTTTCTTTTTTCCGAAAGGCAATGAGGCAGAGAAGACCTGCATAGATCAGAAGCACCGGAAAAAGAACTGCTTCTTTCTGCCAGATCAGAAGCAGAACTCCCGGAATAAGGCTGACGAGAATCGTTCCGATGCAGCTTTTACTGACCCTTAAAAATTCCAGAAGAGCTGCCAGAACCATGC
>ERZ506957.383-NODE-383-length-19068-cov-4.256298_pt1 | contig 19068 bp, 14 predicted proteins | sample MGYA00512894_ERZ506957 | MGnify/ENA metagenome assembly ERZ506957
GCAGCCCCGTCAACCCTCACGCCGCAGGCGTGTCCCGTACCCCGTTTACCCTCTGCTTATCTTCCTGAAGAATGATATAATAATAAATAATTCAAAGCTTTCAAAGGCAAAGGAGAAAGGACAATACTATGTCAACCACATTAGGAGCGGATTTCCGCAGCCCCACGTTCTGGCAGCGGCTTGCTTTTATTATCGGGATTACCCTGGTGGGTACCTTTTTATACTCCGTAGGCGTCAATGCCTTCCTGGTACCTCATCAGTTCCTTTCCGGCGGGCTCACCGGTATGGCCATGGTGCTTTACTACCTCACCGGCTTCCCCATCGGCATGGCGAACCTGCTCTTAAATATTCCTATCCTTCTTCTTTCCCTGAAATTCATGGGGAAATTCTACACCCTCATTACCATTCTGGGGACCGTGTGCTGCTCCGTTTTCATTGACCTGACATCCTTCCTGGCAGACTACAATGTGGTGAAAGAGCCGCTGGTGGCTGCTATTTCCGGCGGCGTGGTGCTGGGCCTTTCCATGGGCCTCCTCTACCGATATAACAGCAACACCGGTGGACTGGATGTGGTGGGAGCCATTTTGAAGAAATATTACAATCTGGAAATCGGCTACGTGGTTTTCGCCCTGAACTTTGTTATTGTCACTGCCGGCGCCTTCATCTTTACCTTGGAACCGGCCATCTGCACCCTGATTTCCATGTATATCAATGCCAATCTCTCCAGCCGCATTGTCATCGGCTTTGCCCAGAGAAAGGCTGCCTTCATCGTGTCCGACAAGCCTCTGGAAATTTCCGATGCCATCCTTCGGAATATCCATCACGGCGCCACCCTTCTCTATGGCCAGGGCGCTTTCTCCGGCGTAGAAAAGAAAATCGTCTTCGCCATTGTGGACCTCACCCAGATTACCAGGGTGCGCCATCTCATCGAAGACATAGACCCTTCGGCCTTCCTCTTCATTATGAATACCACCGACGTCATAGGCCGCGGCTTTACCAGTCCCCTGTCCACTGCCAGGACCATGCCCAAGTCCGTGCGCTATACCTGCGATAAGGATGGAAATATGATTCCCACCCACATGTGGTCCTATGAAATGGAAGCAGAAGCCCATCCGGAAGCGGACAAGCAGGAACCGCCCCGGGAAGACGGGAAGTAAAGGGCCACTGACCGCTGGGAAGGTATGTAACAGACTTTCCGCTCATTGCCTGCAGGGCCTGTTAAATCTGAGAACCCTCCGGCCCATGGGACCGGAGGGTCTGAACCATTCGCACCGGTAGGTGCCTTTTTATCAGCAAGGAGATTATGATGGAATACCTCATTGACGACAACTATGTACCCCTGGACAGTACCCTTGGAAACGTGGAATACCTGATGGAAAAGATCCTGCTGGATGCCCAGTATATGGAAAATCTGGCAGAACGCCTGGACGATAACGATGATGATTATGATGATGACTATGATGATGACTATGATGATGAAGACGAGGATCATGAAGGCCGTGCCAGCCTGGAGATCATCAAACTGAAGGGCCAGATCCGGCTGCTCCAGATGGAAAAGGAAATGCTTCGGCAGAATTTGGCAACGGTGACAAGCATGGTAGAAGACTTGAGAAGGGATGCCGAGGAAGCAAAGGACAAGGTGCATAAGCTCAGGCACGACATCGACTGGTACGGAGAAAGACGATAAGATTTTGTCCCATGGAGATACTATAAGAATAGAGAGACCGAAAGGTCCGGGCTTTATTCCATCCATTTCCCGAAGCCCTTGATCCATGGAAAAGGGGAAGGAAAAGGGCGCTTCCTTAATCCCACCTCTCCGGTGTACCAATCATCGGAATATTGTTCTTGTTGATGGTTCTAAAAGTACAAGTCGGACTCAGCCCGCAGCCGGAAGCTGACTGCTTTCGGATCTGCATGCAGCGGCTCTTTCCAGCCGACTGGTATTTAATGACAAATGATTCATATACGGCATGTACCGAGATTCTTCGCTGGCGCTCAGAATGACTGCAGGGGGAGGCAAGAACGTAACGCTGGAGGCTGTGAAAAAATGGAAATCATTTCTTCACAGCCCTTTTCAATGGCTTCCTTTTTGGTAAATGACAGTCAGCTGTTCGCCGGCATCGTCATCTCGAGCGGGGGACCTGCCGGTATGGGTGGTAAAGACTTTGGGTTCTAATGAAACGCAGAGCCGAGAGATCTCCTGCCACCATGGGTTTGCCACATTTCGGAGTGAGATTTCTCCACTCTGTGGAGACTCTGCATAGAGTCTCCAAGTCAGCCGAAGTTGGCCTCTAGCCTGCACAATAAGAGGCTTTCCTATTGGCGGCTGACCGGCTGCGGTCGAAATGACGGGAGGTGGAGTGATATCGGTGTTATTCATGCATTTCTTCACAGCCCCTCCGCGATAGCGGTGAGGATAGACCTTTGCTGCGCAAAGGCGCCGACAGGCGGCATTAAAACTCATGGCCCAAAGGGGCGATACCACAATCCTCGGCCCGATAGGGCCGTCAAACCTGAGAACCTTTGCGCCTTAGGCGCATTAAACGTAAGAACCCTTTCGTCCACAACCTTTCTACACAACCTGACTGCGTCAGCAGGCCACAACCTGCGGCGAAGCCGCGCCCCTTGAACCCTTTGAACCCGGGCCGCGAAGCGGCCCTTTAATACCCTTTTATCTGCCCTTCGCCGCTCATGTCGAAAATGGGTCCGTAGGCGGCGTTGGCCAGGCCCTTGATGGCCCATACGCAGTTCTGGGAGGCGGAGTAAATGTAGCGGTCTTCCACCGGTACAATGTGTCTGGCGGCCCGCATGGAGGCGATGGCGGGATTGGAGAGGAAATCATCTCTGTATTTGGCGGCGCCGGTGGTATCAGAGGTGCGGTCGGTGGATACGAAGAGCATGTCCGGGTCTGTCTTGATAATAAGCTCCGGCGATGTGGCCTGGCCATTGACGCCGCCGGCCAGGGTGATGGCGTTGTCAATGCGGGCTGCTGTGAGGAGTTCGTTGAACATGGAGCCGGGCCCGCCGTAGCGGGTCATCTGGGATACCAGGTACACCACAGGCTTTTTTCCTGTTTCCTTGGAAAGGCGGCTTTGGATTTCCGAAAGGGTCTTGTCCATCTGGGAAATCACCTGTTTTCCCCGTTCTTTTTCGTCCACTGCTGTAGCAATGATGCGCACATCCTCCTTCACCTGGTCAATGGACCGGGGGCCGTCGATGACCACCACAGGAATGCCCAGGTTCCGGTAGAGATCCAGTTCTTTGCCGTCGGTATAGGTGGAGGCCACGATGAGGTCCGGCTTTGCTTCCGTCACCACTTCCATGGAAAGACCGGTAAGGGGGACGGTGAGGGGAATGTCTTTCGTTTCATTGGCAATATAGGAAATATTGGGGTCCCGGTCTGCTTCGGTGGCGGCCATCAGTTTGTCCGGCGTCACCACGGAAAGGAGCATGGTGTCGATGGAAGCGGAATTTCCCAGAATCCTCTTCGGCTTGGCAGGAATTACCACTTCTTTCCCTGTGGCATCGGTGACGGTATAGCTCTTTCCTTCTCCGGAAGGGGCCATCTGCTTCATGCCGCAGCCGGAAAGGGTCAGAAGAATGAGAAGACTGGCGCATAAAGCGCCGGCTTTTGCGTATTTCATAATAACCTCCCTGGAAAAGCGGATTCCATGAGTGAATCCGTTCTTCTGCACGAAAATATCAGCTTCATTATAGCATAGAAGAAAAGATTCAGTCCGAAATATTAAAAAATAGTTTACAAAATCTGAGATTTATGTATAATAAAGAGGTAAGTTTATTAAGAATTCCGTAATGGTTTGAATCCGGGAGATTCCCGGAGGAGATGAAAAGAGAAGCGCGGTGAGGGAAGACCCGATTCCGCCACGGTCCCGCCGCTGTGAAGCTTCGGAAAGCAGGCAATGATTGAATCGGCCCTTTCCAGAGGGATTTCAAAATGTCACTGGGAAACTGGGAAGACGAAATCTCTGAGGAAGCTGAGTCAGAAGAACTGCCTTATGGAACCGGTTTTCTGCCTTGCAGGATAAGGGTACGATGTATACTGCTTTCCTGCGGGCGGCATGGTTTCATATACCCTGATTGGGGCAGCGAGGGAGGAACTTTTATGAACAGGAAAATTATGGCAGCGTCACTGGCGGTTTTATCACTTTCCGGCGGCGCTTTTTGCGTGGAAGCATCCGATATGCCGGTGTATACCCTGGAAGGCGTAGTGGTTACCGCCAGCCGGGTGCCGGAAAAGAAAATCGACTCCAACGCCGATGTGTCCGTGGTGACGGCGAAGGAAATCGAAGAGAAGCACTATGACGATGTGAGTGAGGCCATCCGCCATGTGCCGGGGGTGATGGTAGGAAGTCAGGGGGTGTCCGGGCAGACCAGTTTTACCAATCCGCTCTTGATTAATGGGTCTGAAAATGTTGTGGTCATGGTGGATGGTATGCGCATGAATACAAATGGCACCATGGGTGGTCATGCGCCCATAGCTACGCTAACCAATATGGAAGGAATTGATCGCATTGAGGTTTTGAAGGGAGCCGCTTCGACTCTTTATGGTTCTGATGCGGAAGGCGGGGTTATCAATATTATTACAAAGAAACCGGCAGAGGGAACCGTAAAATCCAGGGTAACCATTTCCCGTTCCAGCTATGATGGAGAAAAATACAGCCTCTATAATGAAGGGAGAAAAGATGGATTCTTCTGGGCTGTGAATGCACAGAAGGAGCTTATGGGAGAATATAAGGATGGCTGGGACCGCCATGTGATTAATCATTTGAACAGCAAGTCCTATGGAGTCAAGCTGGGATATGATTTCAGAAATGATAATGATCTGATTTTTAATTATCAGACATATGATGGGAAGTATACGCGTCCGGACAATGGGACGAATGACAGGAAGGCAGATTTAGGAAAACAGGATACAGACAGAATCAGTCTGCAGTATGATTCCAGAATCAACCAGCGCCTGACCAACCGTTTTTCCATGTACAGAAACAGAAATCATATCAATGACAACTATAATAATGCAGGATCCAGCGGTATCACAAATATCCGTATGAAGACCATCGGTATGTCTGATCAGCTGGTGTATCGTCTGGATAAACAGACCATTACCGGCGGCGTGGACTGGTACCAGGATGAAGTTCCTTCTTACACAGGCACGCTTTACGATGCCAATAACCGTAGCTATTATTGGGGTCATTCTTCCATAGAAGGTCATTCAGTAACCAATACAGGTTATTATGTGCAGGATAAATGGGATATTAACGACCGCTGGAATGTGACGCCGGGTATCCGTTTTGATCATAACAGCCAGTATGGCAATCATACGTCTCCCAGCTTGACTGTGGGCTATAAGGCTGGTGAAGCAACCAATTACTATATCAGCTACAAGAAATTCTTCCGTGCACCCAGTTTAATGCAGTTATATTACCCCGGCGGCGGTAATCCGAATCTGGATCCTGAGACTGGATATACAGTAGAGGCAGGCGCTGCCCATCGGTTTAATGATACCCTTTCCGGAACGCTCAGTGTATATCGCCAGTGGGTAGATAATCAGATCGACTGGGTAGGAAACGGATACGTCAATACGGCCAAAATGATTAATACCGGCGTCAATGCTTCACTGAATAAGGACTTTGGAGCCCATGTGACTGCTTCCCTGGGGTATAGTTATATTCATGCCGATACACATAATTTAAATATTTCCTACCTGCCAAAGCATGAGCTGCATATTGGTGTTGACTATCATAATGCCGGCTTTAAAGCATCCCTTTGGGGCAGGGGCATTATGGACAGGTATACATCTCCCCTCCATCCGGTGATGAAAGACTATGCAAGCTTCTGGGTATGGGATCTGAATGCCAATTATCGGATTAACAAAGAGGCATCCCTTTTTGTAAAGGTGAACAACATTTTTGACCAGTTCTATACAGACATTGGTACATCGTCTGATCCCTACGGGTCTGATCCCTACGGCACCTGGTACTCCGCACCGGGCCGCAATTTTGAAGTGGGCATGCAGTTTACCTTCTGATGGAGCAGCAAAAATCCCCCAGCTAGGCTGGGGGATTTTTTGTATCCAGATTTCCTATGTGTTTTGGATGAAGTGGGTGGGAATCCAGGGCTCCTGCAGGGGCTGGGGGACGCCTGCCTTTTTCCCTGCGTCCAAACATTTCAGGATCCAGGCGGTCTGCCGGGCCAGGGTGCGCATGGTCTGCAGGCCTTCCTTGTCCTTCAGGGCGTCTTCCCTGGTGAGGCCGTGAATCTGGTTCCAGTACTGGGAACCGGGCACAATCATGCGGTTCATGAGGAAATATTTATTCATCCTGTCAAAAGCGGCAGTGGCGCCGCCGCGGCGGCAGCTGACTACGGCAGCACCGACTTTTCCTGCCATGCGGTTTCCGGCTGCATAGAAAAGACGATCCATGAAAGAGGTGATCTGGCCGTTGGGGCCGCCGTAATATACGGGAGAACCGAAAATCAGCCCGTCCCAGGTGTCCAGCTTTTCAATGACCTTGTTCACTGAGTCCTTATCCTGCACGCACCGTCCATGGGACTGGCAGTAATTGCAGGCGATACATCCGGTTACCGGTTCTCGGCCGATTTGAAGAATTTCCGTGTCTATGCCCTCTTCTTCCAGCGTTTTGGCGATTTCTTCCAAAGCAGTGTACACGCAGCCTCTTCTGTGGGGACTGCCATTGATCAGTAAAATTTTCATGAGATGCCTCCTTCTGCTTTTACGCGGCTATACTGTTCCTGTCTTTATTATAGCAGGCAGGAATAGCGGACCCTCTGTTTTCTTTCTGCCATTTCCCTATTTACAATCTCATACTTATCTACTATACTGTATACATATTGATAGAAAGACAAAGGAGCCCTTTTTGCCGCAAGGCAGGAAGGGCTTTTCTGTCTTTCATGGCAAAGAGGCTGCACTCATCTTTGATGACTGCGGCCTTTTTTCGTAAGGGGGAGAGACTATGAAAAAACTTCTGAAAGCTGTACTGACCGGTTCCCTTCTGGGCCTGACGGTCCTTGGTTTTGCAGGCTGCGGCGGACAGTCGGGAAGTTCTTCTTCCGGCGGCTCCGTGCCTAAGGGCACCATTGTGGTGGGCATGGCAGTGGATCCGGAGACTCTGGACCCGGCGGTGACCATGGACAATAAGGGCTGGCAGATTACCTATCCCGCCTATGAACGGCTGGTGAAATACAAGGTGGCAGACGGCAAGGCCACCACGGAGGTGGAACCGTCTCTGGCCAAGTCCTGGACCGTCAGCGATGACGGACTCACCTGGACCTTTACTTTAAACGAGGGGCACAAATTTGCCGACGGTTCTCCGGTGGACGCCAAAGCGGTGAAGTTCTCCATCGAAAGGGTACAGAAAATGAAGAAAGGACCTTCCGATTATTTCAAAGTGGTGAAATCCATCGAAACGCCTGATGATAAGACTGTCATTTTCCAGCTGGACAAGCCTTTTGCGCCCTTCCTCTACACCCTGGCGGTGAATGGTTCTTCCATCGTGAATCCGAAGGTCATGGACCAGGCAAAGGATAACGATATGGGCTCCTCCTACCTGGCCACCCACACCATGGGTTCCGGTGCCTATGAAATCACGTCCTACACCCCCAGCCAGTCCATCAAACTGGATGTACAGAAAAATTATGCCGGCAAGGCGCCTTCTATTAAGCATATCCTCTTCAACAGCATCAAAGATCCCTCGGCCCAGCGGCTGCAGCTGGAAAAGGGGGATATTGACATTGCCGAAGGCATTCCCATGGATCAGATCGACCAGCTGAAGGATAACAAGGCCATCCATATTTATGAAGATTCTTCCCTCCTCTGCTCCATCGTATACCTGAACAATCAGAAACTGCCTACCAGCAATAAAGTATTCCGCCAGGCCCTTTCCTACGCCATTGACTACCATGCCATCATCGACGGCGCTGTGAAAGGCCGGGGAGAGCAGCTTACCAGTGCCGTGCCGGAAGGCATGTGGGGCAAAGATGAATCCATCAAGGGCTATTCCTACAACCTGGACAAAGCAAAGGAACTCTTGGCCAAATCCGGAGAGAATGTGACGGAAATCAATCTTCTCTACTCCGGCCACGCAGCCTTCGACGAGGCGGAAGCCCTCATTATCCAGAATAATCTCCAGCAGCTGGGCATCAAGGTGAACCTGGAAAAGGTGGCTTGGGCTACGTTCCGGCAGAGAGCGGACAAAGGCGATTTCCAGATGGCCCTGGGCACCTGGAGCCCGGACTACAGCGATCCCCAGTTCTTCCTTTCCTACTGGCTTGATTCCTCCTACTGGGGGCTCCCGGGAAACCGCTCCTTCTATAAGAATGACGAAGTGGACAAGCTCCTCCGTGAGGCTGAGGTGATGACCGACAAGGAGGGGAGAACGGACATCTACAAGAAGGTGCAGCATATCGCCTTTGATGATGCTCCCTACCTCTTCCTCTTCCAGACCAAGGTACTCACCCCCATGAGAGCCAATATCAAGGGCTTTGCCTACAACCCCATGCTGGACAGCATGTTTGATTTCGAGCACCTTTCCAAGGAATAAAGGGCCCTTTTCGGACAGGGGCTGCGGGCACGGGAACTACGGATGCCTGGGGCCGAAGAAAAGAACCGCTGTCTGCTATCCGTTATTCGCTGTGTGACTCCCTGCAGTCACCGCCGTAAGGCGGATTTCCCCTGGCAGCTGACGCAGCCCTTGCGGCGAAGCCGTGGCAGCCTTCGGGAGTACAGTCATTTCCCGAAAGCGCTATTCATGTCCATTTATCATACAAGGAGGGCTTATGATTTCATGGCGATTTATATTTCAAAAACTGATTCATCTCATCCTTGTCTTTATCGGCGTTTCCATCGTTACCTTCTGTATTTCCCACGTCATCCCCGGGGACCCGGCCCGCATGCTGGTAGGACCTCATGCGTCGCCGGAAACGCTGGAGGCGGCGCGGCAGTCCCTGGGACTGGATAAGCCGGTGCTTACCCAGTACGTTCTCTACATGGAAGGCCTTTTCCACGGAGACATGGGCGTGTCCATCCGCACCCAGATGCCCGTGGCCAGCGAACTGGCCCGCTATTTCCCCGCCACTCTGGAGCTCACGTTGGCGGCCATGGTGATTGCCGTGTTTTTTGGCATTTTCCTGGGAGTGCTGTCGGCGGTGCATCGGAACTGCTGGATCGACCATATCTGCCGGGTGATTTCCATGGTGGGCGTATCTATTCCCCTCTTCTGGTCCGGCGTGGTGTGCCTCATTCTTTTTTACAAAGTATTTCCCCTTTTCCCCGCCTCCGGCAGGCTGGACACCTTCCTGACGCCGCCGCCTGCGGTGACGGGACTTTATGTGATTGACGGGATTCTTTCTGGAAATATGGACATAGTGATTTCTGCCATCCATCATCTCCTTCTCCCGGCCTTCTGTCTGGCCTATGCCCAGCTGGCCATCATTGCCCGGCAGGTCAGGAGCGGCATGGTGGACGTGCTGGAGCAGGACTATATCCGCACCGCCCGGGCCTGCGGCATTCCAAGGCGCCGTGTGATTTACCGCTACGCTTTGAAAAATGCACTGATTCCCACAGTTACCATTACAGGCCTTACCATGGGAGAGCTTCTGGGCGGCGCCGTCATTACGGAAACCATTTTCGGCTGGCCGGGCATGGGAAAGTATGTGATGGACTCCATTGCCTACCTGGATTTTCCGGCCATTATGGGATTTACCCTGGTGGTGTCCGTGGGCTATGTGGTGATTAATATGGTGGTGGATATGATTTACAATATCCTGAATCCACAGATCAGCGGAGGTGATGGCCATGACTGACGTGAAGGCAGAGGAAATCCGGGAAGAGAGGGAAGGCTTTTTCCATAAATCCCTGGATATCCTTCTGAAGAACAAGCTCACCCTGGCAGGCATGGTCATTGTGGCCCTCATTATCCTGCTGGGACTTCTGGCGCCCCTTGTCAGTCCCTGGGACCCCAATCTCATGAACGTGGCAGGCAGGCTCCAGGCACCTTCCCTTCATCATTTCTTCGGTACCGATGAAATGGGACGGGACATTTTCTCCCGTATCCTTTACGGCGCCCGGATTTCCATTACCGTAGGCCTGTCCATCGTCATCATTGCTGCCGCTCTTGGCGTGGCCATCGGCAGTGTTTCCGGCTTCTGCGGCGGGAGGGTGGACCGTATCATCATGGCATTGACAGATATGATTCTTTCCTTCCCCTCCATGGTGCTGGCTCTGGCTTTGACCGCCGCCCTGGGGGTAGGTCTTTTCAATACCATGCTGGCGGTGTGCATCGTCAGGATTCCCCTCTATGTGCGCCTCGTGCGGGGGCAGGTGCTGTCCCTGAAAGAGGAGCCCTATGTGAAGGCCTCCAGAACCTTCGGCGCTTCGCCCGCCTGGATGGTGGTGCACCAAATCCTGCCCAGCTGCCTGTCGCCCCTCATGGTGCAGATGACTCTGGGCATCGGGGACGCCATCCTCATTGCCTCCTCCATGAGCTTCATCGGCCTTGGTGCCCAGCCGCCCATGCCGGAGTGGGGCGCCATGATTTCCACCGCCCGGGTCTATGCCATTGACCAGTGGTGGTACGCCGCTTTCCCGGGGCTGTTCATCCTGGTCACAGTGATGGGATTCAACCTGCTGGGTGATGGCCTCAGGGACATTCTGGATCCCCGGGAAGGGTCTAATCATTCATAGGTCCTGGAAGTGGAGAGTGATGATATGAAAAATATACTTGAAATCGAACATCTATCCCTGTCCCTTCCCTCCAGGAAGGGCATGGTGCCTATTCTTCACGATGTGAACCTCCATGTGGGAGAGGGAAAAATCCTGGGACTGGTGGGAGAGTCGGGCAGCGGCAAATCCATGACCGCCTTTGCGGTGACCCGCCTCCTTCCCGGCGAAGAAAAGGCGGAGCTGGACGGTTCCATCCGCCTCTGCGGCCGGCAGCTTCTGGGTATAAGCAGGAAAAGCATGGAAGAAGTGCGGGGGCGGGACGTGTCCATGATATTTCAGGAACCCATGACCTGCCTGAATCCCGTCTTTACCATCGGTACCCAAATGATGGATGTCATCAGGACCCATGAAAAAATGACCAGAGGCGATGCCCGGAAGAAAGCCCTGGCCATGCTGGAAGCGGTGCATATACGGAACGGGGACGACGTGATTTCCTGCTATCCCTACCAGCTTTCCGGCGGCATGCGGCAGCGGGTGATGATAGCCATAGCCCTGTCCTGCCATCCCAAGCTCCTCATTGCCGATGAACCCACCACCGCCCTGGACGTGACGGTGCAGGCCCAGATTCTCTACCTTATTAAAGAGGCCTGCCGGAAGCTGAAAACGGCGGTGCTCTTCATTTCCCATGACCTGGGAGTGATTTCTGAAATCTGCGATTCCATGGCCGTCATGTATTCCGGACACATTGTAGAGTCCGGCGACACGGCGTCGGTACTGACAGCCCCTTCCCATCCCTATACCCGGGCCCTGATCGGCGCCCTGCCCCGATTCACCGGCAGCCATACCCATGACCGGCTCACCGCCATTCCCGGCATGGTGCCGGATCCGTCGGAACACATAGGGGGCTGCCGTTTCGCGCCCCGCTGCCCGAAGACCAGCGCCGCCTGCCGGGAAGGCCTGCCGCCGCCTCTGGAAATCCGACCGGGCCACCGGGTGTACTGCTGTCATCCCGAGGAGGTGTGACATGGATATACTGGAAATCAGGAACGTAACGAAAACCTTTCATACCCGGAGCTTCTGGGGAAAATCAAAGACCGTGCATGCCTTAAACGGCATCAGCCTTTCCCTGGCCAAAGGGGAGTCTTTAGGTATCGTAGGGGAGTCGGGCTGCGGCAAATCCACCCTGGCCAGCCTTATCATCCGTCTGGCAGAGCCTACCTCCGGAGAAATTCTGCTCTACGGACGAGATATTTCCCATGTAAAGGAAAAAGAACTGAAAGACATCAGGAAGAAAATACAAATCGTCTTCCAGGACCCCTATTCCTCCCTGTCGCCCCGCATGAAAATAGGGGACATCCTCATGGAGCCCGCCAGGGTAATGGGCGAATTTTCCGAAGCCCATCGGAAAGAGCGGGCAGAAATGCTGCTGGAAATGGTGGGCCTTCGGAAAAACGTGATGGACCGCTATCCCCATGAATTTTCCGGCGGCCAGCGCCAGCGCATCTCCATTGCCCGCTCCCTCATGACCAGCCCGGAAATCCTGATCCTCGACGAGCCCACCAGCGCCCTGGACGTGTCTGTGCAGGCCCAGGTGCTGAATATCCTCATGGACCTTCGGGAAAAGCTCCACCTCACCTATCTCTTCATCTCCCACAACCTGGCAGTGGTACGCTATATTTCCGACCGCACCGCCGTCATGCAGAAGGGAAAAATCGTGGAAATTGGTGCTTCCGATGACATTCTGAGCCATCCCAGGGACCCCTATACCCAGGAACTCATAGCGGCTGTACCTATGATAGGGAAAACCTTCGTACCGCCGGACAGAATTATGGAATTGGGGTGATGAGTGAACTGGTGTCCTGTTGGAGCCTGTGGCTGCTGCCCGTTATCCTGATGTTACAGAAGTCAATCCCCTGACACCACTTGCTCCCCTGCTTGTCAAGTGACACGATTCCTCGCGGGGCGGAGGGGAACCGGCAGGGGAAAACCTGCCAGCCCTCCGAGACCTGGGGCTCCCCCTTTGGTACTGCGTACCACCTTCCCCCCGCAGGCGGTGGGACAATCACAGGGGGACGAAGTTCCGTCAACCCTCACACCAGAGGCGTGTCCAAAAGACCACAGTTCAATTATGGCCTCCCTTCCCCTCTTCCTTCTCCTATACGGAGCACCGGCCCCTGGCAGGCCTTTCCCAGACGATGGGAAATGGAGAGTACCGTGCGGTGGCTGGAGGCCCGGGACAGGGCGCGGAACACTTTCTGCTCTGTCAGCGAATCCAGATGGGCATTCATTTCATCCAGAAGGAGGAGGGGCGGCTGGAATACCAGGGCCCGGGCAATGGCAAGGAGCTGTTTTTCTCCTTCAGAAAAAAGGCTGTCCTGGAAAGGGGTGTCCAGTTTTTGGGGAAGGGCCATCACTGTTTCATACAGTCCGGAAATCCTGAGGGCTGATACGGTCATGGTGTCAGTGATGCGCATATCGCCCAGGGTGATCTGGTCTCTCACGGTGCCATCAATCATGGGGAAGGACTGGCTCACGATGCCGAAGATTTTTCTTCGTTCTTTGGGAGGAATGGCAGCGGGATTCATGCCGAAGAGGGCAATGGTACCGCTGTCGGGCAGGCAGAGGCCAGTAATGAGTTTGAAGAGGGTGCTTTTTCCGCTGCCCGTGCGGCCGGTGAGAGTCAGATGGCAGCCGGATTCCAGGGTGAGACTGAAATCTTTGAAAAGGGGATGGCCTTTTTCATAGGCAAAGGAGAGATGGCTGATACAGAGGGGCAGGTCACTTTTCTTTCCGTTCCCGGCAGGCAGGGCCATTTCCTCCTCTTCCATAAATTCCCGGATCCGGTGGACGCCGGCCATGGCGGACTGGATATTTTCTATTTCCATGCCCAGGCTTTCCAGAGGGGAGAAGATTTTTCCCACATAGGCGATGAGGGCAGCGGCGGTGCCGGCGGTCATGCCAAAAAGGGTGGCTCCCCGGGGGCTCACAGAGAAAATGGCCATGAGGGATATGAGAAGGGCGCTGGTGGTAAGGATGATGGGAGAGTAAATGGAATCGTAGAAGTTTGTTTTTTCCATGGACTGAAAACTTTTCTTGATGGCGGCAGCGTATCTTTTCTTCATGAAATATTCACAGGAAAGAAGGCGGATGGTGCGGATATTGCGGCAGGTTTCGGGAATGAGCTCATTGGTGGAGGCAATGGCTTTCCTGTTTTCTATCTGGGCAGCCAGCATGTGATGCTGGAAGGTCCGGGTGAGAAGGAAGAGAAAGGGAAGGGCTGCCAGGAGCAGCAGGAAAAGACCGAAGCTCAGCCAGTATACGGCAGCCAGTATGGAAAAGAGGCGGCAGCTGTCTACGGCCATGCTGATAATGCCGGAGTCGAAGAGGTCTTCCAGAGTGTCCACATCATTGACGAAAAGGGAGGCGGTGCTGCCTTCGCCCCGGCTGGTAAAGAAGGCGGCAGGAAGGCGGCTCAGCTTGGCTGCCATGGCCTGCCGTATCCTTTTGGTGACGGACTGGCCGAACATGGTAATCAGCGTTTCCCTTATTCCCTCTGACAGGCCGCTAAGGGCGGTGAGAATAAAGTACAGCAGGCCCCAGAAGAGAAGGAGGGAGCTCTCTGCTTTTCCAGCGGTCAGGGCATCAATGGCTCTCTGCAGTACCAGCGGCGGAAGGATGCTGAGAAAGAGGGAGAGGAAAATGGTTCCTGAAAGGGCTGCGGTCAGCGCCGGGCGGGCGGTGAAAGAGGAAGCAATGATTTCTTTCAGGCCCGAAGTGGGATGGTCCATGGGGTTACCTCCTTTCCTCGCAATGACTTTCATGCATCTCTGGGTTTTGGAGAGCCCAGAGCCGGCGGTAGTCTTCATTTTCTGCCAGCAGTTTTTCATGGGTAGATGTGGTGACCCGGCCATCCTTTCCTATCCACAGGACCTGACTGGTCTTTGGGAAGGTGCGGAGGCGGTGGGAAATGAGTAGGATAATGGAATCCGGGCACAGGGCATGGATGCGGTCAAAGAGCTGGTCTTCCGTTTCCCTGTCTACCGACGCGAAGGGGTCATCCAGAATAATGAGGGGGCGGCGGTGATAGAGAAGGCGAGCAATCATGACCCGGGCCTGCTGACCGCCGGAAAGGCGGATGCCTCCTTCGCCTATCACCGTTTTGACGCCTCGGGGAAAGGCGGCGGCCTCTTCGTCAAGGCAGGCGCCCCACAGCGCTTCGTCCAGATTTCCTTTTTTTCCAAGCCCTATATTCTCTTCCAGGGAGGCATTGAAGAGCTCCATGGAATGGCCCATATAGCCTATGAGAGACAGGGGGGATATGTCCCGGCCCAGCTCCTTTTTGCCCCAGGTAATCGACCCTTCATGGGGAGATTCCATGAGGAAAAGGCGGCCCAGGGTGGACTTGCCGGATGCGGTGCCTCCGGTAATGCCTATGATGTCTGAGGGGGCGGCGGAAAAGGTGCAGTCCTGAATGACAGCATGGCTGGCGCCGGGGTAGGTAAAGGATACATGGCTTACGGTAAGGCGGTCAGGCTTTGCCGGCGGCAGGGCCGTCTCCGAAAGAGGCGTCAGGAAATCACGGATGCGGTGCCAGGAAACGTCCGCTTTCTGCAGGGCGTTGAACAGGTGGGCCGCATGGGAGGATTTCACGGCCAGCCTGGTAAAGCAGGCAAGGTATGCGGCAAAGGCGGCAATGTTCCAGTCTTCCCAGCCCTGGCCCATCACATTGTTCCCGCCCAGCCAGAGAATGAGGAGAGACCCGGTCATGGCAATGATCCGGTAGAGCGGTTCCATGCTGTTTTCCCAAAGGCCCTGGCGGATCCGCCGCTTTTCATAATCGGTGAGCAGGCGATGGTAGCGCTCATCGGCTGTTTCTTCTTCTCCATAGAGACGGTAGGTCAGGGCATGGCGCAGCCGGTCCATGGTGCCCCGGGCCAGACGCTCCGCTGATTCCTTAGCCCGCCGGCTGGCGCTGGTGACCGGTTTCTTCAGCCTGTCTGCCAGAAGGTAGGCGGCCGGAGGGAAAAGAAGCACCAGAAAGGTGAGGCGCCAGTCGTAGTAGAAGAGAAAGGCGCTGTAAGCGAGAAGGGCTACGCCGGTATCAAAGAGTTCCGTCGTGAATTTCCGCATGCCTTCGGCGCAGGCTTCCACATCGGAAATGACCCGGGTCATCCAGCGGGCGCCCTGGCCCTCAAGGTCTTGCCGATTTTCCTGAAGAAGCCTGGTATAGATCGTTTCCTTCATGGACAGTATGGTATTGTTGGCAAAACGGCGCACATAGAGGCGCTTCACATACCGCATGGCCTGTACGAAAAGGACGGTGAAAAAGTAGGAAAGGGCAAGAAATACCAAGGAAGAAGGCTGGCGGGTCCCTTCCAAAATGTCTGCCAGATACTGGGATATGTGCCCTTCAAACCAGGGGACTGCGACGAGGCCCAGGTTGTAAAGGATGCCGCTTAAGGCCGTCATGGCCAGTATCTTTTTCTCCTTTAGAAAATAGTAGGATACCCTGTTGGTTTCTCTTTTTCCTGCCATGGTCCATACCTCCTTTCTCTGTCTTTTCTTTATTATAGAATAAGGCGGACGGCAGGAAGATAAAGAAATATTAAAAAGCAGCACCAGCACAATTATGTCAACATATTGTCAACTACTCCAAATAACAGGATTGACAGATTTGATTGTTTATTTTATACTTAATCACAAGGTAACAATTTGAAACGCAGGTGCTCCGATTGTGAAAGGAAGTTTTCATTATGGACAGTGCTTGTGCAGAAATTATCAAATTGGCTGAAAAAGTCATGGATGGCGGTGAGATTACAGAAGAAGAAGCAAAGAAATTAATCCGTACTAAAGATGAGGATACCATGCTGCTCCTGGCTATGGCGGATAAAATCCGCCAGAAATTCAATGGCAATGCAGTAGATTTCTGTGCCATTATCAATGCCAGAAGCGGCCACTGTCAGGAGAACTGCAAGTTCTGCGCCCAGTCGGGCTGGTACCATACCGGTGCCAAAGTATACCGGCTCCTTCCGGAAGATGAAATTCTGGAAGCGGCGAAGAAAGCCAAAGCAGCCGGCGCTGTCCGTTTCTCCCTGGTTACCAGCGGACGAAACCAGGACAATCCCAATGAGTTTGAGGAAATCATCGATATTGTGAAGAAGATTCGTGAGCAGGTAGGCATCGAAGTGTGCTGCTCCCTGGGACTCATTACCAAAGAGCAGGCCATCCGCCTGAAGGAAGCAGGCATCACGAGAATCCACTGCAACATCGAAACGGCACCTTCCTATTTCCCGGAAGTGTGCTCCACCCACAGCATGGAAGATAAGGAAGTCATCATCCGCACCGCCCAGGAGGCGGGCATCCGGGTATGCTCCGGCGGCATCATCGGCCTGGGCGAATCCCTGGACCAGCGGGTGGAAATGGCCTTCAAACTGAAGTCCATGCACATCGATTCCATCCCCATGAATATTCTGAATCCGGTGAAAGGCACGCCTTTCTATACGAACCGCCGCCTGCCGCCGCTGGAAGTGCTCCGCACCTTCGCCATGTTCCGCTTCGTCCTGCCGAAGGCGCTCATCCGCACCGCCGGCGGCCGGGAAGTGAACCTCCGGAGCCTGCAGGCCTATGCTTTGACCGGCGGCCTGAACGGCATTATGGTGGGAGGCTACCTTACCACCGGCGGAAGAGATCCGAAGGAGGATATCCGGATGACCGAAGACCTGGGACGCTCTATGACCCAGCCTCAGCTTTGATTTCATATACAATTTCATACAGATAGAAATATTCCGCACCATTGTGAAACACGAATATTTCTATTACGCACATACACGTAAGGTTTCATCAAGGCAATACCCTGTCTTTTGACGGCAGGTGATTTTATAAAAGGAGTGGTTTGCAATGGAAAGCAGCTGTGAACAGATTTTGAAGTGGACTGAAAAAGTTTTGAATGGCGGAGAACTGACCGAAGAAGAGGCCAGAGCCCTCATCCGTACCAGAGACGAAGACACCATGCTTCTTCTGGCCTGCGCTGATAAGATCCGTCAGAAATTTTCCGGCCGGAGCGTAGACCTCTGCGCCATTATCAACGCCAGGAGCGGTTCCTGCCAGGAAGACTGCAAATTCTGTGCCCAGTCTGCTCGTTACAATACAGGTGTAAAAACCTATAAATTCCTTCCGGAAGATGAGGTCATTGAAGCGGCTAAAAGAGCGAAAAAAGCCGGAGCTGCCCGTTTCGATATTGTTACTGCAGGCCGTGACCAGAGAAATCCGAAGGACTTTGCGGAAATTCTCGACTTAATCCGTCGTATCCGCAAGGAAGTAGGCATCGAAGTATGCTGCTCCCTCGGATTCCTCACCCAGGAACAGGCTTACCAGCTGAAAGAAGTCGGTATCAGCCGCTTGCACTGCAATATCGAGTCAGCTCCTTCCTTCTTCAAGGAAGTGTGCACCACCCATACAGCGGAGGAAAAGGCGGAGAACGTAGCCCGTGCCCAGAAAGCAGGCATCCGTGTCTGCTGCGGCGGCATCATCGGTCTTGGCGAATCCCTGGACCAGCGGGTGGAAATGGCATTCCATCTGAAGGAAATGCACATTGACGCCGTGCCGCTGAACGTACTGAATCCGATCCCCGGTACTCCCTTTGAGCACAACAAGCGCCTTTCTCCCCTTGAAATCCTCCGCTCTTTTGCTATGTTCCGCTTCGTTCTCCCCAAGGCCCAGATCCGTACCGCCGGCGGACGGCAGATCAACCTCCGGAGCCTGCAGTCCATGGCTCTGGCCGGCGGCATGAACGGCGTCATGATCGGTAATTACCTTACCAGTAAAGGATCCGATCCTCAGGACGATATCGCTATGCTCCATGACCTGGGCCGCACCCAGACCGCTCCGAATCTGAATTAATTTGTGTACTAGTGGGCTGGTGAGCTAGTGTACTAGTGGGCTGGTGAAACGGCTGTTCGCTGCCCCCCTTCCCACCTCCCACCGGTCATTCTGAGCGCAGCGAAGAATCTCGGTAAGAATAGTAAGTGAGGGGGAATCGGTAAATACCAGTCGGCGGGAAGACATCAGATAATCAGATGGCAGACATCACATGGGATGTCTGCCCGAAGGTTGACGCGTCCTTACGGACGCGAGGGTTGAGGCAGCCATCGGGCCTTACGGCCCTGGGCTGCCAGGGTTCTGTCCGGGGCCGGCTGACGCCTCCCGGACAGTTTGAGGGCTCCGCCCAGGGGAGTTATAAAGTACCACTGCGTTGGCGAGGTGGGGGCCTCTCGGCGCCATTTTATTGCCGCCTTCGGCGGCATATATACTCATGCGCCCCCTAAAGGGGAAACGACTCACTACATTTTGCGCGTCGCTAGCGCTCCTTC
>ERZ506957.412-NODE-412-length-18333-cov-5.208064_pt1 | contig 18333 bp, 17 predicted proteins | sample MGYA00512894_ERZ506957 | MGnify/ENA metagenome assembly ERZ506957
GGCTCGAACTCGCTACCTCCACCTTGGCAAGGTGGCGCTCTACCGGATGAGCTACGCCCGCATCTGGTGCCGACCGTCGGAATCGAATTGCTTCGATTCCGGGGCCAGTAGAATGGTGCCTCCGGTCGGAATCGAACCAACGACACGAGGATTTTCAGTCCTCTGCTCTACCTACTGAGCTACAGAGGCATATTGAGCAGAAATTTCTGCTCAACTGCACCATAGATGCTTTTATTTGGCGACCCGGAACGGACTCGAACCGTCGACCTCCAGCGTGACAGGCTGGCGTGCTAACCGACTGCACCACCGGGCCACAGAACAGGAATGATTGTATCAGAAAATATTGGATTTGTAAAGAGAAAATTTCATTATTTGAGGCGGGGTTCCCGGAAACGACCGGTTTCGTTTCCGGGGTTGCTTTCTTTTGATGGGTGTGGTATGATAACAAAAAGTATATTTTCCGGGAATTGTGTCATATTTTGCATAGAGGACGTGTATTATCAATGAGAAAGCTGAGCCGCAGCGCGTATGAGGACACCAAGGGACTTGTCCGGGCGGCGGAAACGCTGCTGGAAGTAGTGGTCATGACCCTGCTGTATTACGGCGCGTTCCGCAAGGGATACGAAATCGAACATTTTGTATACAAGGGCAAATATGTGCTGATGGGCGTCTATGGGGCGCTGCTGTACGTCATGTTCCTGAACTCCGACTGCACCCTGTTCGGGCAGCTCCATCGGCTGGATCTGATCATCGGACAGGTCATCTCCCTGTTTGTGGTGAATTTTCTCACGTATTTCCAGCTGTGCCTGATCGCCAATGCCATGATCGCCGTGGGGCCGATGCTACTGCTGCTTCTGGCGGAAATCGTCGTGGCGGTGGTGCTGATTTATGTGTACACGGAGCTGTATTATAAGCTGTATGCCCCCCACGACATGCTGCTGGTGTACGGCAACAAGCGGGGCATCGGGCTGAAGATCAAGATGGACTCCCGCCGGGATAAATATAATGTCAGCAAGCTGATGAGCATTGACGAGGGGTTGGAGGCAGTGTGCCAGGAGACCCGCAGGCATGACGCGGTCATCCTCACGGACATTCCCGCCCAGATCCGCAACGATATCCTGAAATATTGCTACCGCTACCGCATCCGTACCTACGTCGCCCCCAAACTCACGGACATCATGCTCCGGGGGGCGAAGAACAATACGCTGTTCGACACCCCGCTGCTCATGGTGAAGGGCACCGGCCTGACCCCCATGCAGCGCATCATCAAGCGTGCCATGGATCTGGTGCTCTGCGGCATTGCCATGATTCCCGCCGCGCCGGTCATGCTCATTATCGCAGCTGCTATTAAAATCGAGGATGGCGGCCCGGTGTTCTACAAGCAGAAACGGATGACCCGGGGCGGGCGGGAATTTGAGATACTCAAGTTCCGCAGCATGATCGTGGACGCGGAAAAATACGCCGGCGCGGTGCTGGCCTCGGAGGATGACCCCAGAATCACGAAGGTGGGCAAGGTCATCCGTGCCGCCCGTCTGGACGAGCTGCCCCAGCTGATCAACATTTTGAAAGGTGACATGAGCATCGTCGGACCCCGGCCGGAGAGAAAGTGCCTCGCGGACGAGATTTCCAAGGAAATTCCGGAATTCTGCTACCGTCTGAAGGTGCGGGGCGGCCTGACGGGCTATGCCCAGATCTACGGAAAATACAACACCAGCGCCTACGACAAGCTGCGTCTGGACATGATGTATATTGAAAACTATTCGCCGCTGCTGGACATCCGGCTGATCATCCTGACGCTGCGGATCATTTTCAGCAAGGACAGCACCGAGGGCATTGACGTGGCGATGGAGAACCAACGGCGGGCGGACGAGCTCTGGCGGGAACTGGACGAGGAGAACGAAGAGAAGGAAAAAGGAGGTGCGGAATGAGCAGAGAGCACAAACGCAAACGCAACAGTATCCCAAGAATCGCGTTCGTGGGGCTGACCATTATCATTCAGATCGTCTGGCTGATCGTAATGGCGGTGAAGCTGAACGCCCACTCCGCTTGGATATCCGCGTGCGTCAACCTGTTGAGCATCGTGGTGGTGCTTCGCCTGTACGGCAGACACACTTCTACTGCCATGAAAATGCCCTGGATCATGCTGATTCTGGCGGCTCCGGTGATGGGCCTGAGCCTGTTTCTGCTGTTCGACATTCTGGGCGACCCGGGCAGGGCGGGGAAGCGTATCCGCCGCTTCCGGGAGAAAATGGATGGGACCCTTCCCCAGGACGGGGCGGTTCTGGCGCGGCTGGAATCGGAAAACCGCGCCGCCGGCAACCAGTTTCACTATCTTTCCGTCCATGAAAACTGGCCTGTGTACGAAAATACCAGCGTCCGCTATCTGGGCGACGGAGCCGAGACCCTGGAAGCCATGAAAGCGGATCTGGAAAAGGCTGAAAAGTTCATTTTCATGGAATATTTCATCGTGGCGGACAATTCGGCCTTTCAGGAGATACGGGAAATTTTGGTACGCAAGGCGCGTCAGGGGGTCGAAGTGCGGCTGATGTACGACGATATCGGCAGCCTTGGCTTTGTAAATCTGCGCTTTGCCAGAGGGCTGAGCGAGGACGGCATCCGCTGCAGGGTGTTCAACCCTGCCGTGCCGGTGGTCAATCTGTTTCTGAACCACCGGGATCACCGGAAGACCACGGTCATCGACGGCAAGGTGGGCTATGTCGGCGGCTATAACCTTTCGGACGAATACTTTGGCCGTGCCCGGCCCTACGGGGTGTGGAAGGACACCGGCCTTCGGCTGGAGGGCGAGGCGGTCCGGAGCCTGACGGCGTCGTTTTTTGAGCTGTGGAACGTGACGACCAAGGAAGACGAGGACTTCGCACGCTACCTCAACATCTGTCACAAGGTAACGTCGGAGGGGTTCGTGCAGCCCTTCAACGATAACCCGCTGTCGGAGGAGCGCACGGCGGAAAATGTCTATCTGAATCTGATCGCTCAGGCGGAAAAGACGCTGTATATCACTACACCGTACCTGATCATCACCGACGAAATGAGCCGGGCGCTGCGCCTTGCGGCCAAACGGGGTGTGGACGTGCGGATCATTACGCCGGGAATTCCGGACAAAAAAGTGGTATTTGCCATCACCCGCTCCTATTATTCCGGCCTTGCCCGGCAGGGCGTGCGGATATTCGAGTATACGCCGGGCTTCTGCCATGCAAAGCAGTGCCTGTGCGACGGGAAGATCGCCTCCATAGGCAGCTCGAACTTTGACTACCGAAGCCTGTATCACCATTTCGAGAACGACGTTCTGCTCTACGGCTGTGACGCGATTGGCGACATGGCGCGGGATTTTGACGTGTTGTTCTCCCAATGCAGCGAGGTCACTCAGCGATACAGCACCGGAAGCGGGGCAATTCTGCGGATTTGGCAGTGCATTCTGCGGCTGTTTGCGCCGCTGGTCTAGGAAAAACGGGAAAAGCGAAAGGGGGTTCCTTTTGCTTTTCTCGTTCTACGGGGAGGTTTCCGGATATCTGCCGGAGAAATCGCATATTCTGTGAACGCCATTTTATCTTTTTATGAACTTTAGCACTCAGACCTTGACAGTGCTAAAAATCGTGGTATAGTGTAGGCGTACCAAAAAGAGGGGCGAAAAAAAGAAAGCCCCTCCGCAGGGAACATAGAAGATTTGAATGGAGGAATGACTTATGTTGCCCAGCATTTTTGGAGAAGATTTGTTTGATGATTTCTTTAACGATCCCTTTGGCATGATGAACGTCTCGGAGGGCCGCAGCCCCCTGTATGGCAAGCACGCCAAGAATCTGATGAAGACCGATATCCGGGAGAAGGAAGACGGCTATGAGCTGGCGGTCGATCTGCCCGGCTTCAAGAAGGACGAGATCAGCATTGACCTGAGCAATGGCTACCTGACCATTCAGGCCGCAAAGGGTCTTGATAAGGATGAGGAGGACAAGAAGGGTCGCTACATCCGCCGGGAGCGTTACGCCGGTTCCATGAGCCGCAGCTTCTACGTGGGCGATGTGAAGCCCGAAGAGGTGTCCGCCAAGTTTGAGAACGGTATCCTGACGCTGGATGTGCCGAAGGCCGGACAGAAGAAGCTGCCCGAGAACAATCGGATCTGCATCGAGTAACCCCAAAAAGCACCGCGCCACGGTTTGCATGAACCGTGGCGCGGATTTTTTATTTTTCGCCCAGCACCAATGTGCGCAGGACGGGAATGCGCTTGATAAGCGCGATCAACGGCGGCAGGAGCAGCGCCAGCAGCACTGGCAGAAGCAGATACATGCTCCACACGGGGAAATGGAGCAGCTTATCCATCGCCCAAGCCAGCAGCACCAGCAGGGGGTTGTGCAGGACGTAGATGCCGAAGCTGCGGCTTGCCATGCAGCGGGTGAAGGCAGTCTCCTTATCCAGCCACCGTTTTCCCGCGCCCAGCACCCCAAGGCAGGCAAACCACGCATAGAGATTGGTAAGCGGGGCTTTCAGATTGCTGAGAGCCGCGTAATTCTGTCCCCAGAAATGCACCGTGTAGACGACGGCCAGCACGCCGCTCACGGCAAGCATACAGGGTGCCCATTTGGCGAGCAGGGACTGGATCTGTTCGTGGGAGAACAGAATGTAGCCCGCGAGGAAGCAGAACAGGTAGAAACCGTTGCGGTAGACCTCTATCACGGGAGTGTTCAGAATATAGGCGCTGCCCCACATGCCGAGCACCAGAAGGCAGATGACGGGGAAATTCGCCTTGCCGCCCAGCTGCCACAGCCAGTCTTTTTTGTCCAGCTTGCGAATCAGCACCAGCACCACCTCGCACAGCAGCAGTTCGTGGAGAAACCACAGTACCCCGATGCCGGACATGCACCACACAAGATATTTGGCAAACCCCGGAACCTGACCGCCGCCAAAAATGTTTGCGTACTGGTCGGTGACCCAGCCGGTGCTCCACCCGATGAGGAAGATAATGGCGATGGAGGGAATCAGTTGGCGGCGGACTTTGCCTTTCAGGTATTGCTTTCCCGTCTGCTTTTCCAGACTGTACCGGGCGCAGATGCCGGAGATCATGAAAAGTGCCGCCATGAACCATGGGTACAGCACGTACAGCGGCGCGTCCAGCGCCGGAATGCCGGGGATAAGTACGTTGGTGATGACACCGACGCTGTTGAACTGGTAAAATACGTGATACACTGCGACGGACAGCACGATGCCGTAGCGCAGATTGTCAAGAAACGGTTTTCTCATCATTTTCCTCCCCGCAGATGGCGGTTGATACGGTTGGTTCTGTGCCGGATGGAAAGCAGAATGATTCCCCAGATCAGGGCGTAGCCCACCGCGAAGCATAGGGTAAAGACGCCGATAAATGCCCAGTCCCGGGGGATCCAGTTGTTCAGCAGATAGATCAGCAGATAGTCCAGATACAGCGCTCCGGCGTGAATTGCCGTAGCGGAGAGCAGCGGCAGACGCTCAATCTGATAGACGACGCCGATGCCCGCCGCGATGAAGGCCAGCAGCGTCACCGTCACGATTCCCATGCAGACCTCTCCGGGGGCGAGGGAAGTGACCTGCCCGTTGGCGCCCAGAATGCCGTAGATCATGGCGAGGATCAGCGGCCCGCCGGAAGCGGCCAGCAGACCTCGTTTCAGAAATGTCAGACAATATTGCTTCATACGTGATCATACCTCCTTTTGATTTCCGCGAAGCACCGCCGGGAAACATATTCCCGGTAGCCGCTTCGGAAGACGGCGTCCACCGCGCCGTTGAAGGAAGCGGTGAAGCGCTCCAAGTGGGCTTCGTTGGCAAGCGCCGATTTGTTGATGCGGATGAAGGACGCCGGAAGCATGGCTTCCAGCTCGTACAGCCGCAGCTTTAAGCGGCAGCGTTCGCCGCTGCGTGTAACGGCATAGGTCTTCCCGTCCAGAACGGTGATGCACTCGATATCGGAGAAGGGGAGCATCCGCATACCGTCCTCTGTGTACGCCGCGATCCGGTCAGAGCCGTCATGCTGCAGGACAAGAAGCTCCATTTCGTCGGTAAGACAGCTGCGCTCATGGACGGTGGCGACCACCGTTTCCTCCTGCGTTTTATCAATAGCCAGCTTGAATCTCATGGGGCACCTCCTTGTGTTTACACTATATCATAAAAGAAACCAAAAATGTTGAAAAATCCGTTCAACGGTCATTTTTGACCGCTGAACGGTAGAAAGGCGGGGAAACGATTTTTGCGGTGACGGGGAAGAACTGCTTATTTTTTGCATAGCGCTTGTTTTTTTCGCGGAATCACGCTATAATGATAGAGAATATTTTTTGGAGAGGATCGTATGGCAAATAAAAATCAGGACTGGGACGATCTTGGAAGAAGCATTCAGGACATTGTGGACAGAGCCGTCAATTCCCGGGACTTTCAGAAGCTGAACCAGACGGTCAGTCAGGCCGTGGGCAAGGCCGTAGATATGGGAAGCGAAGCCGTCCGCAAGGCGATGGAAGCCGCCGCCCGTCCCACGACCCCGCCTGCCAGACCCGTTTACCGGGAGGTCGAGGCCGCGGTCGTGGAGGAAAAGAAAGACCTTCCCGTGCTTTATGCCGGAACCGGCGGCGAGACTGCCGTAGGACTGGTGAAGATCGTAGGCGGCGGTCTGGCGCTGCTCACCGGGTTCATATCGCTTATTTCCCTGCTGGTCAGGCTGATCATGGGAATTGGTCTGGGAATCGCGTCTACCGTGATCACGGTTGGCGGCGTCGTTGCCGGAACGTGGCTGATCGTCAGCGGCATCCGCAAGCTGGGATGGGTCAGCCGGTTCAAGATGTACAAAAGAACCCTTGGGGAGAGCACCCATTGCACGCTGGAGCGGCTGGCGCGGAGCGTTGGAAAGAACGTGAAGTTCGTCCGCAGGGAATTGCAGAAGATGATCAACAAGGGGCTGTTTCTGGAAGGGCATATGGACAGGGAGGAAACCTGCCTCATCACCAGCGACGAGACCTACCAGCATTATGAGCAGAGCCGTCTGGCTCTGGAAGAACGTCAGCGGCAGGAAGCCGCCGCCAGCGCCCCGAAGGTGTCCAGCCCCCATGACCCGCAGGTACAGGAGGTTCTGGATCGGGGCAACGCCTTCATCGCCCAGATACGCGCCTGCAACGACGCCATTCCCGGGGAGGAAATTTCTGAGAAAATCTCCCGGATGGAGCTGATCGTCCGCCGTATCTTTGAGCGGGCGGAGGCGCATCCGGAGGTGGTCCCCGACCTGAAGAAGCTGATGGACTACTACCTGCCCATGACGGTGAAGCTCCTGAACGCCTACGCGGACATGGACGCCCAGCCCGTGCAGGGGGAAAACATTCAGGCTTCCAAGAAGGAAATTGAGGCCACGCTGGATACGCTGAATCTGGCCTTTGAGAAGCTGCTGGACGACCTGTTCCGGGATTCCGCCATGGACGTTTCCAGCGACATTTCCGTCCTCAACACCCTGCTCGCGCAGGAGGGACTGACGGAGGACGGCTTATCCCAAGTGAAGAAACAGCAGACATTATAAAAAACTAGGAAGAGGAGATCAATTATGGACGCTGAATACAAGGATATGAACGAATCTGCCCCCATCCCCAGCCTGACTCTGGAGCCGGAGCTGGAAGATACGCCCAAGCTGGTCGTGGCCGAGGAGACGCAGTTACAGCAGCCCAAGGTTGCCGAGCCGGTGCTGACCCCTCAGGAGCAGCAGATGGTCAATGATTTTGCCCAGAAGATCGACGTGGAGAACACCGCCCAGATCTTGCAGTACGGCGCGGGCACCCAGAAGAAGATGGCCGACTTCTCCGACGCCGCCCTTGCCAACGTGCGCACGCAGGATTTGGGCGAGGTGGGCGACCTGATCGTCAACGTGGTGGGCGAGCTGAAGGGCTTCGACGCCGAGGAGGAAAAGGGCTTCCTTGGCTTCTTCCGCAAGCAGGCGAACAAGCTGGAGGTCATGAAGAGCCGCTACGCCAAGGCAGAGGTCAATGTGGAGAAGATTGGCGACGCACTCCAGCAGCATCAGGTACGGCTGCTGAAGGACTCCGCGATGCTGGATAAAATGTACGAGCAGAACCTTGCCTACTTCAAGGAGCTGAGCATGTACATTCTGGCGGGCAAGAAGAAGCTCCAGGAGGTACGGGAAGGCAAGCTGAAAGAGCTGGAAGCCACGGCGCAGGCCACCGGACTTGCGGAGGACGCGCAGGCGGCAAAAGATCTGGCGGACAAGTGCAACCGGTTTGAGAAGAAGATCTACGATCTGGAGCTGACCCGCACCATTTCCATCCAGACCGCGCCCCAGATCCGCATGATCCAGAACAACGACAATGTGATGGTGGAGAAGATTCAGACCACGCTGATGAACACCATCCCCCTGTGGAAGAATCAGATGGTTCTGGCGCTGGGCATTGCCCATTCCAACGAGGCCGCTCAGGCCCAGCGTCAGGTCAACGACATCACCAACGCCCTGCTGAAACAGAACGCCGAGAAGCTGCACATGGCGTCCGTGGAGACCGCGAAGGAAGCCGAGCGGGGCATTGTGGACATCGAAACCCTGAAAAAGACCAACGCCGAGCTGATCCAGACGCTGGACGACGTAATGAAGATCCAGTCCGAAGGCCGGGAGAAGCGCATTGCCGCCGAAGCGGAAATGGCGAAGATGGAGAACGACCTCAAGGGCAAGCTCCTGGAAATCCGCGGCGGCGTATAACGCTACAAAAGACGCAGTACCGGAAATTTTCGGTACTGCGTTTTTGGACTTGACAAAAAAGGCGACCCCGTGGAACACGGGATCGCCAAAGGCTACAAAATTTCCTCAGCAGCCGAAACCGCACAGACGGCTCAGCAGCTGCCAAATGGAGCTGCAATCAGAATTGTTGGTGCTGCAATTGAAAAAGAACATCTTGCCAACCTCCTGTTTCAGTATTTGCCTCGCGAAGACAAAAGGATTGTAACCGATTCGTAATCAATTTTCAAGCTGTAAATTCTGGAAACGGAGCAAAATGAGATTAGTTGAAGGAATTATGAACGATAAAGTGGAAAAATGCAATATCCCATACCGCGTTATCCGCAGCAGCCGCAGAACCGTTTCCCTGCAGATCATCCCGGGGGGTGAGGTGCTGGTGCGATGCCCAAGGCGGATGTCCAATGGGGATATCCGGCGATTTGTGGAAAGCAAATCCGGCTGGATTGAGAAGCATCTGGAAAAGCAGACCGCGGCGGCGCGGCTTCCTGCCTTTTCGGACGGGCAGCTGCAGGCGCTTGCCAGTCAGGCGCGGCAAACAGTACCGGAACGGGCTGCCTATTTTGCTCCGCTGGTGGGCGTGACCTACGGCAGAATCACCATCCGCAGCCAGCATACCCTGTGGGGGAGCTGCAGCGGCAAGGGGAATCTCAGCTTTAACTGCCTGCTGATGCTCACGCCGCCGGAGGTGCTGGACTATGTGGTCGTCCACGAGCTGTGCCACCGGAAGGAAATGAACCACTCCGCCCGCTTCTGGGCGGAGGTCGGGCAGGTCTTACCGGATTATGAAATCCGGCGGAAATGGCTGCGGGAAAACGGCACGGCGCTGATTTCCAGGCTGGAAAGGTAGTGCAAGCGTCTTTTTCGACAAACACATGCACCGAATCGCCTCCCGAAAACTATAATGGTTACGGGAGGTGCGATGTGGAACATTATGTCTGGTTGGCGCTGATGGCGACACTGGGGACCTGGTTTGTGACGGCACTTGGCGCTGCCACGGTGGTCTTTTTCAAATCCCCCAGTGCCAGGGCGCTGAATCTTATGTTGGGGTTTTCCTCCGGCGTGATGATCGCGGCCAGCTTCTGGTCGCTGTTGCAGCCCGCCATCCAGCGGGCGGAAGCCGCGGGAAATACCCCTGCCTGGCTTGTGGCGGTATCCGGGTTCCTGCTGGGGGCGCTGTTTCTGTGGGGGTCGGATAAGGCCGTAGGCCTTGCCAGAAAGAGAGCGGGCATGGGAATGCCCGGGGAACGCTTAAACCGCATTATCATGCTGGTGCTGTCTATCACCCTGCACAATATCCCCGAGGGGCTTGCCGTGGGCGTGGCCTTCGGGGCGCTGGGAACCGGCGCAAGTCCGGATGGGCTGATGGGGGCGGTGTCCATCGCCGTGGGTATTGGTCTGCAAAATTTCCCGGAGGGGGCGGCGGTGTCCGTGCCGCTGCGTCGCGAGGGCTATTCCCGGCGCAGAAGCTTTCTGCTGGGGCAGGCGTCCGGCCTGGTGGAGCCGGTGTCCGGGGTGATCGGCGCGCTGCTGGTGGTGACGGTGGAAGCGATTCTGCCCTACGCCCTTGCCTTCGCCGCCGGGGCGATGATTCTGGTTGCGGTACATGAGCTGATACCGGAGTGTCAGCAGAATCAGAAAGAGCAGCCCTACTGCGCCACCATGGGCATCATTCTGGGCTTTGCTGTGATGATGCTTCTGGACGTGATGCTGGGGTAGGGAACCTCTGATTAATGCTATTTCCTGATTAAAATTAAGATTTTAATCAGGAAATAGTATCAGAGGTTCCCTAAGAAAATATGACCAAACGGTCTGCTGCGGCAGACCGTTTTTTTGCTGTATTTGTGCATTGACAGATAAATGTACAGCTGTATAATTGTATACATTAAGACAAGAAAGCGGAAAGGGGCTTACTCTATGCTAGAGATTTCCAGTAAGACCAACCTGTTGGAGCAGAAATCCTACAAATACTCCCTTCAGGATGTGGCGGAACCGAATTTGCAGCGGGATGTGTATTCCTACGGCACCATTCCCAAGGTGGCGTTCAACCACCGCCGGGTGCCCATGTCCATGCCTGAGGAGATCTGGATCACGGACACCTCCCTGCGGGATGGTCAGCAGTCCGTGGAGCCGTATTCCGTTGACCAGATCGTAAACATCTACAAGCTGCTGAGCAAGCTGGGCGGCCCCTACGGCATCATCCGCCAGACGGAATTTTTCATCTACAGCAAAAAAGACCGGGAGGCCATTGAAAAGTGCATGGCGCTGGACCTCAAATTCCCGGAGATCACCAGCTGGATTCGGGCGACAAAGGAAGACTTCCAGCTGGTGCATGACCTTGGCATCAAGGAGACCGGTATTCTGGTCTCCTGCTCGGACTACCACATCTTCAAGAAAATGAAGATGACGAGAAAACAGGCCATGGACTACTACCTTGCCACGGTGAAGGAAGCCTTCAATGCCGGAGTCATTCCCCGCTGCCATCTGGAGGATATCACCCGGGCGGACTTCTACGGCTTCGTGGTGCCCTTCGTCAACGAATTGCAGCGGCTGAGCCGGGAAGCGGGGGTGCCGGTGAAGATTCGCGCCTGCGACACCATGGGCTACGGCGTTCCCTTTACCGAAGCGGCGCTGCCGCGAAGCGTGGCGGGCATTATCTACGGCTTGCAGCACTATTCCGACGTCCCCAGCGAGCATCTGGAATGGCACGGCCACAACGATTTTTACAAGGGCGTAGCCAACGCCTCCACGGCATGGCTCTACGGCGCCTGCGCGGTCAACTGCTCCCTGCTCGGCATCGGCGAGCGGACGGGGAATGTGCCTCTGGAGGCCATGGTGTTCGAGTACGCGTCATTGCGGGGGTCGCTTGACGGCATGGACACCACGGTCATCACCGAGATCGCCGATTACTTCAAAAACGAGATCGGCTACAATATCCCGCCCATGACGCCCTTTGTGGGCAGCGCTTTCAACGTCACCCGGGCGGGCGTCCACGCTGACGGCCTGATGAAGGACGAGGAAATCTACACCATTTTCGATACCAAGAAAATCCTGAACAAGCCCGCCACGGTGCAGATCAGCAAAACCTCCGGCCTTGCGGGCGTCGCCTACTGGATCAACCAGACCTACGGTCTGGAAGACGGCGAGAAGCTGGACAAAAAGTCGCCGCTGGTGATCGCCATGAAGGAATGGGTAGACCAGCAGTATGAGGACGGCCGCCAGACGGTCATGACAGAACGGGAGCTGAAAGAGAAAATACGGCAGCTTGCCCCTGACTTTGCTGAAAGAGGGTAAGGAGAAGAATATGAATCAGTTCAAAACCACGTCTCTGGCGGATCAGGTGTTCGAGAAGCTGGAGAACGACATCATTCAGGGCGTCTACCCCCGGGGCGAGATACTGACGGAACTGAAGCTGGTCGATCAGCTGGGCGTCAGCCGCACCCCCATCCGGGAGGCGCTGCGCCGTCTGGAACAGGAACGGCTCATTGAGGACACCGGCAAAGGCTCCCGTGTGGTGGGCATCACCGAGGAAGATCTGGAGGACATCATGAACATCCGCCAGCGCATCGAGGGGCTTGCCGCCTACTATGCCACGAAGAACATGACTCCCGAGGGGCTTGCCCAACTGACCCACATCGCCGACCTGCAGGATTTTTACTTTGACAAGGGAGACGCTGAGCTTTTGCGGCAGGTGGATGAACAGTTCCACGACACGATCTGCTACTTAAGCAAGCGTACCGTCATCGTGGACACGCTGCTCCCCCTGCACCGGAAGACCCGGCGCTACCGCCGCATCTCCATGGAGGACTGGTCGCGCACCATCAACACCCGGAAGGAACACAGGGCAATTCTGGACGCCATGGCTTCCGGCAACGCCGACCTTGCGGAGAGCCTCATGGCAAAGCATATCGAAAACGCGAAAAAGCACATGTTGGGAGGATTCAAAAATCATGGGTAAGACAATCGCACAGAAAATCATTGCGTCCCATCTGGTCTCCGGGGACATGACCCCCGGCAGCGAGGTCGCGCTGCGCATCGACCAGACCCTGACGCAGGACGCCACCGGCACCATGGCCTATCTGGAATTCGAGACCATGGGTATTCCCAGAGTGAAAACGGAAATGAGCATCGCCTACGTCGATCACAACACCCTCCAGTGCGGCTTTGAGAACAGCGACGACCACCGCTATTTGCAGACCGTCACCGCAAAGCACGGCGTGTATTTCTCCCGCCCCGGCAACGGCATCTGCCATCAGGTGCATCTGGAGCGTTTCGGCAAGCCCGGCAAGACCCTCATCGGTTCTGACAGCCATACTCCCACCGGCGGCGGCATCGGTATGCTGGCCTTCGGCGCGGGCGGACTGGACGTGGCGGTGGCCATGGGCGGCGGCGCGTATTATATCACCATGCCCAAAATGTACAAGGTGAACCTGACGGGCAGGCTCAGACCCTACGTCACCGCCAAGGATGTATCGCTGGAGCTGCTGCGCATCCTCTCCGTCAAGGGCGGCGTGGGCGCGATCATCGAGTGGGGCGGCGAGGGCATTGCCACCCTGTCCGTCCCGGAGCGGGGCACCATCACCAACATGGGTACGGAGCTGGGCGCGACCACCTCCATTTTCCCCTCCGACGAGGTCACGAGAAAGTTTCTGGCCGCGCAGGGCAGGGAAGAGGACTACGTTCCCCTGTCCAGCGACCCGGACGCGGAGTACGATAAGATCATCGACATTGATCTTGGCACTCTCAAGCCCATGATCGCCTGTCCCCACAGCCCGGACAACGTGGTGGCCGTGGAGACGCTGAAAGACGTGAAGGTCGATCAGGTATGCATCGGCTCCTGCACCAATTCCTCCCTGTACGACATGCTCAAGGTCGCCGCCATGCTGAAGGGCAAGACCATTCACCCCTCTGTCAGCCTGTCCGTGTCCCCCGGCTCCCGGCAGGTGCTGACCATGCTCAGCGACTGCGGCGCCCTGTCGGACATCCTCGCCAGCGGCGCGCGGGTGCTGGAATGCGCCTGCGGCCCCTGCATCGGCATGGGCTTCTCGCCAAACTCCGGCGGCGTTTCCCTGAGAACCTTCAACCGGAACTTCCTGGGTCGTTCCGGAACACGGGACGGGCAGGTGTATCTGGTTTCCCCCGAAACCGCCGTGGCCTCTGCCCTGACGGGGTACATCACCGACCCGACCACCATTGACCAGCCCCTGCACGTGACCATGCCGGAGAAATTCCTTGTGAACGACTCCGCCGTGCTGCCGCCTCTCCCCGCGGACAAGGCGGCGGACGCCGAAGTGCTTCGCGGCCCCAACATCAAGGAATTCCCCAAGAGCAAGCCCTTTGCCGACAGCCTTACGGCGAAGCTGGTGCTGAAAGTGGGCGACAACATCACCACCGACCACATCATGCCCGCCGGCGCAAAGATTCTGCCCTACCGGTCGAACATCCCCTACCTGAGCAAATTCTGCTTCGAGGTCTGCGACCCCACCTTCGCCGAGAGAGCCAAAGCGGCGGGAGACGGCATCGTCGTGGGCGGCAGCAACTACGGGCAGGGTTCCTCCCGGGAGCACGCGGCGCTGGTGCCCATGTACTTGGGCATCCGGTGCGTCATCGCCAAGTCCTTTGCCAGAATCCACGTGGCGAACCTGATCAACGCGGGCATTCTGCCGGTGACCTTTGAAAACCCCGAGGACTACGACAAGCTGAATCAGGACGCTGTTCTGACCATTTCGGATATTGCCAGCGGCATGGAGCAGGGGAGACTCGCGGTCACTGCTGATGATGGCTTCAAGTTTTATGTAAACTGCGCCCTGACGGAGCGTCAAAGGGCGATTCTGATGGCAGGCGGACTGCTGAACTACACAAAGGAGGGCGGACAATAATGAAGGAAATTACACTTGCCTGTGAGGCGTTTCAGAAGCTGCTGGAGGAGCAGCTGGAGAGAATCCGGAACATGAACGGGGAAAAGACGGATTTTTCCACCAAGAAGCAGGTTACCATCGGCGTCATTGACGGCGACGGCATCGGCCCCATCATCACGGCGCAGGCCACCCGGGTGCTGGAAAAGCTGCTGGCGGAAGAAATTGCAGCCGGTTCCATTGTTATCAAGCAGATCGAGGGGCTGACCATTGAGAACCGCATGGCCTGCGGCAAGGCCATTCCCGACGACGTTCTGGCGGAGATCAAGACCTGCGACGTGCTGCTGAAAGGCCCCACCACCACCCCCATGGGCGGCAAAATGGAGAGCGCCAACGTGGCCATGCGCCGGGAGCTGGATCTGTACGCCAACTGCCGTCCCGTGTGTATCCCCGAAAAGAACATCGACTGGATGTTCTTCCGGGAGAATACCGAGGGCGAGTACGTTCTGGGCAGCCGGGGCGTGGAGCTGCCCGGCATGGCGGTGGACTTCAAGGTGACTACCGATCTGGGCACCCGCCGCATTGCCAGAGCCGCCTTTGACTACGCCAAAAACAACGGCAAGACCCACGTGGCGGTGGTCACCAAGGCCAACATCATGAAGAAGACCGACGGAAAATTCACTGCCATCTGCCATGAGGTCGCTGCCGACTATCCCGGCATCACCGTGGACGATTACTACATCGACATCATGACGGCGAATCTGCTGAAGGAGCCGCTGCGGGAGCAGTTTCAGGTGGTGCTGCTGCCCAACCTCTACGGCGATATCATCACCGACGAGGCTGCCCAGATTCAGGGCGGCGTGGGTACGGCGGGCAGCGCCAACGTGGGCGACCGCTATGCCATGTTCGAGGCGATCCACGGCTCCGCCCCCCGGATGATCGAGCGGGGCATGGGGGATTACGCCAACCCGGCCAGCATCATCAAGGCTGCCGCCATGCTGCTCCGCCACATCTGCCGGGTTGACGCCGCCGCGCGTCTGGAAAAGGCCATGGCGGAGTGCAAAGTTGAGGTCAAGAGCGACGGTACTGCGGCCACTGCCGCACAGTACGCCGACGCTGTGATGGCGCTGCTGTAAAATTGGATATGGTGAAACAATCAAGGCTTCCCCCGGAGGGGAAGCCTTGATTCGTATAAAGGAAGACAAAATAAAAACGCCGCTGAAAAATCAGCGGCGGATTTATATGCCAGGATAATCAGACGGCGCGCTCAACCTTGTTGGAGCGGAGGCATCTGGTACAAGCGTACACATGGCAGGGGGTCCCGTTAACGACAGCCTTGACGCGCTTCACGTTGGGCTTCCATGCACGGTTGGAACGTCTGTGGGAGTGAGAGACCTTGATACCGAAGGTTACGCCCTTACCACAAAAATCACACTTAGCCATTTTCTAGCACCTCCCATCCGATAATGACTCGATAAATACGCCAATTCACAGGCGCTTAGATATGATATCAGATTTCGCGGTAAAATGCAAGTGTTTTTTTCAAAATAATTTGTTTTTTTGAAATGTATTGATATTCCAGCTCCTTACAGGTATAATAGTCATAAAGACCTTGCTTTCGGGGTGAAAACCATGACGGATACATACAGTGTGCCGCTGAAAACGCTGGTAAAGGAATTTAATCTGGAAGTCACCTACGCGTCCACGGATTTTGACGCCATCCGCATCACCGTTGAGGACGTGGCAAGACCCGGCCTTCAGCTGGCGGGCTACTTTGACCATTATGAGCCTATGCGTCTGCAGGTCATGGGCAATGTGGAAATGAGCTATGTGGACAAATTGCAGCCCAAGGAGCGGGGCGCGATCTTCGACCGGCTGTTTTCCTACAAATTCCCGGCGCTGCTCATCGCCCGGGACATCCCGCCCCACGCCGAGTGCCTCCAGATGGCGCAGAAGCACAATGTTACCGTCCTGCGCACCAAGGAAGCCACCAGCACCATCGTTTCCACCATCATCACCTACCTGAAAGCCGCGCTGGCGCCCCGGATTACCCGCCACGGCGTGCTGGTGGAGGTCTACGGCGAGGGCATTCTCCTGATCGGCGACAGCGGCATCGGCAAAAGTGAGGCCGCCGTGGAGCTGCTCAAGCGCGGCCACCGGCTGATCGCCGACGACGCCGTGGAAATCCGCAAGGTCTCCACAAATTCGCTGGTGGGCACCGCTCCCAAGCTGATCCGCAATTACATCGAGCTGCGGGGCATCGGCATCATCAACGTGGCGAAGCTGTTCGGCATGGGCGCCGTCCGCACGGAAAACGAGATCAACCTGATCGTGAACATCGTTCCATGGAACACCCAGGAGGTCTACGACCGGCTGGGTCTGGAGGAGCAGTACATGGAGCTGCTGGGGGTCAAGGTTCCCATGAACACCATCCCCATCACCCCGGGGCGGAACCTTGCCATGATTCTGGAGGTGGCGGCCATGAACAACCGTCAGAAAAAGCTCGGCTACAACGCCGCGCTGGAATTTACGGAGCAGGTCAACCAACATTTCGACGAAAATATGGGAAAGAACGGATGAAAGAGTTTACCATCGGCCAGAACGACGCAGGTCAGCGCTTAGATCGTTTTCTTGCGAAGGCAGTCCCGCTGCTTCCGGCGTCTCTGGCGCAGAAATATATCCGCATCAAGCGCATCAAGTGCAACGGCAAGCGCATCGACCGGGATACCCGGCTGCAAGAGGGCGACGTCTTACAGCTGTATATCAACGACGAGTTTTTTGACAAGCCCCGGGAGGACAACGCCTATCTCACCGTGGCGAATCCCAAGCTGAGCATCGTCTACGAGGACGAAAACATTCTGCTTGTGGACAAGCGCCCCGGCCTTGCGGTGCATCCCCACGACGGCGCGGAGTACGGCCGAACCCTGATCGACCACATTCAATCTTACCTGTACCAGAAGCGGGAGTGGCGTCCCCGGGAGGAAAACGCCTTTACCCCGGCGCTGTGCAACCGCATTGACCGGAACACCGGGGGCATTGTAATTGCCGCCAAGACGGCGGAAGCCCTGCGGGTGATGAACCAGAAGATCAAGGATCGGGAGATCGACAAGCGGTACCTTGCCATTGTGGAAGGGACGCCCAAACCCAAAGAGGGGAGCCTGAAAGGGTATCTCTTCAAGGACGCCCAGAAAAACCGGGTGTACGTCACGGACACGCCCCAGCCCGGCAGCAAGACCTGCCAGACCAATTACAAAACCCTCGCAAGCGCGGCGGGGCTTTCCCTGGTGGAGTGCGAGCTGATCACTGGTCGGACGCACCAGATCCGCGCCCAGTTCGCCCACGCGGGACACCCCCTGCTGGGAGACGGCAAATATGGCAGCCGGTTCAAGGGGGACATTGCCCTGCAGAGCGCAGGGCTGCAGTTCGTCCACCCGGAAACGGGGGAGAAGATGGAGTTTCAATTGGAGAAACCGATCAAAGCGCCGTGGGACTTAACCCCCTCAGTCACCTGCGGTGACAGCTCCCCTAGGAGTGGAGCCCTTGGCATAACGGGTAACTTGTAAAACTTTACGAAACGCCAGAGCCGCCCCTACCAGGGGCGGTGGCAATGCGAAGCATTGACGGTGGGGTTTAACCTTCCCGGTTCAGGATCTCCATGAACTCCTCGCCGGTGATGGTCTCTTTCTGGTACAAATACTGTGCCAGCTCATCCAGCTTGGCGCGGTTGTC
>ERZ506957.436-NODE-436-length-17904-cov-5.186005_pt1 | contig 17904 bp, 18 predicted proteins | sample MGYA00512894_ERZ506957 | MGnify/ENA metagenome assembly ERZ506957
TCATTTTCGGGCAGAAGATAAATACAATCACTTAGAATGCCGATTTTTGAAGCCGTGATAGAAAATCCCTTGCGCGCCGTCACGCCTTCTGTCAGCTTTGGGCTTCCATCTTCGTAATAGTCATGATAGAAATTGAGCCTAACTGTGTCCTCTACAATATTGCCGCTTTTATCTACAATAACCCGTGCAGTGCCATTGCCATTGGCTGCGGTCAAGCCATCTGGAATGTATGCAGGGGACAAGTCTTTTCCATAGTATTCGATTACAGCATTTTTATCCCACTGAATATGGTCATATAACTCCGGATTGCGCCATACACGTGCGGCATCCTTCAATGCCCCCACCTCATTGAAGGAAATATTGTCCATGCTGACATGGATTTCAGATGTTGCAGGAGTTGTATCATCATCGGCAGTGTCAATAGGGTTGTCAACAATCACTCCGTTCGGATTGTCTGGTGGTGTAGTACCTTGCTGACGGAAATAGTTGGGGAGAACCGAAAGGGCGGTAAAAAGTACAACGGTTAAGCAAGCTGCCATAGCACTCCATTTTATCCACCCGTGTTTTTTACAATGGTAGTTTGCGGCTTCCTCATAATACTTATCGCCAACTTCACTAATGGCTTCGGAAAATAATTTCGTGGTCATACGAATACCTCTCTTTCAATCAAGTATTGCTTCATCTTCTGGCGGATTAGTGTGAGCCGGACGGATACATTTTTTTCAGATATACCTACGCGCTTTGCTATGTCCGCGTAGGTGTCTGCATACGCATAGCGGCGCATAAAGATAACACGCTCTTTTGCGGTCAATGTATCCAAAAATGCCTCGATGATACGGGCTAACTCTCTGGCTTCAATTTCATCTTCCACGGTTTTCTGGTCTGCGATGCAGCCCTCGATTTCCTCTAAGGCAACCGTATAGTGTCCGCTTCGTTTTGCTGCTTCCTTTCTCCAATAGGTTTTGAGGGAAATGTTCCGCACGATTTTCACAATGTAGGACAACAAGGGATTGGGGTGTACCGGGGGAATAGCGTTCCATGCGCCTAAATAAGCGTCGTTTACACATTCCTCCGCGTCCCGTCTGCTGTTCACAATGTTGTACGAAAGGTTGTGACAGATTTTTCCGTATTTCATGTCCAGTTCCCGTATGCCTTGTTCGGAACGCTCAAAAAACAACTCAATAATTTTTTCATCATCGATCATCGCGCCACCTCCTTTCCGGCTTCACTCATATACTACGGTTTTAGCTGCAAACACTAAATGAAAGAGAGAAGTTTTCAAAGAAATTATAGCACATCTTTTTGAATAGGGTGTGTCAAGTTGCCGGAATGTTTCTTTGCCGCTTTGCCGGCTACAATGACGGTACACGCTCCGTTGTCTTCAAGATTGAGCGAATTGATATTCAGGAAAACGAAGAAGAAAAGCAATAGCTGGAAAAGCAGAATTTCAAGAACACGGCGGGTAATGCTTATACAACAGTCTGGCAACTTCCAGTTTGCAACTATCTTCCTGAAAACGCAAAAACACCCCGCACCATGCGTCTTGTAAACGCACGGTGCGGGGTGTTCGTTCTGTTATGCGGCTTTCGTCAGATACACGATCCCGGCAGCTAAATCCACGCGGTCAACGTCATATCCTGCGTTGTAGATGGTATTGGAAAGCGGACTGTCCTGCGCCGGATACCAATAGGAAGCGTACTTGTACGCCGACTTGCAAAGCGGCTTGCCGGTCAGTTCCTCCACCTTGGAGAATGGCAGCGCAATCGCTTCTTCGCCCTGCGCGGAGAGGTAGTCCCCGATGGGTGCAAAGCTGGAATTGCTGGCAACGTGAAGCGTTTTGGGGGCTTCCGGCGCGGCTTCCGTTTCTTCCTCCGGCAGCGTCACCTTGCCGATGAAATTGAAGTAAATCTCGATTCTCTGGTCGTACTGATAGCGGTTGATCTTCCTGCGCTCGTAGACGATCACTTTGTCGATAAACTCATTGAGCATGGGCGTGGTCAGCTCGGTGAAGTCCGTATAGCGGTCTACCAGCTCCATGAAGCGGTCAACATTGACGCTTTCTTCCTGTTCTGCGTTCATCTGCTCCATCAGCTCGGCGCTGCGCTGCTCAAGCTGTGCCTGTTCCGCTTCATACTGCGCGGAGAGCTTTGCGTGCCGCTTCTCCGGCAAGCGTCCGAGGGCATAGTCCTCATAGAGCTTTTGCAGCAGCGTGTCCAGCTCGTTTGTGCGGCGCATGATACGGTCAAGCTCCGTCCTGCCGCTTTGCAGACTGCGCTTTCTCGCGTCGGAGGTGGTCTGCATCACAAGCTGCTCAAAATCCTCCTTGTTGGCTCTGGCATAGGTTGCTACATTCCGCAGCGCGTCCAGAATCAGGTCACGGACGATCTCCGAGCGGATAAAGTGAATGGTGCAGGAGGTCGTTTTCTTGCGGTAGGAAGCACAAACGTAGTTGTCCTTCGGGGTCTTGTGGTATGCGTCCCCATCGCTGCGCTCGTTATACATTTTCGCGCCGCACTCGCCGCAGTAGAGCAGCCCAGTCAGCGGGTTCGGCTCTTTATTGCGGTCACCGCGCCGGATCGTCCTGCGGAGCTTTTGCGCGGTTTCCCATGTGGTCTTGTCAATGATTGCTTCATGGGTATTCTCAAAGATTTTCCAGTCCTCTTTGGGAGCCTGCTTGCGGTGCTTGTCCCGGTAGCAGGTCTTAAAGGTTTTGAAATTGACGGTATGCCCCATGTACTCCATGCGGGCGAGAATGTAGCTCACTGTCGTACCCCACCAGCGATAGGGATCTTCAAACTTGTTGTTCCTGCGGTTGCCGACACCCTTTGCGGCAAGGTAGGCAGACGGGCAAAGTACCTTTTCCTCGGACAGAATATCCGCGATCTGGTACACACCCTTGCCGTCAATGACCATACGGAAGATGCGGCGCACAACGGCGGCAGCTTCCTCGTCGATAATCCAGCGCTGCTTGTTCTCCGGGTCTTTCAGATACCCGTAGATGGGATGATTGCCGGTGTGTTCGCCCTTGTTGCCCTTTGCCCGATAGACGGCGCTGACCTTCTTGCTTGTATCACGAGCGTAAAAATCGTTCATGATATTGAGAAAGGGTGCAAAGTCGTTTTCAGACTGATTGGCGCTGTCCACGCCATTGTTGACGGCAATGAAGCGAACGCCGTTCTGCGGGAAGGTGACCTCCGTATAGAAGCCCACACGGAGATAGTCACGACCCACGCGACTGAGGTCTTTTACAAGGACAATGCCCACCTTACCAGCTTCAATGTCGGCAATCAGGCGTTTCCAGTCTGGACGCTCAAAATTCGTACCGCTCCAACCGTCGTCAGAATAAACCGATACATTCGGAAAATTCCGTTCACGGGCATAGCGCGTGAGCATATCCTTCTGATGAATGATGGAATTACTGTCCCCGGCAAGATCATCGTCGCGGCTCAGGCGGCAATAGATGGCGGTGATTTTTTCCTGTGACTGTCTGTTGTTCATAACGATACCTCTTTCAGACAGCCAGCTCATTTGTGGCAATTACAGTATAGCCGATTTCTAAGCCGCAGTAAAGCGGACAATGTAAATATTTCCGGGTTTTCATCGTAATTCCTCGCTTTCTCAACCTTCGCAGCCCATTTTGATCAGCCGCTTGATTTTATCGTTCATATCCTCCTTGCCGTTTTCTTTGAAGTGCAGCGTCACGCGGTAGGTGGTGTTGCCCACCCTGCGGGTCATCCTTCCGGCAGAGGAAGGAGCGGCAGGTGCGGGACGGCGCACGGTTTCTTTTGCGGTCGCGGTGGCGGTATTGTTCATAGGCACTCCTTCTCCTTTATTATCGTTTTTAATTTATCCAGCTTACTTTGCGCGGTCTGTCTGCGGAAGTTCGTCCCGGTGAACAGGATCGGGGCGCACATTTCCAGCAGCCGGTCATAAATACGGGCGTGGGGTGTATCCTGCGGATGCTGCAATTCGTCAAGGCTCAGATTGGTGGTGACGATCAGGGGCTTACCGCTGCGGTAGCGGCTGTCTATCACGTTGTAGACCTGTTCCAGCCCGTAATCCGTTCCGCGCTCCATGCCGAAATCGTCCAGAATCAGCAGCGGATAGCGGCACAGGCGGGCAATGTACGCATTTCTGCCCTCAAAGCTGCCGGACAGGTCATTGAGAACGGCGGCAAAATTCGTCATGCGGACAGGGATTTCTTTCTCCATTAGGGCGTTGGCGATACAGGCGGCGAAAAAGCTCTTGCCCGTCCCGACGCTGCCCCAGAGCAGATAGCCGATATTATCAAGGAGCATCGTATCAAAATTGTCGGCGTAAAATCTCGCGTGCTTCATCTGCGGATTTGCACCGTTGTCCTGTGCGAAGCACCAGTCCCGCAGCTTCGGCGTGTCAAAGCACTCCTTTTTCAGCTCCTTTACGGTGTCCTCATGCTTGCGCTGCTGGTCAGCCAGCCGCTTTTCATCCATGCGTTTTTGCTGACAGGCGCAGTTCGTGGGATGCCGGTCACGTCCGAACAGGGCGGCATGACCATCTTCAAAATAGGCTTCCTTCGGCGTATGGCACTTGCCGCAGTACAGCAAGCGTCCTTGCCGGTATAATCGCCCTCGTCGGGGCGGACTTCCATCGCTTTGGAAACAATATCGGTAAAATCGTTCATAGGCTTTCTCCCTCCTTACAGGTGTAATCAGGGATGCCCTGTTTGGGGACACCCTTTGTTTTATCGTTTTCTGCCCACCGTCTGATGGTGGCAACGTGGTTCTGATAGCTTCTGCCTGTGGATTCCATGTAGGAGGACAGCTCGGAAATGAGCCTGTCCAGCCTGTCGGGAAACTCCCGCAGCAGCTCGGCGTATTCGGTGTCGGTCAGAAAAACATTCTTGTATCGCCCGTATGCGGCAGGCGCTTCACTCTCTCTACTCAGGTGATTCTGATTCAGGTTGTTACTACTCAGGTTGTTAGGGGACAGTTTTCTTTCCGTCATAGGGACAATTTTCTTTCCATCAGTCGGACAGCTTTCTGTCCCAATGGAGGACGGATTTCTGTCTGTCACTTGGAAAGTTTTCTGTCCGTCTGGCGGCAGCTTCACATAGATGCGGTTTGGCTTGGAAAAGCCGCTTCTGCGCCGCTCGATCAGACCCGCGCACTCCAGCTCGGAAAGAGCGGTTTTCACGGTCATAGGGCTTCTGTCCAGCGCGGCGGCAATTTTCTCTATGGGGAACACAAGATAAATCCTGCCGCCCTCGTCCAGCCAGCCGTTTGTCTGTGAGAGCGTTGCCCGGTCAAGCAGCAGCGCGTACAGCAGCTTCGCCGTCTGGGTCAGGTCTGCTTGCAGCAGGAAACGGGGATATGGCAGATACGGCGGCAGCCGGGTATCCGCTCTCATGTACTCGGTGATGGAATGTCACCTCCTTCGCGGGAAATGGGGTATAACGAATCGTGACAGCCCTCAATCGGGCGGTTTCCAGCGTTTCGACCAGTAATGCGGGCAAAGCACCACAACTGCACGAAAGCTCTGCTTGCAGCCGTGGACGCACCCACGGCAAAGGGAATTGTAGGAAATGCGGTTTCGGTGGTCGAGGAAGAACGACCATTCCAGCCGCCGCTGCTTTTTCATTCTCGGCATTTTCACGCTCCTATCTGTCGCCAAAGCGTCGCGCTCCGGCAGACGGTCAAATTGTAAATCTCGGTATCATTTTCGGGCTTTTTTCGCCTTGTACGCTCCGTTTGGGGAACGGGTGGTGTTGCGGTATGGGTAAGTCCCTTCGGCGCGCTCTGTGCGCTTTTGGGATGGGCATTTGCTCCGTTTCGGTCACAGAAAGTTATCGGACGGTTCACAAAATATTTCGCACGAATCTGTTGCATATTTCGTCTGGTTTAGATATAATAAGAATGAACCAAATCACGAAGGGAGGAACCAGATCATGTCGATTACTGCGACGGAACTGAAAAGCAATCTCGGAAAGTATCTTCTGCTTGCAGCGACGGAGGACATTTTCATCACCCGCAACGGCAAGGTTGTCGCCAAACTCTCCAACCCCCATCAGGACAGAGTGGACATTGCCAAGTCCCTGTTCGGGATTCTTCCGGCTGATGTGACGTTGGAGGAAGCGAAGGAAGAAAGGCTGAACCGGATATGAGAGCTGTCATTGATACCTGCGTCATCGTGGACGCGCTGCAAAGCCGCGAACCGTTCTGCAAGGATGCGCAGTCGATTTTCCTGCTCTGCGCCAACCGGCAGTTTGAAGGCTTCCTGACGGCGAAAGCCATCACGGACATTTACTATCTGACGCATCGGCAGACCCACAGCGACAAAGCAACTCGCGACGTTCTGACAAAGCTCTGCGCGTTGTTCGGGCTGCTGGACACTACAGCGCTGGACATCCGCAAGGCGATTTCGGCAGAGATTTCCGATTTCGAGGATGCCGTAATGGTCGAAACGACGGTGCGCTCCGGCGCGGACTGCATCGTGACGCGGAACACGAAGGATTACAGCAAAGCGCCGATCCCTGTGTACGCCCCGGCAGAGTTCATAGAGCTGCTGACCGAAACAAGCGAAGATCAGACGGATTGACCGTCCGCAAATGCCGCCGTTTCTGGCGGCATTTTGCTTTTTACCGTTCCTGCTCATGGCTGTGCCCTCGCTTCGGCTGCGGCATCGCCATCTGATAATTGCGCTGCATGGTCATCAGCTCATGCAGCCGGTCGCTTTTCTCGCGGTAATCGTTGTAGCACTCGTTTTTCTGGGACACGAGGGACTGAATCTCCGCAACGATCTCCCTGCGCTTCGGAAGCTGCTTGGGTGCGCCAAGCTTGTCAAGCTGGCGCTTGGCAGCGTCGTTGATGATAAAATCCGCTTCATGTGCAGCGTAGAACTTCTGCTTGTCCTTCTCCTTGCGGATCGCACGATACTCCTTGATAACGGGATAGGTTTTGCGGTAATTGTCCATCGCTTCCAGCATCGCCTTTTTGTCTGTCACCTTAGAAGCGGCAGCGTCGTAACGGCTGCGTGCTTCCCGTGCTTCTGCACCGGCGGCATCCACGGCGGCGCTCAGCTTATCCGGGGATAGAAGGTCATGCTCCTGCAAGTACATAAAGGTTTTCGACCATGCCTTGAGGTTGTGCATTGACGCCCAGCGGTCATAGCCGATGCCTTTGCCCTCGGCGCGTTTTGCTTCACGGTCAACCATGCGCCCAATGGAGGGGGCTTGCGGTGCGCTCTGCTTCGGGGCAGTCCTGCCGGAAGCACCCTCGTTTGAAGATAGGGTGCGGTCAAGCGGAATAGCATCATTTGAAGTGAGGGTATGCTCAAAACGTAGGGCGTTTTGCTCCAAAGCGGCAAGCACAGCGGCTTTGTCAAAGCTGTCGCCCAGCTTCCGCGCCGTGATGGGCTTTGTACGGTCAGGGGTAAAATAGGAAAACCGTCCTCGGCTCTCCTTGACAGTCACGCCGTATTGCAGGAGCTTTTGCGTAAAATCCTCGACGGTGAACGATTCGTTCAGCGTTTTTCGGATGATCTGGCGCAGCTTCTCCTTGTCGGTTTCAAAGCGTGTCGGCTTGGTGGGCTTGCCCTCTGCGGCAAGGGCGGCGTTTTCCTGATCCAGCGCAGCCTGTCCCTTTTTCCTCGCCCAATACTCGCGCTCGGTGACGCGGTTTGCGCTGCCGTTCAGAAGATCGATCTGATAAAGCCCGGCTTCGTGGCACAGCTCCATGACCTCGGATTTGAAATATTCCATCGCCGCGTCGGTGCAGCGGTGCTTGCATCCGGCTTTCGTGTCGGCGGGTCTGTCCATGTAGGGCAACAGCGGCACATTTTCAATCCGCAGACTGTTGATGACGATATGCACATGGATGTTGTCGGACTGATTATGCCCGTCCGGGTGGGTGCAGACAATCGCCTGATGACCGGGAAACTGCTCCCGGCAAAACCTCTCGCCAAGCTCCTGCGCCTTGTCCACGGTCAGCCCGTTGTCAGGGCCGTCCCGCGGGTCAAAGCTGATGATGTAATGATGGCTCTTGACGTCCTCGCGCTTCTGATTCTTGCCATAGCGGAGGTTGGAGCGCATACAGGCAACCGCAAAATTTTCCTCGCCGCAGTTCAGCGTGGAAATGCGGTAATCCTCTCGCGGTACAAGCCGCCCGTTTGCGTCCAGCGTGGGCTTCATGGTAAACTCGTCGTGCGCAAAGGTCAGGTATTTTTCAGCGTCGCCGTAGTTGGCGTTTTTAGAGCTGATATGTTTGAACGTTGCCAACGGCTTCACCTACCTTTTCCAGAACCTCAAACTTCAAAGCGGCGAGATCGGAAGCCGCAGCCCGCACCTCTGCCGCAAGCTGGGGATAGGGATTGTGCCAGTCATTGATAGCACGGGCGATCTGATTGAGGTTGCTGCCGATCCTGCCGTATTCGGCGGTCAGCTTTCCAATCGCGGCAAGCAGCTCGTCATTGACCGGGGAAACCGTGACAACGGGACGGATGCTTGCGCCCTGAATGGCTCTGCGGATAAACTCGGACTGGCTGATGCCGTAGGGCGCAAGGCGGGCGGCAAAGTCGGCGTATTCTTCCTCGGTCATGCGAGTCTTGACAACACGGCTGCGATGCGGCGTGTCATACTTTTTGCGGGGCATTGGCTTCATCTCCTTTCACTTATCGCCGTTTTCAGGGCAAATTTGCACCCTGCTACCGGCTCAAACTCACAAGGGTTTTCCAAAACGGAAAGCCCTTTACTTTATAACTTCTGCCTTTTCAGACTGCCTGACGTTCTCGGCACTCGCTTCACGCCCGCAATTTACTGATGCGGCCTTTCATCGGATGGTCTGCGACGGTTGTTATCACGCCCGGACGATCCCGGATGGGGAGTAGCTGCCCTCTGCTGTCATCGCCAGCCGGGAACGACCCGGCTTTCCCGAAGCTGGCGTTACTCGCTCGCTCCCATGCAGGAGGTCTTGGCGCGTCCTTCGGCTCGGCTATCACAGAGAGCTTGTTGCCTGAAAAAGCTATTCGGTTGTCAAGGAACACCGTGCCGCCGGGGTCAAACTGTTACCGGCTCCGGCACGGGAAGGGCTTTCCGGCTTAGAAGCCCCTCTCAACTTACAACGGACATTTTTTCTCGAAAACTTGGTACTGCCGGAGGAAAAATTTTTGAAAACCTCTCCACCTAACTAAGTGAATCAGCACCCGGTTTTGTCCCAATGCTTTACCCGTTCACTTTACAACGGACAATTTTTTTGCGAATTAGGGGGTGCAGCTTCAAGAAAATTTCCCTTTCTACTTTTCAACGGACAAGAATCTGCCGTTTGTTGCGTATGCCGGAAAGATTTTTTCATTGAGCTTGCGGTGTGTTTCCCCCCCCCTCATTGTGTAGGCAGCGAGAAAAGGCAAAAAGGGCAAAGTCTCCGAAAAAACTTTTCTATGCTGGCTGTGGGAGCTGGTTTCAGCTCGGGCGATTTCAAAACCTTGCGCGGCGATAGAGCTTGCAAAGCTCTGTCGCTGGGCGAGGTTGCCGCAGCCGTCAGGCTGCGTATAGCAGGGTTTGGGGAAGGCACTCCCCAACAAGATTCCGATGGGACAGAACGCGCGAAATGCGAAATCTGGCACCACGGTAGAATCTTGCTCTCTGCTGCTCCAAATCTCCCTTCACTTTACAACGGACATTTTTTCGGCAAAAAGCAGGGTATGTATTTGTAAATATTCTGTGAACGAATAGCCATAACCTGCCGTTCGTCGCTGCAACTTCTTCTGCTTTTATGGTATCGCAGCAGCGGCAGGATTACGATGTACCAATGGGAACATCGGTAACACCATTGGGAACATTGACCGCTGAGATTTTCTTTTTCTCCACCCTTACTACAATCTCGAAAACGCTTTTTGGCCACTTCTGCAAATAAAGCGTTTGAGATAAACCATCCTGCCCGCCGTTCACGACTAATACGGTTGGACATGGGCGATTTGGCAAAGTCCAGATAAAAAGGCAGCCGCTTTTTCTGCGGCTGCCTGTGTAACTTTTCTATGAACTCTATTGACTTTGAATGTCTAATCGTGTAGACTATATATGAAGTCTACCGGAGTAGACATGGAGGGATTGAATATGGAGATACCAAAGATTCATGAGGGTGAATATCGGTTCTGTCTGATTATGTGGGAGCATGAACCAATCGCTGCTGCGCAGCTTACAAAGCTGTGTCAGGAACAGTTGGGATGGAAGCGAACCACGACTTATACCGTTATCAAGCGCCTTGGGGAACGCGGCGTACTGAAAAATGAAGATGGCATTGTGACCGCTCTTGTATCAAAGGATGAAGCGCAGGCGTGTGAGATCGATGAACTGGTGGAAAAGAAGTTTGAAGGCTCTCTTCCTGCTTTTATCGCTGCCTTTACCAAACGGCAGGATTTATCTAATGACCAACTTGACGAAGTGCAGCAGATGATCGACCGGATCCGAAAGGGGGAAGCAATATGAGCGAACTCTTTCTGAAAATCGTCAATATGAGCATATCCGCAAGCTGGGTTGTGATTGCGGTTTTGGCATTGCGGTTTTGCTTGAAAAAAGCTCCCAAATGGGTAAATGTTCTGCTTTGGGGCATTGTCGCTGCACGGATGGTTTTCCCGTTTTCGATTGAAAGTGTACTGAGCCTGATACCGAGCGCAGAAACAATCAGCCCAACCATTATGATGGAGCAGACACCTTCTGTCCAGACGGGTGTTCCTGCTCTCAATCATGTTATCAACCCAGTAATCAGCGGTTCGTTCACGCCCGCACCGGGCGCCAGTGCAAATCCGCTGCAAATATGGATTCCGATTTTAACGGGAATTTGGCTTTTCGGAGTAGCAGCACTTTTCCTCTATTCTGCTGCGAGTTACTGGCGCTTGCGCCGCAAGGTCTGCGAAGCGGTAATCCTACGGGGCAACATCTATCAAAGCGAGAATGTTTGCTCTCCGTTTGTGCTGGGAATCATCAAACCCAAAATCTATCTTCCGTATCATATGGACAGCCGCGAGATGGATCATGTGATTGCCCATGAGCAGACGCATATCCGCCGCAAGGATCATTGGTGGAAGCCACTTGGTTTTCTGCTGCTGACAATTCATTGGTTCAATCCGCTGATGTGGCTCAGCTATATACTGCTGTGCCGGGATATTGAGCTTGCATGTGATGAAAAGGTTATCAGGGAAATGGGCAATGAACAAAGAGCTGATTATACACAGGCACTTGTGGCTTGCAGCGTCAACCGCCATGTAATTGCGGCGTGTCCTCTTGCTTTTGGTGAGGTGGGAGTAAAGGAGCGTGTAAAGTCCGTGATGAACTATAAGAAACCTACCTTCTGGATTGTTTTGGTGTCTGTTGTCATTTGCGCTGTGGTTGCAGTTTGCTTTCTTACAAACCCAAAAGCAGAACGGCGCTTTCCCATCAGCGGTGAAAACGTGTCCGATATGGAACCTGCGCAAATCGTAGAAAAAATTGCCGCAGTTGAAGGATTGAAAGACAGCTCTTTACTTTGCGTAAATGCGGATAATTTTGATCTTCAATTCACTTCTGACTTTGAATGGGCGAATGACGGTGCAATTCGTTTCTTTTATACAGATACGGACAGCACTTACAGCGCACAGCTAAGAATGTTTCACACCCAAAAGCAGTATTACATAACGGAACGCACAAAATGGGTCGAGCAGGATCAGATTTACAAACTATCAGATTATCTGAATGCGCTGAAGTATATGCCACAAGAAGAAATCCGCAAATTATCTCAAGGTGCCGATGGCTACTCCGTACTTCAGTTGGCTGACGGAACTCCCAGTGATTATGAACGCGTGCTGACATACAGCGCCAGCGGATTAAAGGATATTGACGGCTGGTATATTCATCTGGAAGTGCTGCCGTTGCATGAAGTCAACGGAGCTTATAATGGAAGCGGAGATGAAGCAATTCACCTGTTTTATGGGACGAACACTTCTACAACAGGTTCAGTAGAGAAATGGTTCGACTACCTTGAAAAGCCTGATGAAATGAACTGGGACGGAAACCTTGAAATCGAACTTCCGGAATATCCAGACGTGACTTTCCGCTGGTATCCGGAGAAGATGGATGCCGTGACGGGAAACGAAGTCACGCAGCTTTATACCGGAATGCCCATCTGGAATACATATTTCTGTGACCTTACCGGTGATGGGTTTCCTGACCTATGTTCCACGCTCACCTTTGGCTCCGGCATCATTGACAGTCGTATTATTGTCTACGACTATGCAAATGGCGCAAGCTACACGTTGGAGGATCGCGGAAAATATGACTATTCACTCCGACTGGATGAAATGGATGGTTGCCTGTTGGTCGATCAGAAGGCATATAATAGTGACAATATAGTTGCTACCGGCAAACTGCTTTTCGCAGATAACTGTTTACAGGTTGCATATGATCTCAAAACAAACTGTGAATCGACACCAAATACAGAAACATCCACATCCGAGACAGAGAATACTTTGCGAACTTCGGACACCGTAGAACTGATTGGGTATGTTGGTAACTCACAAACGCCGTGGATAGAACTGTACGAAAGCACGGACAACAAGGAGCCAATCGCAACGGTTCCGTATGATCTGATTGCGGCGCTCCACGGTTGTGACAGGAAAAGTGAAGCCTTCACCTTTGGCTATCTGGACTCCATCACTTTCTACTACGGCGAAATCGGCACGTTCTGCTGGTGTGTCGCTGCGCTGCCGCCCGCAGCCGGAACAGGCGCAGCGAACGTCTGCACCTCGACGGACAATGGCGAAACGTGGAGTATTTCTAACCCGAACGCGCTTTATACAGGCACAGTCATCGGCGCTGGCTTTGCGTCTGAAACAGTTGGATTTATCAGCTACCGCTACTTCTTTGACAACGGTCCCGAAATTGCGCGGACGCTGGACGGCGGCAAAACATGGGCGCGGCTGGAACTGGATATTCCGGAAGAATACGCGCAGTACAATATGCAGCCGCAGAATCCAACGTTTTCCGGCAATGACGGCAGCTATCCGATTATACTGCTCGATAAGGACGGAAACGACCGCACCATGACACTTCATACGCACGACGGCGGCATGACTTGGATATGGCCTAAACTTTCAGCAGTAGATGTTTCATAAGTCAACCTCTACATGTTGGCACCAAAAGTTCATTTTCAACTGCCATACAATCAAAACTGTTGGAGTTCCTTCGATACGTCATCGGTTTCACACAGCCGATGATGCCATTACACTTGACGGAGAGATATTGTTGTACGATCCTCTAAGCTCGTACTTCGGTCATACTATTCTGCCACAAATGAGCTGACCATCATTGTAATAGCGAGGACTTGAAAGTCCTCGCTATTAGCATACATCGTCGTGAAGGTTGTTTTTCTCGGTGATCATGGAAATCAGCTCGTAGCACAAAACGAAGGTGATGATGATACCAGCGATGGGGACTATCACGTTTTCGGATAGTCCCCGGATCATCTGGTACACGCCGCCGTTCCAGCCGGACGGTGTTTGCCCAACTTCGGCGGCAATCGTTCCTACCTTCTCGTTGACATCGGTGAACATATTGGTCAGGTTGCTCTCGATCCATCCGATCAGCATATCCTTGAGAGCTTGTTCGATCTTTTCTAAAATGCTGCCCAATATTTCACCACCCTTCGGTTAAGCTGGGCTTGCCGTAGATTAGCCGAACAAACCGGAGAGCAGGGGGATGAGGGTCGTGCCGATCAGCACCACACCGCCGCCAGCCATGAGCTGCTTGATGCCCTGAGACTTAGCGCCGGGGTTGTCGTTGCCGTAGCCTTCCATGAGGTTGACAACACCCCACACCGCAAGACCTGCGCCGAGGGCGATAACAAGCGTCTGGAGAACCGTAACTGCCTGATTGATAAATGCCATACTTGAATTTCCTCCTTAAATCGTTGGTGAATTGTGAAGGGCGAGTGCCTTTTCCAGCACCCGCCCCGATGGTTACTTCTGCGCGGCTGCCGGATTAACCGAACAGACCGGAGAGCAGAGGGATGAGGGTCGTGCCGATCAGCACCACACCACCGCCAGCCATGAGCTGCTTGATGCCCTGAGACTTGGCGCCGGGGTTGTCGTTGCCGTAGCCCTCCATGAGATTGACAACACCCCACACTGCGAGACCTGCGCCGAGGGCGATAACGAGCGTCTGAAGAACCGTGACAGCCTGATTGATGAAAGCCATAGATTTTCCTCCTTGATTTGAAAAAGATTGGTTGTGTATTTTTGAAAATGGGCATAAAAAAAGAAGCCCCGTCGCTGTTCTGCTTTGGGAGCCATCAGGCTGTACCCACTGCGCAGTGCAGCGACGGGGCTTTAATCCGCTTCGACCTCGCCCATATCATAGAGGTCGAATGTGTCATCGGGCTTGACTACCAGCTTGTGCTGCCGGTACTTCTCGATGTCAAAGGCGTTCCGCTTATCATAGTCGGAGAGCTGCCGGTACTTTGGATGCTTCGTAATGTCGTATTTGTTACTGAGAAAAGGTCTCACGCCTCGAAGCTGCAAAATACACTTTGCTCCGTCCATGACGGCGATCTCATCCTGAGACATCAGTTCCTTGCCGGTCTTCTGATAGTTCAAGCCATAGGAGTTGTTGTTGGAACGGGTTTCTGAGGTGTTGTAAAGGTCGATTGTCTCCTTGCCCAGCACCTCGCTGATTTCCTTGAGCGTGGATTTTTCCTTGCCGCCAAGAAAAAGTGTGCAGTCGCAGTTGCCTGTGATGGTGTCTGCCGCATCCTTGTAGATGGTCTTGAGCTGAGACTGGGACTGCAAGATGATTGACGCCGAGATTTCCCGGCTGCGGATGGTGGCGATGAGCTTATCAAACTTCGGGATTTGACCGATGTTCGCAAACTCATCGAGCAGACAGCGCACATGGACGGGAAGCCGTCCGTTGTAAACGTCATCTGCCTTGTCGCAGAGAAGGTTGAAGAGCTGGGAATACATGATTGCCACTACGAAATTGAAGGTGTCATCGGTATCGGAAATAATGACGAACAGCGCCGTCTTCCGGTCTCCGATGGTGTCCAGTTCCATCTCATCGTAGCTCATCAGCTCCCGCAGCTCTGCAATGTCGAAGGGCGCAAGTCTTGCACCGCAGGAAATCAGGATCGACTTCGCAGTTTTTCCCGCCGCCAGCTTGTATTTGCGGTATTGCTTGACCGCAAAGTGGTCAGGGTCGCGGGCTTCCAGCTCATCGAACATGACATCCACGGGGTTCTTGAAGGTCTCATCGTCCTCTCTGGCTTCCGAGGCATTGATCATTTCGAGCAGAGTAGTAAAGTTTTTCTCGTGGTCGGGTGCCTCGTACCAGATGTAGCCGATGAGAGCTGTGTAGTAGAGCTTTTCCGCCTTGACCCAGAAATCTTCGCCGGACTTATCGCCGTCTCCCTTCGTATTGACGATGATCGTATTGACCAGCTTGAGGATGTCCTTCTCACTGCGGATGTAGCTGAAAGGGTTGTAGTGCATGGATTTCCGGAAATTGATGGTGTTCAGCGACTTGATGACATAGCCACCCTTTTCGAGCATCTTGCCGCACTCCACCAGCACCGTACCCTTCGGGTCGGTGACAACGTATGAACTGTGCATCTGCATCAGATTTGGTTTTACAAAAAAGCGCGTCTTGCCTGAGCCGGAACCGCCGATGACAAGGATGTTCTTGTTGCGGGCGTATTTCGGCTGCTTTGGACGGCTGTTCATGGTCAGGAACTCCGTCTGCGTCAGAATGACATTGTTGGAGAACTCCGGGTCCATGTACGGCTTGATGTCCTCCGGCTTACCCCATCGTGCAGATCCGTATTCTTCGCCCTGCCGGAACTTCTTGCGGTTCTTGCCCTTGACATAGACCGCCAGCTTGAGCAGCGCACCGGCAACCAGACCGACGAGCAGATCAACGGGATGAAAGCTGGGAAGCGGATTTGCAAAGGCAGTGCCGAACACGGCAAAGCCGTTTGTCAGCTTGTCGATGAACTCTGTGCCGGGAGCGAGACGAAATACGGCGGCAATCTTATCCGCAAAGTAGAAGGCGAAGACATACGGAAGGTTCAGAAGAATGAGCTTCTTCATATCGGGTTTGTTCACAGCTCCACACCCCGATCCTTGGTCTTGACCTTGACTTTCTCTTTGTGCTGTGCCTTGCTCTGGGCTTTCTCCTGATCCAGCTTGTGCCGGATGGACGGCTGTTCCTTCTGCTTGACGGTTTTTGCGGAGAACTCCTTGAACGCGGCGGTCATAACATCAACATCTCGTCCCTTGAAGAAGACAAGATAGCTGGGCGGCTCAACGGAAACGTCCTTCTTGAGCGCAAAGTCCAGACCGTATTTGCTGGCAGTCCGCTCAAAGGACTTGATGTTGCCGTCCGTCACTTCGATGTTGGAGATGGCGGCGTTCTGGCTCATCAGATGCTTGATGGACTGCTTGCCGCGATAGGTTTTTGGCTGCTGCATCTGCTTCTGCGCCTTCTCAATCTCCTGCACGAACTTGTCCAGTGCCTTTTTCAGCACCTCGGCTGAGATTTTGCCGCCCTTGATCATGATTGCAACAACTTTGGTGTTGACTTCATCCTGCATTGCAGTGATACCTCCTTTCCTTGAAATGATTGAGGGAATGCTGCCTCAGCTAAGGCGGCACAATCCGGCGATAGATGATTTTCATTTACACTGTCCTCCTTTCCGAGCATTGCTCACGATGGTATTCATTAAAGAGTGTCTTCGCAAAGGCTATAATCGTAGGTCTTCGGCTTCTTTGACCCTGCCGATCTGTCCTGCCCGTAGAAATCATGATTGACGAGCGCGGAGTAGTAATTGTCTATCGTCAGAGAGGCGTTATACAGAGCGGTCAACAGGTACGCCCGGATATTACGGATGTCTGACGGGTTCTTGTTCATTGCTTCCAGAACGTACTCTATGTGGCTGCTATTCAGCTTGAGAAAGCGGGACTTAACCACTTGCTGCGGCATATCCTCGCCATTGATACGGATGGTCGGAGCGGTAGAGCAGACGGCATCCAGCATGATGTCCATGATCTCCCGGAAGCGGTCTTTATCGAACTTCGGATCCTGACAGAGAATGTCGTAGTCAAGATTCTCTTTGATAATCTCTTCATACTCGCTTCGCTCATCCATCCTGTCCATCCCATCAAGATTGATGGATTGATAGTTCTTTGAGAGAGTATTTCTTCCTTGGTTAGTTACTTGGATAGTATTTATTTGTGCGGGATTATCCCTATGGGGATTCTCCACATCTGGACTATCCACATCGGGATTTTCCTTATGTGGTTTTTCCCTGTGTGGCAAACCTGCTTGTGGAGACTCGTAAATGTCAAATTCCGTGGTGACAAGCCTGCCCTTGCTGTCTCTTCCTCTGTGACGAACAAGATAGCCGTTTTTCTCAAGCTCTTTGAGTGCCGAGAGAATGGCGTCGGGACCTTCCTTGCAAATAGCAGCCAGCCCACGGGTGGAGAATTGCCAGCCATCATTGAACGACAGCATTTTTGAAAGAAGACCGACTGCCTTGAGGGACAGGTTCTTATCCCTTAGATGTGTATTGCCCATGACCGTGAAGTCACGGGTTTTATTGACGCGATAGACGGACACATAATCACCCTGCCATTTTCGCAGACACTTCAACGCCGCAGATACCAAAGTACCGGATGCGGATAACATCCTTGCCTTTCGGTGTAAAGTAGGTCTGAGAGCCGGTATATCGGAAGGTCACGAAATCCCGGACAATGAAAAGTCCTTCGTTGCTCTTCTTGTTGTAGGGAAGAAGCTGACCGGATGGAGAGCGGAACAGATAGCCTTCGTTAAGCAGGAACTTGACAAACTTGCGCTCAGGGATTTCCAGCTCCTTCGCCGTGGTGCGGATATTGGTGCAGTCATCCGGATTG